>Ga0310690_10002045_pt1 | contig 34097 bp, 10 predicted proteins | sample AusTroGonzalo_MG_2_FD_207661 | JGI IMG/M metagenome (GOLD analysis project Ga0310690, IMG submission 207661) | Bovine rumen microbial communities from tropical cattle in Woodstock, Queensland, Australia - Gonzalo_04 (v2) (version 2) | ecosystem: Host-associated > Mammals > Digestive system >...
ACGACAAAAAACGAAATTATGTCTACTTTTGTAAACCGATTCGGGCCAAAAACAACGCCCGTGTCTACTTTGGAAAATATTAATCAATAAAAATTATTTTCCGTGTCTACTTTCTATAGCTGGTACAGATTGGGAAAATATTCCCAGAAATAACTCCAGCGAAAAGGCTCACTGCGCTGCGAAAGATGGTACTTGAAACTCGGGAAATCCGCCTGAACTTGCCAAAGAATGTGTGGCATCAGCAAGGCCAAGGCCACGAGGCAGGCTATATAGAACTTGCCGTCTTTCAACAATTTGAGGTTCGACAGCACAATCAGCCCCAAAAGCAAGAAAGCGTGATACTTGCTGTAAACCATGCAGGCCATCAAAACACCCATCAACAAGGCGCGAGGCCATGTATTTTCGGCCAAATACCGCTGATATACAAGAAGAAACAAAGCCGAAAACAGAATCAGGCTCACATCGGGCGTAGTAACGAAGCCATAGATGTTGAACATCACGATGGAGAAGGCGATGGTGAAAAAGAGAACGATGTTTTTATAAGTCGGCGTTTCGACGGGCTCAACGACCTTGGTTTTTATGTCGTTAAGGTCCCTGAGCCTGTCGAAGGGCCGACCATTAGCTATCTCCCACATCACCCACACTGACAAACAAGACGCGATAATCGTGAAAAACCTCACGCCCAAACTGCCTGAAAAGAAAATGCTGCTCAAAAAAGTCATCAACCCCACCATAGGCGGATGGTCGAAATAGCCCCAAGCGAGGTGTTCGCCATAAAGGGCATAATAGGCTTCATCTTCCTGGATTTCAGTGAAGATGCCTTGTAACAAGTTGAGGACAAACCAAATGAAAATGCCACAACAAAGGCAAAATCTCCAATTGAATATTTTGTCCTTTGTCATGGCCATTTTCTTTTGTAGGGCTGTCACATCTTGGCAGCCATATAAATTGGATTCCGTTGCGGCTGCCATTGTATGACAGCCCTACATTTTATCCCACGTGGATGTTATCCTTCACCAGTTTCAGAATCTTCTTCGTATCATTGCCAAGCTCCTTGCGGAGGTGGGCATCGTCGAAGGCGGTGAGGTACTTGATCATGTAGTCCACGATGTTGTCGGAGAACACGCCCTTGGCCGTGTAAATCTCGCGGTCTTTGGCCAATTCCTTGGCAGCGGCCACGCAGCTGTCGGGCAACTGTTCAAGGCTTTCTTGCAGTTGCTTGTTCTTGTCGTCGTGGATATTCACGCCAAGGCCAACGTAGGTCTTTTCAGCGATTTCGAGCGCGTTGGGCATCTCGAAGCCGTGACGTGCGGCAGCGCAGAGGGCGGCCATCAACAGGTACATGTCGGCGCAGCCGTCGGAGGCACGCCATTCGAAGGTCTGTTTCTCGCTGAAGTCCTTGTTCGACTTCTTTTCCAGCGGGTTGGCGTTAGCTGACATGTCCTTGCCGTTGCTAATCCAGCCGAGCGGCACGCGCACCAAGGCGCTGCGGTTCGAGTAGGACCAGCACAGCGAGGTCGGGGCTTCCTGATGGGGCACCAGACGCAGGAACGACAGCGGGTTGGGGTTGCCGAAGGCAGGCAACGAGGTACCAGCATCCATGAAGCCGGCGATGGCTTTCTTGCCGTAGTCGCTGAGTTCGCCTTTGTTCACCATAACGCTTCTGCCGTCCTTTGTGAACTTGCAGTGGACGTGCATTCCCGAGCCGGCCTTGCCCACAGTAATCTTCGGGGCGAAGGTCAGGGTGACGCCATATTCGTAAGCCAATTGGCGCATAATCCACTTGGCTACAACGAGTTGGTCGGCGGCATCCTCGATATTGGTGGGCAGGAACTCGATTTCGTTCTGCTCGTAAATCTTGCCGTCGAGAGTGAAGTTGCCCACTTCTGAGTGACCGTACTTAATCAGACCGCCGGCTTGGGCGATGAGACGCATGGCCTCGACACGGTACTCGGTGAACTTGTTGAACGGGGCGCTCTCGTGGTAGCCGCGTTGGTCGGGCACCTCGTAGATTTCCTCGTCGTCGGCGATGATGTAATACTCCAGCTCGCCCATGGTCTCCATTTGCAAGCCCGTGGTCTTCTTGAACACTTCGTGCGCCTTGTGCAGGATGTGCTCGGGCGAACTCTCAAACGGCTCGCCGTCGCGGTTGTAGAAGGAGCAGAGGATGTCGAGGGTCGGGGTCTCGGTGAAGGGGTTGCGGAAGGCCGTCTTGTACTTCGGCACCACATAGAGGTCGCTCTTGCCCGCCTCGATGAAGGGGAACAGGCTCGAACCATCGACGCGCTCGCCAGCGGTGAGGATGCTCTCAAGGTGTTCCAAGCTGTGAATCACGAAGTTGAGGGTCTTCAGCTTGCCGTCCCAGCCACAGTAGTGGAAGTTGACGAATTCAATTTGGTTTTCCTCGCAATAACGGATGATGTCGGCGCGAGTGAACTCCGATGCAGGCTTCTGAAGGTACTGCACCAGACGATTGGGGTTCATGGCAATTCTTTGGTCCATTACGTTTTTTATTTGAGATTTAAAAATTTAAAGATTCAAGATTTAAAGATTCTATCGGCGTTTCGACAGGCTCAACGACCTTAGCTTTTGTAGGTCTCTAAGCCTGTCGATGGGCCGTCCTAAGACGTTCAATTTTGTGCAAAGATAGTAATAATTCCGTCACTCCCATCCAAAAGAAGAATAAATGCTGTTTTTTAGTTTTTTTACATTGTTTTTTTCTACTTTTGCCCTAGTTTTCAACGTAAAAATCAAGAATTATGGCACTAAAAGATTGGATGATTGCTTTCAACAACGCCAAGACGATGGAGTCGAACGGCGAAGAAGGCCCAGAATTGATAGCGGAATACGAACGTGTGTTGTCCAAATTGGGCGAAGGGCCTTTCACCGAGGCCGAGGAACACGTGCGCGAAGAGGTCTTCCGTAATTTGGAAGAACTGAGAGCTTTGCAAGACGGTGAAACCAATTAATGGTATTTATTTCACGAATTTTCCGTCTTTTCTTACGCCACTACCATACACTCCTTCAACGAAATACGTCCCCACTGCCCACTCAGAGACATCCAAACGAACTTCCGAAACCCCATTGACTGGAACCGACTTGACGAGTTGGCCCAAAGCATTGTAAATGTTGACGGTCTGCATTCCTTCAGTCTCAATCGTGATGAGGGACGAAGCGGGGTTAGGATAGATCCTCAAGGAATCCGTTTGGCTTTGATTCTCACCGAGTCCTGTCGGGTCGAAGGTGTCATCGCCATCGGTGAGCCATTCGAGGCTGAAGTTGTAGAACACCGTCGAATAGCCCGAAGCGCCCGCGTAGGCCTCCTCAACATAGAGTCCGATGGTGCCGTCGGGCAGGATGCAAAGCGAGGAATAGGCCGAGCTATAGGGTACAATACACTTTTTCACTGGCCAGGTCTCGCCTTCGTCATAGCTCACATAGACCGTCACATCGGTGCGTTGGGTTCCGTATGGTACCGAATGCAACAAACGGTTCCTGTCGTGGCCTTGGTTTTCGGAGGTGTAACGTATCATGTCGCCATTGCAGGCAGGCGCGGTGATGTCGTACCAAGTGGAAGTAGTGGGCTGCCAAGTCTCGCCGCCATCCTCAGAGATGTTGTACCAACGGTTACCCGAATGGCGGATGCTCATCAGGATGCGCCCGTCGACCAGTTCCGTGACCTTGGCCTCGTCGCCCGAGGTGGAAGCCCGACCCGACACATGCCAAGTCTGACCATTGTCGTCGGAATAGACAGCGTGGTTGTAAAGTACCTGCGCCGTAGTCTCGCGAATGGCGGCCACGAACATAATACGGCCCGTAGAGGTGCGCAAACCATTGCCCGAGCCAAAGAACGAAGCGCGCCAAGTGCGCTGTTCGGGAACGATGCAGTTGTCGCCGAAGATGAAGTTGGTGATATCTTCGAGTTCCGTCCAAGTTTGGCCGTTGTCGTAGCTCTTACAAATATAGGTGCGGATGGGATTTGACGGGGTCGAGTACCACAAGCCGGGACCGCCCACAAAGCCCGCAATGAGGCCGTTGTCGTCATTACTCCAAGCCAGGGCGCAGTCGCCAAAGCCGTGGTTGACGCCAGTGCCCAAGGCGATGGTGTAAGGCTCGCTCCAAGTGTGGCCGCCATCGGTGCTGCGGTTGCAGACGATGTCGATGTCCTCGGGCAGGTCGCCCTCGTTGAATTTGCGCTTGTCGGTGACCGCCACAATGCTACCGTCCTTCGCTGTGATGACGGCGGGAATGCGGTAATTGGTTGAATTATAGTCGCCCGGCTGCAAAAGTAAGGTATGGGCAAGGATGATTTCGCGGTGGCCCGCTGGTGACGGATTGTCTATCGGGAAAGTCTGATCGTCAGTATATATTGACTTTAGTGAGGCATCGATGACATGGCCTTCCGTGGCTTGGGACGAGACTTGGGCCACTATCCAGAGATAGTTCATGCCTGAATAAAGATAAGCTCCGACGGGGACATAAAAGTCGCCCGAAGCCGGAGTGGCGCTGCCAATCAAAGTGGCGCCTTGCAACGTGCGCTCATCGAAGGCATTGACGGTGCCTGTGGAATAAACCTTAACTCTTTCAATATCGTTCAGGTCGGTGGTGCCTTCAAGGTTGATCATCATGTCCCACATCATACTTGAAGCATTGTCGCCACCAAAGTTCACAGCCGCCTTGAGAATCACATCGTTAGGGTTACCGCGACCCGTCTTGCGTGTCTCCTGCGTGAGGGTGACATCAAGGATTTCTGGTGGACCCGGCAAAGGCATATTCACCAATTGGGCCGTATGCCCATTTTCAGAAATATCCGTTACTTGGTTGTTGTAAGGATTTATATTTACCAAAGAAAAATCGTAGGCAGCAAGCAAATGGTTATGCATGGCTGTAGGGAATTCACTAGGATAAGTCAATTCCATGTCAAAAACGATTTCATTCGGGTCGAGCGCCATGCTGTAGAAACGGATGTTGCCAAAAGAGCCGTTGCAAAAGTTGACTGGTACTCCGCTACTGTTGCCCGCCCCGACAAATACATCATGCGTGTTGGTCACGGCCCAATCGCCGACTGCCGCCGCCCATGCACTTTGGGTCTGGCCGTTATGGTAAATCCGAATCTCATTGAGGTCGCGGTTCACGACGAGCGCAAAGTGCATCCACTCCCCTGCCGGCACCGTGACACCCGTGTAAACCGACAAGGCATGACCCGAAGTCGCTGTAGGCGTGTTGAGGCCCAAAGACTGGCCCGCGCTTCCCGAGCCAAAGAACTCATAACCCGTGCGTTCGCTACCAGCACCTTGCACCGACATGTCGCGCTTGCACACATAACGCGGATAACTGGTATAGGTCTCGTTGCGCACCCATCCTGTAAGGGTAAAGCTCTGGTTTGCAGCGATATTGAAGTCTTCGTGATGCGGGATGACCATGTATTGGTCGGTGCCGTTGAAAGTGATGTGATGCTCAGGTTGCGCGAAGGCGGTCGCCACAACCGTCAGCAGGGCAATAAGGGTAAGGAGTTTCTTCATGACGATAGGTTGATTGGTTAAACATCAATGTACTGACTGCAAAAATAGACATTATTGAAAAAAAGCCAAAGAAATTGGGCGAATTTTCCTACTTTTGCGCCATGAAAAAACGGGTTTTTTCCATCGGCGCTGTTTTGATGGCCCTTGTGGTGCTGTTCGTCTCCATGGGTTGGGACGTGCGGTTCCATTATTGCACCGAAGACCATCACCTGTCAAGCAGCTTCGGGGAGGCGGCGGAGTCGTGCCTGCATTGCCTTGCGCATGAGCACGAGCATGAGGCTTGCTTCACGCAACCACACGAAATCCAGTTCAATGCGAAGTGCTGTTGCGAGGATTTCGAGAGCAAAATCCAGTTTACCGACAACTACGTTTTTTCACCCGAAAAACACCTTGACATCCATTTCCAGTCTTTTGTCTTCGCCCATTTCGGCCTGAAAGATCTGATGCCGAAGACAAAACTGGTGTTCCAGCGTTTCACGATAAGGAAAATACCACCTTTCCTCTCCGCAAGGGATAGGCTGGTGTTTTTCTCGGCCTTGCGGCTTAATCCGTTGGTTTTCTGACTATTCGACACAACACCCAGACGTAAACTGTCATTGCGGGCTTGACCCGTAATCTCCTTAGCACTCGGGGTTCGTCTATACTCATAGGAGATGGCGGATGTTCCTCCGCCATGACAATAAAGACTAATAAACAATCAACCTAATAAGCATTATAACACATGAAAACCAACAAAATAACCCTAATAACCCTATTCTTAATGGCCTTCGCCTCCACCGCCTTTGCGCAGGGCTTCATTGAAGGCACGGTTTATGAACAAAACGAAAAAGGCGAGAAAACGCCTCTGCCTGGTGTGAACGTGTACTGGAAAATCGTCAACGAGGGCACGGTGACCGATGCCAACGGACACTACAAAATCCCGCTGCACGAGACCGTCTGTTGCCTCGTTTTCAGTTGCATCAGCTATGAAAATGACACCGTCCACCACATGGCCGAACCCGCGCATTATGACCACGTTTTCAGCACCGCCCACATGCTGAATGAGGTGGAAATCAAAGCACGCGAAAAGGCTTCTTACATCAATACCATCAAGCCGATAGCCGTGCAGGAAATCACCTCGGAGGGCCTGCGCCGCGCGGCTTGTTGCAGCCTCGCCGAAAGCTTCGAAACCAACGCCTCGGTAGACGTGGCCTACAGCGACGCCGTCACGGGCGCGAAGCAAATCGAATTGCTCGGCTTGAGCGGCCTCTACACCCAAATGATGGCCGAAAACATGCCCAATTTCCGTGGTTTGGCCTCGGCATTTGGTCTGAATTACGTCCCCGGCACCTGGATGAACGGCATCCAGATTTCAAAGGGAACCTCCTCGGTCAGAAATGGTTACGAGTCCATCAGCGGGCAGATTAATGTCGATTACAAGAAACCCGAGGAAGGCGAGAGCGAGAAGCTGTTCCTCAACCTTTACGGCAACACCATGACCATGACGGAGTTCAACTTCAACACGCGCTGGAATGTGGGCCAGCATGGCAGCATGATGCTCCTCGGCCACGCCAACCACAACTTCATGCCCATGGACGACAATGGCGACGGCTTCATGGACGACCCGATGGTGACCCAAGGCAACCTCTTCTTCCGCTACAACTATGCCAAAGACTGGTTTGAAGGCATGTGGGGCGTGAAAGCCTTGCGCGAGCGTCGCTTTGGCGGCATGATGGGCCATGAAATTGAGCCATCAAGCATGAATTTCCTCATCAACACGACGCGCTACGAGGCCTTCTCCAAGACCGGCTTCCTCTTCGATCGCGATGACACCAGCCTCGGCTTCCAACAGCAGTTCATCTACCACGACTTGGGTTCGTCGTACTTCGGCAGGACAGACTACAACGCCACCCAGATTTCTTATTACGCCAACCTGCTGTTCGATTCTTATTTGGTGAACGAACACCATAAGTATTCTGTAGGCGCCAGTTATTCTTACGACAAATACAACGAGTATCTCGCTGAATTACAAACACATAATGATAGTACCTTCCAGCGCATCGAGCATGTGCCGGGCGTTTTTGCTGAGTATGTCTTCAACGACGACCACCACTGGAGCATTATCGCGGGAATGCGCGTGGACTACAACAGCTATTACCAAAAAGTGCTCTACACGCCCCGCCTGCACGTGCGCTTCAAAACCGACAATGAGCTGACCATCAGAGCCTCGGCGGGCAAGGGCTACCGCTCGCCCAACGTCTTGGCCGAAAACTCCACCATCTTCGCCTCGGCGCGGCACCTCATTTTCTACCCCGAGCCGCTCAGGATGGAAGAGGCCTGGAACTATGGCATCAACGTGAGCAAATGCTTCGACATCGGCTGGCGTGAGCTGACCATTTCGGCCGACTTCTACCGCACCGATTTCGTCAACCAAATCGTCCTCGACCGCGATGCCGACGCCCACCAAGTGCGCATCTACAACCTCGACGGGAAATCCTACTCCAACAGCGCCCAAATCGAGGCCAACTGCGAGATTTTCAGGGACTTCGACCTGACCTTGGCCTTCCGTTACAACGACGTGAAAATGACCATCGACGACACCTTGCGCGAGAAGCCTTTTGTGAACCGCTACAAAGGTTTGGTCACCATGTCGTATGCGCCCGGCACTTGGCAATTCGACTTCACGACACAGTTCAACGGCGACAGCCGCGTCCCCGACCTGAGCGGCAACGCCACTGCGGTGGCCCACGGCCAGAACATTGAACGCTCGCCTTTCTATGTCATCATGAACGCACAGATTACCAAGAGCTTCGGAAAATGCTGGGAAATCTATATCGGCGGCGAAAACCTGACCAATTACACCCAAAAGTACCCCATTATCTCCGCTGACAATCCCACCAGTGAGGACTTCGACGCCTCGATGGTTTGGGGTCCGCTGAGCGGCATCAAAGCTTATTTGGGTGTGAGATTTCAGGTGAAGTGATTCTTTTTTTCTCACGCAGAATTCGCAGAATTTTGGGAAGCGCAAAGCCGTGTTGAATTAGCGACCGGCAGACTTCCCATAATTTCCACAATTCTGCGTGAGAAAAAATATGTAATTTTGCGGTCAAAATCTGACAAAAATGAAGAAAACCCTTTTCCTGTGCGCCATGGCCCTGATGATGGTCGCTTGTGGCCAGCAAGACAATACAAAACAAGAACAAACCGAAACCAAGAAGGTCATCGTCCCTCCCGGAATGCCCATCGCGCCCATGACACAAACAGCGCCAGTTGAAGAGATCGTATTGGATCCCAATGCGGCCAACAGCAGCTCCAACGGCCCTGTGTTGAAAATTGAGGAAGGCAAACCCCTGGATTTGAGCCAGTTGATGGGCCAGAGGAAATCCCTCGGGGAGCAGGCAGCAGAAAGAATCGACAGCATCCGCTACGAGGCCGAGCAGGGCAAGGCCGACTTCCAATACCTGTATGGCAACTGCTTCGAAAACGGCTGGGGTGTCGAAGAAGACCCGAAACAAGCCTTGACGTGGTACAAAAAGGCTGCCGAGCAAGAGCAAAAGTCCTCCTACAACAGCATCGGCAACCTCTACCGCATGGGCAAAGGCGTGAAGCAAGATGCCAACGAGGCTTTCCGTTGGTACAAACAAGGCGCCGAAGCGAAAGACGCACAAGCCATGCTCAACTTAGGCAATTGCTACTATTACGGCATGGGCACGGAAAAAAGCCTAGACGAAGCTGTGAAATGGTGGCAGGAATCGGCCAACTACAGCAACGCCTACGCCTTGGCGCAGATGGGCGACTGCTACTATTACGGCATGGGCGTGGAGAGAGATTTGGAGAAGGCCGTCGATTATTTCACCCAAGCCGCCGACAGAAATGTGGCTGGAGCACAATACCGCCTCGGCATCCTCTACTACACGGGCGAGGGGGTGGAGCAAGACCAAAGCCACGCCGACCTGCTAATGCGAAAAGCCCGCGACGGCGGCATGAAGGAAGCCGCGGACTTCTTGGACAAATACTTCAAGAAATAAGGCTTTTTCAGAATCCTACCAGTTGCATCGTCACCGTCGGAATCAGCAGCAAAGCCCCGATGACGACCAAAACAAGGATGAACTTCCAGATGAAACGCACCCACTTGTCCCAAGGGATGCGTGCCACACCGAGGGCGGCCATCAGGACGCCGCTGGTGGGCGTAATCATGTTGGTGAAGCCGTCGCCGAACTGGAAGGCCATCACCGTGGCCTGACGCGAGATGCCAATCAGGTCGCTGAAAGGCGCCATGATGGGCATGGTGATGGCGGCTTTGGCCGAGCCGCTCGGGATGACGATATTAATCAAAGTCTGGATGCCGTACATGATTTCCGCTGAGGCGATCTTGCCCATGTTGCTCATCGACTTGGAGAGACCGTAGAGAATCGTGTCGATGATGCCACCGTCCTGCAAGACGATGACGATGCCGCCCGCCAAACCCACGATGACCGCTGCCGAGAGGATGTCGCCCATGCCTTCGAGAAATAGCTTCGCGATATCGCTTGCGCTCTTGTCGACGGACAAGCCGCTGGCGATACCCAACACGAGGAACAACGAGGCAATCTCCATGATGTACCACTCGTAGCCCAACACGCCGACAATCAGGAAATAGACCGTGGCGAAAAGCAAGGTCAGCACGAAATAATGCACCGTTTTCCGCAAGGTGATGATGCTCAAAAGGACGAACACCACCGTCCCAATAGGCAGCAGCGGCAAAGTGGTCTCGCTGTTGCCGATTTTCAAGGTGGTCTGCGGATAAAGCACTGAGAATATGATTAATACCACTGTCAGGAAAGCGAAGACAAACCAAGCCTTGCGAGGCGTGTGGCGTTCCATTTCCTCCTCGGGCACTTCGGCCATCTTGCGCCAATAGGCATCGTCCTCATACATGATGGACGACTGCGGGTTGCGCTTCACCTTTTTGGCGTAAAGCAAGACAAACACGATGCCCACCACGGTCAAGATGGCCCAACAAACGGCGCGATAGCCGAGACCCGTAAACAGCGGAATATCAGCAATGCCCTGCGCGATGCCAATGGTGAACGGGTTGAGCATGGCACCCGAAAAACCGATGTGCGCGGCCACATACACCATGCACAAGCCCACGATGCTGTCGTAGCCCATCGAGACGGCCAAAGGGATGATAATCAGTGTGAAAGCAATGGTTTCCTCGCTCATGCCGAAGACGCTCCCGAAGAGGCTGAAGAGCAGCATGATGAGGATGATGACGATGTTGTTCACCCCGATTTTTTGCATCAGCCTGTTGCGTTCGAGGCGTTTGGTGAACTTGAGGAACGACAGGATGCCCATGTCGATGGCGCGACTCTTGTTCATAATCCAGAATGCGCCGCCAATGATAAGGATGAACACGATGATGTTGCTCTGCTTCACAAAGCCCTTGTAGAACGCCGAAAACACCTGCCAGGTCTGCGGCTCGGCCTCGAAAGCTGAGGTCCCTGAGCCCGTCGAAGGGCCGATCTCATTCAACTCGTCCAGATAATGAAACGTCATCACCGTCTCATCACCGACCTGCTCCGAAACATATTTCCCCGGTGGGATAATCCAAGTGAGCACCGCCGCAATGACGATGATAAAGAATACTATTACGAAGGTATGTGGGACTTTGCGCTGTTTCATCGATAATTCTTTTCAATGGCAAAATTAGGCAATTTTTTTGAAAAATAAAGTATCGGCGACAAAAATCGAAAAAACGCCTGATGTTCAATTATTTACAAATTCCACTGGTTCACTATCTTCAAATAAAACCTAAAAACTGTATCAACATATCCAAAAAAAGCCGTAATTTTGCAGGTGCTTCGTGCGCGCGCACGCGCACCTTATATATTTTATAATACGGAATACGGAAAAAACGAAATAAAACGGAAAAAATGGATAATAAAACGAAAAAATGGATTATTATGAATCACAAATATAAGCAAGGCCGCAACGCCAAAAATCACGCACTTCTCGCACTCCTTTTCCTGCTCCTCGGAGGAAATGCTTGGGGACAGGACTACTCAGGCATTTATTATATTGCCAACGCTATTTGGAATGGCAGCAATACGGGTAGCGAATACTATTGGTACAATGTGAATACCCCTGAATACAACTGGTATTTGGTGCCAGGAGCTGATTCACATCTTTCGCATTATTCTGACGCGTATTTCAACAATCAGTACAGCAATAATAATAATAACAATGGAAGTAATGACTATACTGGGGACAACTATGGTGACCCAGAGAAACCATTTTTGACGACTTATCGAACCAATCGCGATAGCAACTCCATTTGGATTGTCAAAAAGACGGGTGATGATTACTACATCATACATGCTCGTACTGGAAAATTTATTAAATATGAAATAACCTATCAGAATTATCCCGCCAGAAAGACCATGCACCTTGAAGATGTTGAAGGTGGTAATCCGGGAGATGTTTTCAAGTATGAGATTACGGAAAATTCGAATTCTGCTCAGAGTATTACTGGGTTTAACATAAGAGTCAAAAATTTAACGAGCGGAGACCGCTATTTCAATCCTGCGGGTGACAACTGGCCTCGCTATTATGGTACACAGGATGGTAACAAAAAACCATATAGTTCTGGTATGGTTGGTATTTATAAGTCAGAAGACAATGCTTCCCCTTTAACTAAAGGCTCACTTTGGCCTTATGAAGATGCCTCGGCAACACTAACACCTATCATCACAGATAATGGTGACCACACTGTCACTATCTCCATGCCAACGGGCTATGAAGTCTATGATGTGTATTATACTACAGATGGCAGCACTCCAACCGCTTCGTCTGCACATGCCACAGGGTCGGTGACCATCAGCGACCTGCCTGCTGACTACTACGGGTGGATAAAGGCTAAAGCAGGACGATTTGACGTGCTTACAACAACGAAAGATTCGCTTTATGTGGACTTCAATACTATCGCACAGCCAACCATGAATATTTCAGGCTGCGACAATAGCATCACCCTTTCATGCACATCTCCTGAAACATCGATATACTATACCTTGGATGGTAGCGAACCCACAGAATTTAGCACTTTATACACCGAACCTTTCTATGCTGCCGATGGCACCACGGTAAAGTCTATCGCATATCGTTACACTAACCATTCCGCTGTTGCTACTCAAAATGTAGTTTACACCCACACTGCTTTGCCAACCATTACCTTCAGCCTGACTACACTGACGTGTATACTTGCCTGTCCTGACAATGACGCTACCATTTTCTATACCTATACCACTGATAATACAGAACCTTCAGACCCTAATCCAGATGACCCGTCCCAAGCCTATAATAATTTTCCAATCGACATCCCGCAGAATACTACTTTCTGGATTAAAGCCATTGCCAAAAGCAGCAGCCTTCTGGCTTCGTGCGTAGTGGAAAACAGTATCTTTTTGGGCAATGTCATCAACGATTTGACCAGTTTGCAGGGGATTACAGGGAACAACCATTATCTTGTCGTTGCCGACATCGATGCTTCTGGCTTGCAGAACAGCATTGCTGGTTTTAGTGGGACATTGGAATCTGTGGTCAAGGAGGATGGCACTTTCTATACCATTAGCGGTTTGAACAAGCCCCTGTTTGCTTCCACCGATGGTGCCACCATTCGCAATCTGACTTTCGACAATGTGAATATTACCAGTGGTACAAATGTGGGTACGCTTGTGGCTGAAGCTGACGGAGCCACACGTATCTACAATGTCGGCATCTTGGGTGGCAGTGTCAGCGGCAGTGGCAATGTAGGCGGCATTGTCGGGCTTCTTGACGGCAGTTCCCGCGTCATCAACTGCTTCAGCTATGCCAATATAACAGGTGGAGATTTAGTGGGTGGCATCGTGGGCAAAAACGCTGTCGCCACCACCGCCACCAACCTCAAGACGATGGTGATGAACTGCATGTTCTACGGCGACATCACAGGCGGCACCTCGAAGGCTCCTATTTATAATGGTGAAATTATCACCAACAGGAGTGACCAAAGCGGTGTGAGCAATTTCAACTATTTCTGGGCTGGAGCCTCCTACGTACAAGGGCAGGATATAGATGTCTATAACTGTGCCCTTGCAGCAGAGACGCGCTATTTACAACGCTTTGAGTTCTTCCGTCATCTGCTCAACAGCAACCGCGAGTTGGCTGCCTGGTGGGCCACTGGAGATTTCAATGACAAGGACGAAATGTCGAAATGGGTGTTGGAGCCTTCGCAAATAGGGACCTCTACCCCTTATCCCATTCTTAAGGCACCCCGCGATAGCGAGAACCACATCATTAAATACTCTTCGGTGGTGAATATTGACGCGGCCAATGCTGAAGCTTTTTCCCCCGATCCCGCTGTCGCGAAAACACAATATAACCAGGGACGCAAGTTTGACACCTTTACGATAAACATACAGAATGTTTCGAGCGGTGCTCCCGATGGTGCTACTATTACAACTGCATCCGTTATCACCAATATCACCGACAAAGACCCGGCCCATTTCAATTTCAACTACTACAAGGTGCAGTTGCCCTATTACAACGATGTTGGTTCGCATAACTATACGAACAATAAGGTTGTGACGGGTTGGAAGATTGTTACCATTGCCAGTGGAACACACTCATTTTCTACTACAGGTTCTGACGCATCAGCAGTTGTTGATGAAAATGGCGATATCACGCTCACGACTACTCCTTACAACTTCGCCGACCGCAAGTGTACCGATAAGGACAAATTCAGTGTCAGTGGCCGAGTGTTCTCCCAAGGGGCATATTTCGACGTTCCCGAAGGAGTGACATCCATTACCATTGAGCCATACTGGGCCAAATGTGTCTATGTGTCCGACGCATATCCTGATGTCATATATAATGATGCCATGTCTACGGCTTCCAATGTCACCACAGTTGGCACCGTTGAAGGCGCAGCTCACTATACGAATAATACCGAATACCCTATCAACGGTGATAATCAGAAAGTATACACTACTATGGGCAATGCCGTAACAGCATTGAATCCCAGTGGCACTGTTTACGACAACGCCATTGTGCTTGTGGGTAACTTTCATAGCTTAAGCCTTTCTTCTCAAGCAAATGACAAACCATTTACTATCATGTCCATTGATTTGGACAAGGACAACGAGCCCGACTATTCGTATATCTTAAGTTTCAACGGTCGTGTTCGTGTACACCCTGTTAGGATTGATTTTTTGAACGTCATGGGTCTTGGCATGGCTCAAAAGTCCATAGGCGGTCAAGGAACTTATAATTTTGGTATTATGCAGCCTTATGGTTGGTTTGAGTCGACAAACACCAGTCTTTTCCACGTCACGCAGTTTGAGTATGATAGAAAAGAAAGAGTGAATGCTCCTATAATCCTACATGGCGGTGTGATTGAACAATGGGTGACTGTAGCAGAAACCGGCAATACTCAGCCTGACCCTGCCAACGCAGTGACTTACTACCACGTGGGAAGTAATGTTTGGTTTAAGGAATTTCATATCGGAGCCCATCAGGACAGACAGGCGGTTGTTAGCAAGCATCCTCCCATCTCTGTAACTGGTGGTGATTTTGATGAATTCTATTTGACAGGTCTGTATAATACGCCCAACACCAATTATGATGATAATGCCGAATGCTACATCAATGGTGGTCGCTTCGGAAAGGTGGCAGGAACAGGAATGCAGGGTATAGGCCACGCAACCAACCATACCAATGGTAATATCATCTGGCAGATAGACAATGCAGATATCGATGAGTTCTACGCTGGAGGCATCAACGCTGCACACATTGCAGAGGGCAATATTTTCACCGTCATCTCTAACAGTCGTGTTGACTTATTCTGTGGAGGTCCAAAATTCGGTGACATGAACAATGGTAAGAAAGTGGTCACCAATGCCTCCAACTGCGTATTCCGCACCTTCTTCGGTGCCGGCTATGGTGGTAATTCATATAACCGCGAGTATCCCACAAACAAATATGATAAATATAACTATGAGTGGAATACGTGGCTTGGACAAGTATACGACAACGTATATAAATCAGAATATAAAGGTGTTGCGACACGAATAGACTATCAGTTTATCCCCAGGTCAAACAATCTACAGAACGTTGCCCGTCTGTTTGTTGATTATATCAGTTTCTCTCTGGCCACCACGCGTGATGTCACATCAAAACTCAATGATTGTACCATTACTACCAGCGAGCTTGGCAGACTTGATCTTTTTGACGGATGTATTGGCAATTTCTATGGCGGAGGTAGCCTCGGTAAGGTGGAAGGTCCTGTCAAGTCAACGCTCACCAATTGCACCGTAGAAGGCAATGTGTATGGTGCTGGTTACTCTGCCACCTTGCCCTCCGTGTCGGTGATGAACAATGCTTTCCAAAAGGAACCCTATTATGACGTGGCTCTCGGAGCCTATTTTGAGGCTATACTTCCAACTACAGTAACATACACATGGGAACATGCCGAAACCGTAAACTCTACGGAAACGGCCATCGACACTGATACTCATAAGCTTTTTACCACGGTAGACATAAATAAAACCAACCTCGGCTCGGTCAATGCCGTTTCGCTCACCATCAAAGGCAACAGCAAAATCGGCACGGCCGGCAATGCCGACACAGGTCATGTGTTTGGCGGCGGCGAGGAAAGCAGGGTCGTCAACGACACCGAAGTCAAGATTTTGGAGCAGACCAAGGTCTACGGCAACATCTACGGCGGTGGCAACATGGGCACGGTCGGCGGCAACACCAAAGTAATCGTGAATGGACAGAATCAATAATCGAATACCTATTTGACTATGAGAAACAACACATATAAAATTTGGGCAATGAAAGCAGCACACTGCTTGGCCATGGGCAGCCTTTTGCTCTTTTTTGGAATCGGACGCGCCCTCGCACAAAGCAATGATGGGCTGGTGGTCATCAAGAAAGGGGATAATTATCTGGCGCACGTGAAGAACGGCGAAGGCGAATGGGAACTCCAAAACGCCACCGACTTCGGCCCGAACTGTCTCTGGTACACAGGACCCCATTACAACCATGCCGGCACCAACCACAACTATTACTTCATGGACGACAACGGAACGCCCTCAACGGCGGACGATTTCCCGCGTTTCCTCGCCGCTCCGCTGGCGGCAGGAGAAGGCTTGTACCTGTCCACTACAGTACCCGAGACACACCTTTTGGGCAATACGGACCAACCCTACTACTTCTACGACTGGGACAGCGACTCCTACGGCAAAGGCATAGCCCGCGGCCATCAGTATGTTAACGCAACTACCAGGGAAGAGTGCACAGCGTGCGGCGGTCAATGGGAAAACACGGCTTCCTCTGGTGAACATTATGAATGCTGGGAGGTGTATTGGGTTGGATATGATGATGTTGCTGGAGAATGGAAGATGTCGGACTATTATTATAATTTACCAGAAGAATTTGCCGCAAGGTCGCGCTGGGTGACGGCCACCGAGCATGAGACCGAGATACGAACCATTACAAGCGGCGGATTGACCAGCATTACGGTTCCTGCCACGATGGAATCAGGTAACAGTGAGGAACTTTCCGCATCAATAAGCAGCCTTGTTTACACCTACATTCCCGCTTACACCGAATATGCTTTCGAGGGCGGCATACATTATTACTATAATAGTTCAGACCATGATTCAGCCCCTGGAACAAGTTCCGTTACACAAGCTGCGAGTTCCTATCTGTGGGAAATCTCGGGCGCTGGCGCGAGCTATCTCGAATTCGACGATGAGACTTTAGAAACGCCGATGCTCACTTACAGCACTCCAAACAATGATGGCGACAAAGAGGCTACCATCACACTTACCGTCACTTATCCAAGCGGTGCCACGCAGACGTGCTCGGCTACGGTCACAGTGAAGACACCCTGCCAAAACCCCTCGTGTTCGGCCAATGTCACCTATGAAGGTGTCATCATTTCGTGGCCCCCCACTGCCACCAAGTATAAGTTGGAGTGGACTTTGGCAAGCGATGATACATGGACTTCATCAAGCACATTGGAGGACATCACAGAGACTTCCCACACGCTCACAGATTTGGAATACAACACAGCCTATCAATACAGAGTGATGGCCTATTGTAGCGATGCTTATTTGGAACCTACGACTTCTGGCACTTTCACCACCAAAGCCGAACCCCAGACGTTGGTTTACGGCGCGGTGTTCGGTGGTGGCCGCATGGCCGATGTGGGCGGCAAGACCGAGGTTGTCATCATCAACTGCGAGGAAATCAACGCCGTGTATGGCGGCAACGACATTGCCGGAAGGGTGCAACATGCCGACGGCTCCACTATCGTCTTGGGTGTCAATACGGGAGACGATTATGACACCTACGGCACCACCAATTCCTCCATTGGCGTCCATGTCGGCTCGGTGTATGGCGGCGGCAACGGCTATTATACCTACGACGGTCACAATCCAGGCGTGGCCATTGGCACCACATATCATGCCGACGGACAATTCACCGAAAGCGTCACCGATGTGGGTGGCAGCACGGTATATATGACCTCTGGCTACATCCCCACCATCAGCAAGACTGCTATTACGGTGAACAACGAACACGTCAAGGTGGACACCATCTTCGGCGGCGCGAAAAACGCCTTCATCACTGCCGACAGCGACCACGGCACTTCCATCACTTTCAATAACGGTACGGCCTTCGCCGTGTTTGGCGGCAACAACTACGGCGGCACACAGGCTGCGGGCAGCGACCACTACATCAACGTCACAGGCACCACCACCAACCTCACCCCCAACCCGACAAGCACTGCCACCATCGGCTATGGCCGCGACTTCGGCATCCGCTATCTCTTCGGAGGCGGCAACAAAGTGGCTGGCAACGAAACTGACATCCTCATTCAGGGCGGCCAGTGCGACACCATTTTTGGTGGCGGCAACTCGGCAGACGTGGCGGCAGCCCATGTAACGGTCAATTGCTCAATGGAAGCGGGCAGCAGCTACACTTTCGGCCACACCTATACCAATGCCATCACTGAATATGCTCCAGGCACTCCTCCGACACTTACCATCAATACTGGGTACGAATGGGACGGCACGGGCGTCTATAACGTGCGCACCCTCTTCGGCGGCAACAACCAAGCTGACATGGCCGGCTTGCCCACCATCACCCTGACATCGGGCAGCGTGGGTACCGTGTACGGCGGCGGCAATGCTGGCGACATGCTGGCACAAACCTCAGAAGACCCAGGCAATCCCATCGCAACCGACTTCGGCAACCCTGCGATTGGCACTACAACCTATGATATCTACTATAGCACCCACGTGGTAATGGACCAAGCGACGATGTTGGTAGACAACCTCTATGGTGGCTGCCAAATGAGCAACGTGGACTACAGCACTTGGGTGGAAATCAAGAACGGGCATGTGGGCACCGTATATGGCGGCTGCAACATCAGCGGCGACGTGGGCAGCAACTCGTATAACCCATACGGAAGTGGCCCAGACCCGACGTATGAAGAAAACCAATACGTGTATGGTGCAACTTATGTGAAGGCATCGGGCGGCACCATCTACAAGAACCTCTTTGCCGGCAGCAACGGACGCTACCACTGCAACGATGGTATCTATTACATTGAAGAAGGCATCGACTATGCCGACCCTGAACACTACTATATTAGGTTGTCCATCCCCACCCACAACGAGACCCATGTGATGGTGAGCACCGGTGCCACCGTCAAAGGCAACGTGTATGCCGGCGGCAATATGGCTCCCGTTGGCTTCACGGATTACACGAGCGGCGTGGCCCCTTCAGGCAAACAATACCCGAGATTCTTGGGCTTGGCCTCGGTGCGCATGAGCGGCGGCACGGTGGAGGGCGATGTATATGGCGGCGGCAACATGGCTTCCATCTATGGCAGCAACGAAGTGAAGGTGACAGGCGGCACCATCCTCGGCGCGCTCTATGGTGGCAACGACCAAGCGGGCCAAGTGGCGCAAATGAGCAACCGCGTCTTCCCTGCTGCACTGCATTATGATGTGGCTTCCGACGGTTATACCTCGTTGGCAGCCGTACACACATACGTCAGCATCACGGGCAAACCGAGAATCAACACCGTGTATGGTGGCGGCAACGGTGCCTACAGCTATACCACTGCCGACTATTGCGACGTTACCGACAAACCCATCCAATCCACCACTTTCGTGGACATCAACATCAACGGCAGCGATACCAATCCAGAAACCCAAGCACACATCGACAATGTCTTTGGCGGAGGCAATGGCGTGACCGTCACTGGCGGCATCACCGTATTCCTCAATGTTGATAGTCCCGCAACTTATGACCACGTGGACAACATCTTTGGCGGCAACAACCAAGGCGACCTGTCGGACGTGCTGCCCGACATCATCCTACTCAAGGGGCAAGTCCACAACGTGTATGGCGGCTGCAACCAAGGCGCGATGGTAGGCTCTTTCTCCGTCGACAACAACACCTATACCAATGTGGGCAGCATGGTACGCCTGCGCGAAACGTACGATCCAGACGGTGATCCTAACCATCTCGAAACCGTCTCTGCCAAGGTGACCAATGCCGTCTACGGCGGCTGCCGCATGAACGGCGTGACCAACAACAGCTTGGTCCTCGTGGAGGGTGGCACCCACAGCAATGCGTCCATCTTTGGCGGCAGCGACATCAGCGGCGACGTGGCGGGCACCTCGCGCGTCGTCGTAACAGGAGGCACCGTCGACAATGTGTATGGCGGCGGCAACGGATATTACGACTATAATTCAGGCACTTATGAGGGTTTAACTCCACCTTTCTGCAAGAATTCGCAAGTCGACATGCAGGGCGGAACGGTGAACAACCTCTTTGGTGGCGGCTATGCCGGCGAGTGCGGCACTACCACGATGAATGTAAGCAACGGTACGGTGAACGAAAGCGTCTACGGCGGTGGCAACATGGCTGGTGTGACGACCTCGCACAACCTTACCGTCACCACCATCAATGCGCAGGGCGAATACGTAACCACCACTTCCGACTGCACCACCGATGGTAGCAGCACCGTTAACCTCAACGGCGGCACCTTGAAAGACGACATCTTCGGCGGCTGCAACGTCCAAGGCAACGTGGCGGGCAACATTCAGGTGAATGTTAACTGCGCTGTCGGTGTCGACGGTGAGGCCGCTGTCAATGTCTTCGGTGGCGGTGAAGGTCACCAAACCTCCACCTCGGGCAACGTAGAAGTCAACATCGACGACGCCTCGGCTTGTGTTTACGGTGATGTTTACGGTGGCTCGGGCTACGGCAACGTCAACAGCGGTGCCTCCAACACCACTACGGTCAACGTCCTCAACGGAGCCATCAGGCAAACCACCATCAGTGGCGACACCTACGGCGGCAACGTGTATGGCGGCGGCCTCGGCGATAATGACTATCCTGCTGCCGTCAAGGGCAAGGTGTATGTCAACATCGGCGCAGGCGATTTTACTGACCCGGATAATCCTGTATATTCCGGCGACGCCATTATCGAAGGGGCTGTCTACGGCTGCAACAACGTCAACGGCTCGCCGAAAGACGATGTGTTTGTGAATGTCTATGCCACTAACCATTCGGGCAACAACACGTACCCCTCGCCGTCACCGACCACTGTGGCCGGTTTGAATGCTTTGGGAACTACGGCTGATTATTTTGCCCTCAGTGCCGTCTATGGCGGCGGCAACTTGGCGGATTATGAACCATCAACCGCCAACAAGAGCACCACAGTACACGTCTATGCCTGCGACAACACGATTCGAAACGTCTTCGGCGGCGGCAATGCAGCTGACGTGGGCACCACAACCACCCATGCCAACACCAATGTCTTCATCGAAGGTGGGCGCATCCAAAGGGTGATTGGCGGAGGCAATGGAGAAGACACCAGCCTGCCTGCAGCCGATATTCATGGCAATGCCAACACTACGGTGTATGCCGGCCTCATCAATGAGATTTACGGTGGCGCCAATATCCAAGGTTCCGTCGATGATGACATCAACCTCCTCATGTCCAATCCCAACAACTCTTCGCTGAGCAATTGCACCGACGAAGTGTATGGCAGTGTGTTCGGTTGCGCCAATGCAGCACCCTACAACAAGAGCGTCACCACTACCGTCTTGTGCGGAGTGGGAGAGATTGGAGAACTTTATGGAGGCTCCAACCAAGCCTCTATCGGAAACGAAGAAAACCACGATAGTGGCGTTCATGTCACGCTTAACCTTTACGGCGGCACCTATGACAAAGTGTTTGCCGGATCGAAAGGTGTTGCAGGGGTATCACCTGTTCCCGCCCCCATCTACGGCGATGTCACGCTCAATCTTTATGGCGGCACGGTAAACCATGCTTTCGGCGGTAGCGATGCCAACGGCAATATCACGGGCAATATCACCGTCAATGTGCTTGACTTTGAAGCCAACACCTGCGGACTTAACGTCACCAACATTTATGGTGCCAGCAATCTTACCCCATACGCACCGGATGATGTTGCATCGGGTCCCGTGATCAATGTGATGCATATCAAGCAAGATGCGGGAATCAGTGGCAATGTCTACGGAGGCGGCAACCAAGCTCCCGTGACATCCAATCCGCAGGTCAATATCGGTTATGATGCGGCCACAATGTCGGATATCGTTGCAGCTACTTCTATTACTTATCCTACTACCAGTACATTCTATACTGTTGCTCCTCGAGCCTACGTCAGCGGCAACGTCTTTGGCGGCGGCAATGAAGCTGGAGTAACGGGCAATCCTGTCGTCAATATGAGAGACCAAGGCACCGTCGTCACCGGCATCTACGGCGGCTGCAACTCTGATGGAGAGGTTGGTGGCGACATCAATGTTAATATCTACGGCGGCACCTTGGGTACCAGCAGTACACCCATGACGGACGGCATCTTTGGCGGTGGCAAGGGTAGCAACACTGAGACCTCAGGCCATGTCACCGTCACCATCGGCGACGGTACCACGCCTGAGATTTACGCCGACGTTTATGGCGGCTCGGCTTTGGGCGAAGTGGGCGCTACTGACAAAAACGCCAAGGTCAACCTCAAAAACGGCACCGTCCATGGCAACCTCTTCGGCGGCGGCATGGGCGACGGCTCCCATTCGGCAATAGTCTCCGGCAACACCCAAGTGGTCATCGAAGGCGGCACAGTGGCCAACGCCTATGATGCCACCGAAACCAACGTCTATGGCGGCTGCAACACCCATGGCACCGTTGTGGGTAACATTACCGTGGAGGGCACGGGCGGCACGGTGACCAACGACGTGTTCGGCGGCGGAAAAGGCAATCTCACCGCCACCCAAGGCAACGTGACCGTCACCATCGATGGCGCAACGATTTCACGCGACGTCTATGGCGGCTCGGCCCTCGGACAAGTCAATGATGATGCTGCAGACCTCACGAAAGTCTGGTTCAAGAGCGGCATCATCACCCGCAACCTCTACGGCGGCGGCATGGGCCAAGACGGACAGCCCACTTACGGACAAGTCAACGGCAGCGTGGAAGTGCTCGTCAACGGCGGCACCGTCACCAACGTCTTCGGCTGCAACAACCTCAATGGCGCTCCGCAAAGCAGCGTGACGGTGAACATCAACGAAACCACCTCAGGTTCCATGATCATCAACGGCAACGTGTACGGCGGCGGCAACCAAGCCACCTATGGCACCGCGGGCAACAATTACCCAGTAGTGAATCTCCAGAACGGCTTGCTGTCCCACGACGTGTTCGGCGGCGGCCTCGGTGATTCGGAAGATGCAACCAAAGGTGTTGTCACAGGCAACCCGCAAGTTATCGTCAATGGTGCCGATATGTCAGTAACCGGCGGCATATACGGCGGTGGCAGCTTGGCACCCACCAATGGTAATCCTTTAGTAAAATTGACCAACGGCGCTACCACCAACTTGTACGGCGGCGGCAAGGCGGCCAATGTCACGGGCGATCCTACCGTGCGCGTCGAGGGCGGCACGGTGAGCACCGGCATCTATGGCGGCAACAACGAGAGCGGCACCGTCACGGGCAACACCACCGTCACACTCACCGGAGGCACCATCGGCGCCAGCGGAACAGGCAACACAGCCAACATCCACGGCGGCGGCTACGGCCAGCCCACGACGGTCACGGGTAACGTTACCGTCAATTTCGGTGAAGTTACATATAACTCGTCTAACGAAGAAATCCATACAAGCACCCCGCTTCTATACGGCGACGTCTATGGCGGCTCAGCCTTGGGCAACATCAACACCGACAATTCTAACACCACCACCGTCAACATCCTCAACGGCCAAATCGAAGGTGATGTCTATGGCGGCGGCTTGGGACAAAAGGATGGCGTGAACGGCACAGGCGACATCGAGGCCAAGGTCTGGGGCATTGTCCATGTCAATATTGGCGCGGCACCGTCCACCGACCCCACAGGCATGGCTTCCCTCATCAATAGCAACGTGTATGGCTGCAACAACTTGAATGGCTCGCCACAGCAGGATGTGTATGTGGACGTGTATAAAACGAATCACATCCAAACGGACGAGGCCAGTTACATAGAGGAGTTTACCCGCACCTATGCCATTCGCAATGTGTTTGGCGGCGGTAACCGATCCAACTACGAACCAGACGACAATCCGAGTTGGGCTAAGAGAACACACAACTTTATCCATACTTGCGACAACACCGTGAAAAATGTCTATGGTGGCGGCAATGCATCCGATTGCGATGGCGTAGAGCTCACCGTTGACGGCGGTCGTTTCAATTTCGTCTTTGCCGGCGGTAACGGCCAAGTCACAGCGGCAAACGTAGGTCAGGGAGGCGCCATCGTAGCCCTCAAAGGCGGACTGATTGGCTGGTACTTCGAAGGATGCGATATGCAAGGTAGAATTGAAGGAACTGTTAATGAGACAATAGGCTGTAGTGGTGATGATTGTTGCGACGAAGCTCCTCAGATTGAAAAATATTATTTTGGTGCCAATCAGGCCACCATTTATGAGGGGTTAGACAGCGAAATTAAATGTGATGGTCACGCTTTTAACTTTACCTATGTGTATGCTGGCAGTCGTTTGGCCACCATTTATGGCGACATCAAGCTAACGGTGAAAAGCGGCACCATCGGCAATTTGTTTGGCGGCTCAGAAGGCTCTGCTGACATATCCGCCAACGTCAAGAAGTATCCAGTCAATTCTGAAGATATAAATAATTTCCCATCTGAACATCGACTAGGACTTACCAATCACTTGGCAGCCCATCCTGAGGACTATGGCAAAGGCGGCAACATCTACCTCACCTTGGAAGGCGGCGATATCGGCAATGTGTTCGGAGGATGCGACCTCCATGGCTTGATTGAAGGCGAAATCATCATCACGGTCGATTCCACCCAAACGGGAGCTTGTGCGCTTGATATCGACAATATCTACGGCGGAAACAACTTGGCGGGATACAGCCCCACCGATCCGACTATAGTTTCGCCCAGAGTGCTCCTCCTGAATGGCCATGTCAACTATGACATCTTTGGAGGCAGTAAGGGTGATGATAATGCCCCCGACACGAAGGGCACCATCACCAGCAACCCGAAAGTGGTTATTGGAGACCTTGTAACTGGCCATAAAGCATTAGTGGGTAAAATCGTGGGTGAAAACGTGTACGGAGACGTGTTTGGCGGTGGAAGCTCGGCCCAAGTGGAGGGCAACACCAAAGTCGTCCTGAAAGGCAAAACCGTGAACAACAATTCTACCACCACCATCCTTAACAATGTGTACGGCGGAGGAAAGCGTGGCACTGTCACCGGCAACACGGATGTTGAAATCATGGCCACCACAAATCCCATGCTGTTCTTCACACAACTGCACGGCAAGGTCACGGTTACCAACGGTGGAAACCCAGTGAGCAGCGGCGACGAAATTGCCCCAGGCACGGTACTCAACATTGTGGCCACACACGCTTCGGGATATAGATTTGCTGGATGGACGGTCACTGGCGGAACTGTAGGGGAAAATACCTCCACCACTACCTTTACTTTTACGGGGACAAGCGATGCCACCCTGAAAGCCAACTTTGTACTAGATGAATAACACCATAATGAACATAGAGGATTAAGTATATGAACAGGATGAATTATAATGGACATAGGACTGCGCACCGCATGACGCGGAACGCAGGAATCAAGGCATTTTTCATGCTGACAATGCTGCTATGTGTCGGCACTGCTGAGGCTCAGGTGCTCGTCAAAGGCTCCGTCTTTGGCGGCGGCGAAGGGTCTCTGGATGACGAGAAATCCGGCTGTGTGAAAGGCAACACCACTGTCACCATAGCGGGCGGAACGATAGAACGCAGTCTCTACGGTGGCGGCGAGCAAGGCTCGGTGGGAACCTTCACCACTACCACAGTCACCTATCCCGAAGGAGATCCAAATGTAGGAAAAACTGTGGAAGTCCCCTCGGCTTGCAATCCTAATACCGGCATGGCCACAGTGAACATCAGTGGCGGAACGGTGGGTCGCGCCGACCAAGCCCTGATGCCTGCGCCCGGTACGCCTCTTTTGGGCGATGATTTCGGCTATGTCTTCTGCGGAGGCCGTGGCGAAGTCGACACCACCGCCCATCCCAAGGCTATCGCACTCGGCGTGGTGGGCAGCACCACTTTGAACATCAGCGGAACGGCACTTATCACGGCCTCGGCCTACGGCGGCAGCGAGAACGGTATCGTATTGGGCAACACCCTTATCAACATGTCGGGTGGACAGATTGGCGTCGGACACTACAAAGTCGAAGGCATCCATCATTTTGACGGCCTATATGATGATGATGACTGGGCTGGTGCCATATATGCTGTGCAGCATGCCACGATTGGCACCACTTATGTCAACCCCTTCCACGAGTGCGACTCATGGCCTTATGGCGATGCCAGCGGCAACCACTATGTTTACGACGTCTTCGCCGATCCGAACGAAGATCCTGATTACGCTGACTATGCTTTAACGCAAGGCGCCAGCATTAATGCTTGCGACGGTCATAGTTTCTTCGGCAACCTGTTTGGCGGCGGCAGTGGCTATTATCCCTACGCGCCTGGCGAATGGCGACGCACAGCGGGGCAAGTGAAAGGCAATACGACCATCAACCTCACGGGAGGCCACGTCCTCACCAGCCTCTATGCCGGCAACGAGACCACCGACATCTTGGGCACATGCACCGTCAACATGAGCGGCGGCACCATCGGCGTACCCCGCACTTTGGCGGAAATTCAAGCCCATCCCGTCACCTGCTACCTTTTCGGCGGCGGCATGGGCGACCCGCGCACGTATTTCAACAAATGGACCAACGTGAACGAAAGTAAAATCAACATCACGGGTGGCACCATCTTCGGTTCCATCTTCGGCGGTGGCGAGGAAGGTCACGTACTGGGCAATGTGACCATCACCATCAGTGGCAGCAATACCCTCATCGGCACCTTGGGCTATTCCTACGTGGACGGCAACGTCTTCGGCGGAGGCCGTGGCCTTTCTGGCATGTCCCTCACCGCAGGCGGCGTGGGCGGCAACGTTGAAATCAATATCAATAATGGCAAAATGCTCGGTTCCATCTATGGCGGCGGTCGTCTGGCCTCGGTGGGTACCCATTTCGTGCCTGCTAACGATCAGAATTATGGTCAGTTCCAAGAAGGTGACAACCATGGCATCGTCACCATCAACATCAGCGGCGGCACCATCGGCAATGACAATGCTACCGACAACGCCCTCCCCCATCCCCATGGCGGCAATGTGTTTGGCGGCAGCATGGGTCGCCTGAAAGATGTCAATGACGCCAATTATCTTTCCTTATGGCATAGATTGGCGAGGGTCAAGGAAACCCATGTGAAAATCACGGGCGGCACCATCAAGAACGTGGTGTATGGCGGTAGTGAGTACGGCTCGGTGCGCGACAGCGCCGTCGTTGTCATCAAGGGTGCAGGCATCAATATCCGTAAGGTTTACGGCGGCGGCTATGGCTCCGACGTTATCAACGCTGGTTTTGTAAGCGACTCTGCGGCTTATCCCGCACTGCTTGCCGGCCGTGTGGAAGGCCATACCCTCGTCAAGGTTATCGCGGGCACGATTGGAACCAACGTTTACGGCGGCGGCGATTTGGCCTCCGTGGGTGTAGTGAAGAATGGCAACCTTTTGAGAGGAAACACCAATGTCGTCATCAGCGGCGGCTCTATTGGCAATGCGACCAACTACACACAAACAACCCCCAATACTGAAATCGGCCATGTGTATGGTGGCGGCCAGGGCATACAACACGATTACGAAGATTACAAGGCGTATTGTAACGTCAACGGCACCAATGTCACCATCAAGGGTGGATATGTTTATGGCTCCGTTTTCGGCGGCGGTCCCGACAGCCACGTGTTAGGCAACACCTCCGTGAAACTCCAGACGGGTGCATGTATCGGCACAGACGGCACCTCTTCGTGGGACGGCAATGTGTTTGGCGGTGGAAAAGGCAATACAGGAAGCTTCACTGCCGGCCGCGTGGGCGGTAACACCTTAATTGATATGGAGGACGGCGTCTTGTATGGCAACATCTATGGCGGCGGTCGTTTTGGTTTGACTGGCGTTGATGAAGACGGCACCATGCAAAACGGCGACAGCCATGGCAACACCAAAGTCATGGTGAAAGGCGGAACGGTAGGCAATTCAACTAAAATTGAGACTTTCACCGATTTCAGCATGGGCAACATCTATGGCGGTGGAAAGGGCTACCTTGATTATGAAAATCCTGGTGTTTATGCTAAGGCGGAACCAGCCTTGCTCTTGGGCTTGACCAAGAACACTGAAATCGAAATCTCAAACGACTTAGGCAAAAACACCCATGTCTACGGCATCGTGTTGGGCGGTGGTGAGATAGCCAGCGTAGGCCATTACACCCTGTTCCATGACGATACCGAGCATCCTGAAAAAATCACCAACATCGAGGTTACCGAAGGCAAGGCCAAAGTCACCATCAGCGGCGGCACCATCGGCGGCGACAGGTCGCAGATGCGATACCAGCTTGCGCATCCTGAAGATCCTACAGACTGGTATTCCATGTACAACGACGACCTCGGCTATGTGTATGGCGGCGGCGAAGGCTGGTCGGACAACCCGGAATCCTATGTGGAAATTCAAGAAAGCGCCAGCCCTGTTGTCACAACCAGGCTCGTCGACCTCATTGCCACGGTGCAAAGCACCGAGGTGGAAGTCAGCGGCGGTTGGGTGAAAGCCTCCGTGTTTGGCGGCTCCGAAAGCGGCCACGTGAAGGGCAACACCAAGGTGACCATCAGCGGCGGACAAATCGGCGCTGGCTACACAAGGGATGACGATGACAACATAGTTGATGTGTTGTACACTGATCCCCAGTTCATCAACCCCGCAACGACTCCAGTCACCACCACTCCTACCGATAACACCTTGAGCGGAACTTATCATTGGCAATATGGTGTTGACGACGGAAGCGGAACTATGGTGTACAATCCTTTCGACCCGGCTGAAATTAGAAACCAGTATGATACTGAGACTCAGAAATACGGTTACGTTCCTTCCGATGGCAAGTCATGGTTCGGCAACGTGTTCGGCGGTGGCTCGGGCTGGTTCCCGTACGTCACTTATAATAATACGACCAATAAATATGAATCCCATTGGAACCCGCTCTCAGGCAAGGTGTGGGGCAACACCGAGGTCATCATCACGGGTGGCCACATCCTCAACAACGTGTATGGCGCCAACGAGTCGACCGATGTGGGCGGCAAGGCCACCGTCAGGATGAGCGGCGGCACCGTCGGCGTGCCACGCACCCGCGAACAAGTTGCGCAGCAACCCACTGCCTCATACCTCTATGGCGGCGGCTGCGGCGACCCGAGACCCATTTTCGACGGTATTAACATTGTGGATTCCACCAACGTGCAAATCACGGGCGGCATCATTTACGGCTCCGTGTATGGTGGTGCTGAGGATGGCCATGTTGGGGGTGATGTCAGAGTAACCATCAGCCAAGCTGATAATAATAAACCTACCGTCATCGGCAGCACAGGTACTTCAGGTGCCGATGGCAACCTCTTCGGCGGTGGACGCAACTATTTGTGTTCCAACTATGTTGCAGGCCGTGTGGGCGGCAACATCATCGTGAAGATGAGTGCTGGCGCCCTCTTGGGTTCCTTCTTCGGCGGCGGTTGTAACGCTTTGACAGGTGCCGATGAGGACGGCATCATTTCAACGGGAGAAAATACCTTCCAAGCCTTGCCGGATGGCGACTGCGGTAATATCACCATCAGAATCAGCGGCGGAACCATCGGCAATTTAGCCAAGATGAGAGACAGCAACTATTCCATCGGCGACGTGTATGGCGGCAGCAGAGGAACCAAAACGGGTATTACGGGGCGACCTGCAGCCTCGGCTCTGCTCGTTGGCTTGGCGAAAAACACCGACTTGGCCATCTCTGGCGATGCTCGCATCTACGGCAGTGTGTTTGGTGGCGGCGAAGTGGCCAATGTGGGCAACTATAGCTGGACTCAGACTGGAAATGAAATGAGCAACATCCAGCTCACATCCGAAACCGTCGGCGAGGCCAAGGTTGCCATCAGCGGCGGCACCATCGGCATGGACAACATGCAGATGAAGACGGATTCGGGCTTCCCCGACGACTTCGGCCACGTGTTTGGCGGCGGAGAAGGTTGGGTGGAATCCCTAACCACCTCTCCAGTTGTTGATGGTAGCAACCACCTCGTGGAATTGATGGCCACTGTGGGCCACACCGACGTGACCATCTCTGGCACTGCCTTCGTGCTCGGCTCCGTCTATGGCGGCAGCATGAACGGCCACGTGCTGAACAATACCTTGGTGAAAATCCAAGGCGGACAAATCGGTGCGGGCGAAGGTTACACCCGCCCTTACACCACAGAAGAATGGAACAACACTTACTTGGCCGAATGTGCCCACTGGGACTATGTAGAGGGCGGCGACCCATACGACATCAATATCATTGACCCTGAAACTAACAAGCCCAAACCCGGCAAGAACGGCGCCACCTTCTTTGGCAACGTGTTTGGCGGCGGCTCGGGCTACTATCCTTACGGCACGGATGCCAGCGGAAACAGCCAATGGCTGCGCTCGGCGGGACAAGTGAAGGGCAATACCCGCGTGGAAGTCACGGGAGGCCATATCCTCACCAGCCTCTATGGTGGCTGCGAAACCACCGATGTGGGCACGTATCAATATGTTAACTCCATCCATGGTGAGGTTCATGTTTCGGGTGGCCAATCCACTGTCATCATGAGTGGCGGTACCCTCGGCGTGCCACGCACTTTGGAACAAATCCAAGCTCATCCCGTCACCTGTTATGTGTTTGGCAGCGGCAAGGGCGACCCACGCTTCTACTTCAACACTTGGACCAATGTTTGGAACTCCATAGTAGAAGTCAAGGGCTCGGCTTGGGTATATGGCTCAGTGTTTGGCGGCGGCGAAGAAGGCCACGTTTTGAACAACGTCGACCTCGACGTGAGCGGCAACGCCAAAATCGGCACCTTGGGCACCTCCACGGTGGATGGTAACATCTTCGGCGGCGGTCGTGGCTTCACTGGCAGGGCCCTCACCGCTGGCACCGTGGGCGGCAACATCGACATCGACATCGCAGGCACCCCCACCATTCTCGGCTCCGTCTATGGCGGAGGCCGTCTCGCTTCGGTGGGTACTTATCTTGTGGATGCGCAGTATGAAGATCCAGAAAATCCCGGCACAATGGTTGACAATCCGTATTACGGCCAGTTCCAAGATGGCAACACCCACGGTCACATCACCATCGACATCACGGGCGGCACCATCGGCAACAACAACGAGACGCCCACCCAAGCCAACCCCAGCTCCATCGGCGGCAACGTCTTTGGCGGCTGCATGGGTAAGTTCATTGCCTACAGCGGCAGTGGCGATATGCCCATTTGGCCTTCGTTGGCCCGCGCGAAGCAAACCGAAGTGACCATCTCGGAGTCGGCAGTCGTCAAGGCTTCAGTGTATGGCGGTGGCGAAATCGGCACCGTGCGCGACAACGCCACGGTTAACGTGGAAGGTGGCACCATCGGTACTGAATACGGCACTCCTCCTGACGTCCACTACCACTTCGGCAGTGTATATGGCGGCGGCAAGGGCTATATGGATTTGACTCATGACAATGACTCAACAGAGATTTTGGGCCAAGAAATACCTACCGTCTATCTCGCAGGCCGTGTCTATGGCAACACCTTTGTGAACATCCATGGCGGTTTGGTGAGGGAGAATGTCTTCGGCGGCGGCGAAATCGCCAGCGTGGGTTGGGTGAATGGCAGTACCTTGGTGAATGGCGTTTGCACCGTCACTATGGACGGTGGCGAAGTGGGTCCCTTGGACATGACCGGCCTCAACGGTTACGTCTATGGCGGCTCTGAAGGCGTTGCCATAGACCTGAGCAGCGACCATAAAGGCGTGTATAATAAATACTGCAACGTGAACGAGACCCATGTCACTGTCAGCGGCAATGCGACTCATGTGTATGGCTCGCTCTTTGGCGGTGGCTCCGACGGCCACGTTTTAGGTGATGCCGAAGTGAACTTCAACGGCGGCACCCTCGGCACCTGGGGCACCACCACCTGGGACGGCAACATCTTTGGTGGCGGACGTAACTTCAATGCCACCAACATCACGGCAGGCCGCGTGGAAGGCAACATCAGCGTCACCATGACGGAAGGCACCATGCTCGGCAACATCTACGGCGGCGGACGCTTGGCCTCCACTGGTGTCAACATGGAAGGCACCATGATTGATGACAATGATCATGGCAATACAACTGTCCTCGTCAGCGGCGGCACCATCGGCCACGAGCACTTGGCACCGAACTGCTATGATGCCAACAACGACCCAATCGTTCCTTGGGCGGGACAATACGGCGGCAACATCTATGGCGGTGCCAAGGGTGCCGACTTAGACCCCGCCACGACCTGGTCGGGCGACGTTCCTACCAGCCAAACCGATCCTAACTTTGCAGATTATACTGACTACATCAGGAGCCAAATCGGCTGGGTGAGGAAAACTGAGGTCTCCATCAGCGGTCTCGCTTCGACTCCTGTCTTGGTGAGAGGCAATGTCTTTGGTGGAGCCCAAGCGGGTTTTGTGAAGAATAACACCAAGGTGACCATCGAAGGCAACAGCACAATCGGCGTCGACCGAGGCAATCCCGAAAACCCAATGGAACCAGAGGATTTGGCCAAGTTGTTCTACAGCGGCTCCGTCTATGGTGGCAGTCTGGGTAGCGAGAGCAGCGTGCAGCCCTCTTCTAGCCACCTCTGGCCCGATGTGGGTCATGTCTATGGCAACACCGAAGTCTATATCAAGAACAACGACAAAGCCCCCAAGATTCTCAACAACATCTTCGGCGGCGGTGCCTTGGGCAGTATAGGCACCTTGGATGGCAATGGTAATTATATCGATGGCACTGGAGAAACTTTCGTCGAGATGAGCGGCGGTGAACTCGGTCCTTTGGACATGAGCGGCACCAATGCTTATGTGTTTGGTGGAGGTATGGGACAACCCGCATACACCTTCAAGGACTTCGGTAGAGTGTATGAAACCCACTTGGTGGTGAAAGATGATGCCCGCGTTTATGGCTCGCTCTTTGGCGGTGGTCAGGACGGCCATGTGGACGGCGATGTCGTGGTTGAAATGAAAAACGGCACCATCGGCACCAATGGCACCACCTCTTGGGACGGCAACATCTTCGGCGGCGGCCGCAACTATGATGCACTTTGCCTCGCCGCAGGCCGTGTGGGCGGCAACATCTCTGTCACCATGACAAACGGCACATTGAAAGGCTCCATCTTCGGCGGCGGCCGTCAAGGCTTGACGGGCGTTCGTGATGATGCGGATGCCACTTCATTGGGTGACGGCCATGGTCAAATCACTGTCCTCGTCAGCGGCGGCACCATCGGCACGGGAACCTCAAACGCCACGTCCGGCCACGTGTTCGGCGGCGGCAAGGGCAATCCTACCGTGGATGACTCAGGTGACTTCTACAAGCGCTTGGGTGAGACGAGAAGCACTTCGGTCACCATCAAGGGCACGGCCATAGTGAATGGCTCGGTGTATGGCGGCAGTGAGAACGGTCGTGTTTTGACCGACGCCACGGTTACCATTGACGAAGAGGCCACCATCGGTGCGTCTAACACCACCTATCAAGGCAATGTGTTTGGCGGCGGTCGCGGTATCAACCCCAACAATGGCACCTATAATCCCGCAGCCGGCCGTGTGATGGGCCAAGCTCGCGCCACCGTCAACGGCGGCATTGTCAAACGCCATGTGTTCGGCGGTGGCGACAGCGGCATCGTGGAAGGCGCGAGAATCGTCAATGTCAACAACGGCACCATCAACGGCTCGGTCTTTGGCGGCAGTAACACCATCCCCGACGCGAACGGTTCGACTACGCCACCGACGCTTTACACCGGCCACGGCAACCTGAAGACCGTGAACGTGCGCGGCGGCCACATCTTGGGCAGCGTGTATGGCTGTAGTAATAATGCAAATGAAGGCCCGGCACCTTCTTC
>Ga0310690_10002050_pt1 | contig 34034 bp, 50 predicted proteins | sample AusTroGonzalo_MG_2_FD_207661 | JGI IMG/M metagenome (GOLD analysis project Ga0310690, IMG submission 207661) | Bovine rumen microbial communities from tropical cattle in Woodstock, Queensland, Australia - Gonzalo_04 (v2) (version 2) | ecosystem: Host-associated > Mammals > Digestive system >...
TTTATTTATAATAACACACTCTATAAAGCTGACGCTGTTATAAATCAAAATGCTACAATTACGATAGGTGGAAATGCTTCGCTTGCAGATAATATTACTACGCAAATTAGCAATTTTACGAATAACGCATTAGGTACATCTGTAAATATAATCGGCTATACTACATATGCCAACGCCTACACTGCTCCTAGTGATGGATATGTTAGGATATTCTGTTATCCCGCTGATTATGCTTTCTTGAATTGTCTATTTAATAATCAAGTAGTAATGAGAGCTATTGGAATAGCAGGACAGCAAGGCATGTATATTTCAAGCTTTGTTAGAAAAGGAACTAAAATCCATTTTACAAGAGATGCGCTAAGTATTACGCATGGAGCGGATTTTATGCCGTTAAAATAAAGTTCAAGTCAAAAGAATCTAAATATCAACTCAAATGATTTGAGTTCCTTAATTAGCGATAATACACGTATACCGTTGTATTTACAGTTGAGGCGTTGCGATAGATTTTGGTTAGGCGCAACGTAGTGCCATTAATCTTTTGAATCATTGCCGAACCGTAACTATTAGAACTTTCGTAATATCCTTGTCTAAACCTAGTATCGTTAGTAATCGTATCCCATAACCCTTTAGGGATGCTGAATAGATAACTATTATGAGGGTCGGCTGACTCTTTGACGCATACAACAAGTTCGCTAAAATCAGACGGTATTGTAATATTTTGGTCGCTATAAGTTCCTAAAAGCGTCCAAGCTTTTTGCGCAAAATTGCTACATTCCGAAACAATTTTAATTAAAAAAAACATTGACACCAACCACCAAACATATTATAATGTGTTTATAATATATTTATGGAGGTGACTCTTGATGGAAGAAAATGTAATAAATAAAATTGTGAATGCTATGGATGATTTAACTGCGGAACAGACACGAAAGCTAAAGAATGTTTTGATTATGAACCTTAGTGGACAATCTAGCTTAAAAAATGAGATGAGTACAAATCCAAGCAATTGGGAAATGCTTTTAAACAACTATCTCGGATGCAAGAAGCTTGAAAATTGTTCTAATGGTACATTAAAGAATTATCAAAGAGTCATGAGAACAATGTATTCTCAAATTGGAAAAGAAGTTAAAGATATAACGGCTAATGACTTAAGATTGTTTATGGCGAGATATATTGAACAGAGAAAAATATCTCAAAGATATTCCGAAACAATAAGACTTACTTTGTGCGCATTCTTTCAGTGGTGTCAGAATGAGGAAATCATAACTGCGAATCCTGCAAGGAAGCTCCAAAGGATAAAAGTTCCAAAAGTAATCAGAAAACCATATAGTGCGGAAGAAAGATTAAGACTTACGAGAGCGGCTACAAATATTAGGGATGTGGCTATTATGGAAATGCTTTATAGTACAGCCGCAAGATTAGGCGAAGTTTTGGCGTTAAATAGAGATGATATAAAATTTATTGGGAATAAAGCTGAAGTTATAATTTACGGACAAAAGGGTAAAGCTGAAAGAAAAGTATATCTTTCAGAACAGAGTGTTTATTTTTTAAGAAAATATTTAGAATCAAGAACAGATAATAACCCCGCACTGTTCGTTTCTTTGAGAAAGCCACATGAGAGACTTAATGAAAGAGCGGTGCAGTTGGTTATTAAAAATATTGGTGAAAGATGTGGCGTAGAAGCACATCCTCATAAATTCAGAAGAACGCTATTGACAGATATGAGTAAACGTGGAGCAAATATTCAAGACATAAAAGAGTATGCAGGACATGCAAAAGTTGAAACAACTATGCTTTACGTTTCTGTTAATGAAGAATCTGTTAAAGCGGCTTTTGATAGATTTATAAGTTAATAGGAGATTTAAAATATGTTAGAATACACAGGAAAATATTTTTTCATATCTAACGTAAGAGAGGGTGATATTATTTCATCCGAAATGCTTGGTTATGACACCGAGAAAGAAGCTGAAATCAAGTTTCACGATACAGTTTCATATGGTCTTAATCTTAATACAATCACTCTAGCTCATTATATGGTAATTAATGAGTATGGTGTTAAGGTTGGAAACCTTGAAAGAACAATTGATAATCAAGTAGTAGAAGAAGAGGCTACAAAAGAATAAAATAAAAATAAGGTGATATTATGAGAGAACCACGCGTACAATTTTCAAAGATTCTTACAATTGGTTCTTTATCACTGTTTATATGGGCTTTACTAAAAGGCTTCACAACTAACTTTAGCGAAATACTTGATACCACTGTATATGTTACATCTATAACAGTAAGTGGTAGTATCTTTGGTATGTGCGTTAAATCATATATGTCAAAAGCTAAAGCTGAGAATATATATAAAGTCCAAAGAACCATGTATGAAGATATAATGAAGGTTAAGCTTCAGTACAACGAAGAAATGATGAAACTCAATAAGCGTTACAATGTTACACAAGATGAAATAGATGTGATTGACTTATTATCACCTATTAATGATGGCGTTGATAGCGTATTGAGTGACATGAAGGAGAACATTAATAATCATCTCTATGACACAAAAACAGAAGATGATGTAGATAATTTTTAAAGAAAGGGAAAGTCATGGAAAAGGTAAAAGAATTTTTTAAGAAGTACAAAGCAACTATTATTTCTATCCTGTCAGCCATTCTTACTTTTGCAATTGCAATTAGCGAGATTGATATGGGAGCAAAAGTAGGTATTGTAGTATCAATACTGCTTGTTGTTATTCCATTCTTGCTTGCTCTGATTGAGGGTAAAGATATGGAGACAACAATTCAGCTCTTGGTAAATGCTATTATAGTTATTCAAGACATAGTTAAGAACAGAAAGAAAGAAGAGGGCGTTGTAGGAGCGGCTAGAGAACTTACAGAGGAAGATATCAGAGACCTAATTACAAAAGGACTTTAAAAAATGAATTTTAAAGCAAAATATAAGGTTGGGGGTTGTCTCCCCCAACCTAAAGACAAAAGAGATTGGAAGTTTAAGAAATATATTAAGCCGTTAAAAGCAATATATTTACCCGATGATTACGAGTCAAATGTTCCTAATGACTTTGTGTTTGACCAAGGAAGTAGCGACCAATGTTGTGCTTGTGCATATTCTGTAATTCGTATGATACAGGAATATGACCAATCGGGTTTAAATGAACCATTCTCGCCAAGTTTTACATACGCCAATAGAAAAATTGGTGAATATGAGGGTGAAGGAATGACGCTCAGAGATTGCTGTAAACAAGGAAGATACGGCTCATTATTATGGTCTGAGTTCCCACACTTTTACTCTTATAAAGAGGCTAAGAAGATTTTTAACAAAAATAAGGATAAGTTCTTAGAACATGCATATCCTTTTAGAATTAACTCATTTTATACTGCTCATTCAGATTTAGAGATAATGCAAGCCATTTATTTAACTAAAGCTGTACTAATAGGTATTAATGTCACAGACCCATTTTATCACCCAAATGAGTTAGGATATATAGATTATTCTAATGACGACGAAATACCTACAGAAAGTCATGCGGTACTTATCAAAGGTTGGAAAACTGTAGACGGAGTTAAGTATTGGATAATACAAAATTCGTGGGGAACTAAATGGGGTGATAACGGCACATGTTATATTAAATTTGACGACCTTAGAAAGTATTTGATGGATGATGCTTATGTTCTCGTAGATGAAGTTAATGAAATGAGAATTGAGAAGTATAAAGAATTATATTCTAATATCAAGTGTAGATACACTTGGATTAATAAAATAATAAGATACCTTAAAAACTTATTTAAGGGCTGATTTAGGCGTTTTTATATTTTTAGGTATAAATTATCAATTCGTACACAAAAACTCAAATTTGACCCAAATTTTTGCGATTTGAGGGTATAATGAAGAAAGGAAATATACAATGGCAACAGTAACTTTTAGAAGAACTGCCGATGTAAATAGTATACCTATTATAGATGGTTCGTTGGTGTTCTCGCTTTCGGATAATAAAATTTACATGGATAACGGCACTACACGTATTCAGTACGGTGGAGATACAGACCTCATTACTAATCCATCAAGTGCTAGTGCAGTTAACGCATTTAGTGCTACAGGCTCTTTGGATTTATTCTTGCAGAAAACAAATGTAATCAATACTAAAGCGGCGGCACTCAATGTAACACAGAATAACGTTCCACTTGGATGCTTGGCATTTAAGGAAATGTTAGGAATGACCGATTATTCGGGAGTTGGAGATGGTACAGTAAGTGGAGCACTTACTAATTTGAACACTAGAACAAATACTGCTCAAGGCGGCGTTGATGACCTAGTTTCCCAATTAAAGACGGGTTCGACTAGCTTCTATTTTGATTATAAAAATGGTCAGTATGGGTGGAACTCAAGTTCTGCGCGGGGTGCGGGTACATTTCACCCTTTTAAGACAGACACCGTTCACTCTGTGTATGCTTGGGTAGAGGCATATGCAAATAATGACTCTCATAATTGTCATGCAACAACTATTATATACGTGGATGGTGTCGAGCGAGCAAGGGTACAAACAGAGAACTTCTGGCCTTCGGGCGGTGGAAACTGGAAGACTGCAACAACGTCAACCATCAGTGTATAATATGAGGTAAAATATTATGAGTAGATACGCGAAAGACACTAATGGGAATTGGCATATAATAGCAGGTACAGGACACGAAGCTGATAATGTTGTTTATGATAATACATCGTCGGGTTTAACCGCAACCAATGTACAAGACGCTATTGACGAGATAATACCAATAACTCTTAAAGAGACCCTAGCAAGCGGTAGCACATCGGTCACATTTTCGGACTCAGCTATTAAGACAACCTCTCTAATAGATATCTATACTGATACATGGGGTTTAAACCCTATAACTGTTACTACAACAGCAGGGCAAACAGTATTAACATTTGAAGCACAATCTTCGGCTCACTCTATTGCTATAATAGTTCACTAAAGGAGATGATAATATGGCATTATACAAATGTACATATCTATTGTTATTAAAAGTAACTTGTGACTCAGCTTTCGCTAATACAACAATATCATGCACAAACGGAACAACAACGTTATCGCATACTTGTCCTAGTTCGTCTCCTTATGTAACTATATTTAGTTTACCAAGCGCAGGAAATTGGACGATAAGTGGAACTTATGATGGTAGAACTACAACTATAACACAAACTATATCATTATCAACTAGTATAGATTTACACGCAATACCGCAAGGAAGCACTATTACTCCTGTGAACGACATACAAACATGGTTACATTGTGCAAATATATGGGATAAGAGCTATACAACTATAAATGAAGTGTTATCGGATACAACTACATTGTCAACTCTTATAACTAACAACAATGCATCTGATTATATGGCAAGAAGCACATCATGGGCTTCTACAGTTTGTGGTAATTCAACTGCTATGGCAGATATTGGTCAAAATAATTATTGCTCTAATAAATTATTGGCAGATTCAACTTGGAGTAATGCTATTTGTGCTAGTTCATATTTTGAAAGCGTATTAACAACTAAAGTTCCAACAATGACAAGTAATAATACTCCAAGTGGCGTAGCAAGCGCAAGCAGTCAAGTAAGCGGCTATGAAGCATATAAAGCTTTTGATAATAACGGTTCGACACAATGGATAGCAACTAGTCAAGTTACGGGAATTACTAGTGCTAGTGGATGGGTAAAATATAAATTTCCTCAGAAAGTATGCGTGAAGAAAATATTTACTCAATCTGTCGCTGGAAACTTTTGGACGGAAACCGCTTGTACTGTATATGGAAGTAATGACGATAGCACCTATACTGCAATCACAACGTCTGCATCGTCAAATGGATATAGAACGTTGACAAACAATAATTATTATCAGTATTATAGAATTAATATAACTCAAAGAAACGATTGGGCGCAAGAAACACTTAATCTGCCTAGATATGCTACGATTCAGTTGTATGGAAGACAACAATAACACTGAAAATATTAATATATTAGTTTAAAGAAAGAGAGTATCACATGCAACGAGTATTAAACATAGCAATAAATGAAGTAGGCTACCTAGAGAAATCTAGGTCAGCCTATTTAAAAAATAAAGATATAATCTATGATAAAACAGTAGGTGCAGGTCAAGATAATTACACAAAGTACGGAAAAGAAATGAAAGAAGTTTTACCTAGTGTTATTGATTTTCCTGCGGCTTGGTGCGCTTGTTTTGTTAGTTGGTGCTTTTATAAAGCATACGGAGCAAAAGGTAAAGACGTAATGTGTGGCAACTATGATGATTATACCGTTTATAGTTGCAAATATTATGAGAAAGCAAATAGACTCGGAACTACACCACAAAAGGGTGCACAAGTATTTTTCACCAAAAACGGCAAATCAAGTGGCTGTTATCATACAGGAATAGTATATGATGTTGACAATACTTATTTTTACACAATAGAGGGTAATACATCTAGTGCAAATACAGTCGTAGCAAATGGTGGATGTGTAGCTAAGAAGAAATATTCTATATCTGCATATAAGAACAAAGTCCTTTTTGGCTATCCTAAATACGAACTTGTATCAGATGTAAAGCCCAAGACAGTAGATGAACTTGCACAAGAAGTTATAAATGGTAAATGGGGAAGCGGAGCAGACCGTAAGAAGAGATTAACAGAGGCAGGATATAACTATTCAGAAGTCCAAGCTAGAGTTAATCAGATTCTTAAAGGCAATAATAAACCCAAAATCAATCCTAATTTGCCTATTATAGACCTGTCACATCATAATACAGTATCTAGTTGGGATAAAGTAGCAAAAGCTGTAGGTGGAGTTATCTTAAGACTCGGTTACAGAAGCTATGGTGGGGGAGTTATAACAGCAGATAAGAAATATAATGAGTTCTTATCACAGGTTAAATCTCGCAATATCCCATATGGAATATATTTCTTCCCTACATCAATTAACGAAAAAGAGGCACAGGAAGAGGCTGATTATATTATTAAAGCCGTTAGTGGTCTTGATTTGTCATTCCCCATCTATCTTGATAGTGAGATTGCCGATGTAAAGACTAAGAACGGTAGAAGCGATAAACTAGACAAGAATACAAGAACTAGATTGCTTAAAGTAATTCTTGACAGACTTAAAGCAAAGGGTTATGATTGTGGAGTATATGCTTCAACATCATGGCTTAATAATCAACTTATTATGTCACAATTAAGCGGATATAAAGTATGGGTTGCACAATATAATACCAAATGTACTTATGGTGGTAGTTATAATATGTGGCAATACTCATCTAAAGGTCAGATAGATGGCGTAAGCGGAAATTGTGATGTAAGTAAACTGAAATGAGGTTAAAGTATGGCAATTCTAATTATGAAAGATTGGCGTATTGAAGATAAAACGCCATATTTTAGTTTAGGTTCTTGTGGAGAGAATAACGCCAAAGCTCTTATGATTCAGATAGACGAGCCCATAGAAGATGCTCATTATTACTTAGACATTGGTGATGAGAGCGGAATTGGATTACCCAACACGCAAGAGCTTGAAATAAAGACAGCTATTGTAACCAAACCCGTAACTAAAACTATAACTAAAACAATTACTGAGACCGTTTTAGTTCCTGTAGTAGATGAAATTACAGGGGAAACTACAGAACAAGAGCAAGAGGTCGAGACCGAGGTTGAAGAAGAGGTTACAGAGTATGAAGATGAGACTATCTATTATCTTTATATGAAACCTCTTGTTAAGTTCTTAGGCAAAGAGGGTATAAAGCTTTTACAAGTACGCTGTCAATATTTTGATGAAAATAAGAAACCTGTTACAAAAGAATCTAACGTTATTCACGCTGTAGTGGATAAGAATAGCGGATTCGTTTATAAGTATGATATAGCAGTATTTGAGCAATACCTTCAAAAAGTTAGAGACCTAATTTCTAAATACGAAAGTACTATATCGACTGTTGAGAGCGTTAAATTCCCAAGTGACGAACCAAAGGAGATTGAGCTTACAGTCAATAAATATTTTAAATTGACAAGTGACTCTGAGGATGGTAGTATAGACGAGCTTACCGTTACTCTCAAGGAAGTAGAAGAGACAGATGTGGTAGTTCCCGACTATCATTTCTCATTTATATCGGGCGAGACACCTACTGTTCTTAATTTGCCCGAAGAAGTTATAAGTGATTTAGCTCCCGAAGCAGATAAGTTTTATGATGTTACTATTTCACCTTATACGAACATCTTATCATATAGTTCTAAGGATATGGTCTGAAATGACGTTTAACGTCCGTTTAAGACGTTTTTATATAAAAGTCGATAAAGTTATCATTGAATGACTAAAAACGTCTAAAATCGAAAAATATTAATAAAATAGCCTATATACGTAAAAGCATATAGGCTATTTTTTCGCTATTTAATTAATTAAGTTTAATACAGCTTTTCATTAAACATATTCCTCTCTTATATATTTATTTGTATCCGTATAATAAACTATTTTAATCCCTAAATCTCTTATAGCTCTCCCACACGCACCACATGGCTTACATATTCTCATATTATGATTATTGTCTTCTCTATAGATAAATAACTTAACCTTGCTAAAATCTATGTCAAGATTTTTAATTTGATTAACACAAGCCATTTCTGCGTGTAGATAATTGTTAATACTATCAGCATTACTTACGCAACGATATAGGCTGTATTTAGTCTGCATAGGGTTTGTTTTGGCTTGATTGTAACCAATTCCTATAATATTTTTCTTGTAGACTGCAATACAACCTATACGTACTCTGTCATAAGTTGATAATTTACTTATTCGTTTGGCTTTATTATAATAATATTCTTCTCTACTTACCATTCTTCCAAAAATTAATATCCTGCTTTATCTCTCCTATTATTTCATGTATTGGTCTATTATAATTAGCTATCTTAAAATTACAGAGTTTAATAACTCTTTCCATAGGAAAATCTGCTTTATCTGCTATGAGTCTTCTCTCCCATTCCTCACGATTAAATCCTTTAGGGTCACGTTCTTTAGCTCTTTGTTCTCTTATATACTTAGGACAGTCAATATAGAACACAATACAATTCTCAGCCCCAAAGTATTTAATATAAGATTCAACTCCATCGAGTGTAAGTACAACTACATAGTCGCTTTTATCAAGATTAATATTACGAGCATCTGAGCCATAGTACCATGTACCAAGAGCCGTATCGTATTTATGCCATTCAATCATGTCATTTGTGGATATGAGAGCATAGAAATCAAATCCGTTAATAAAGTTATAATCCACACCATTAATCTCACCCTCTCTTGGAGGTCTAGTTGTGTTTGTTACAATGGGTTTAAAGTGATTTTTAATGAATTTTTTAGCGATTGTTGACTTTCCACTTCCGCTCTGACCTGTAAGGATAATTATTTTGTGCTTTTTGGCTGACTCATGTTTATTCCCCATGTAGATACCTCTCTTTCCATTTCATCAACTATTCTTTGATGACGAACAAATCTGTTATGTTTACCTTGCATTTCTTGTGCCTCAATCTGCCAATCTTGAGTTGTTCTGTCGAGTCTTGTCATAATTCCTTCTCCTTAACTCTCTGATACGTAAACTTCTACGCACTCTAGGTTAACTTTGTCACAAGGTACTCTAAGGTTAATATCAACGATAGAATACATGTTTGATTTTTCCTGTTTTCTCTCATCAACAAGTTCTATGTTGCCCCATTCTCTTTTCATATTCATGTCTTCTGATTGCATATAGTGTAAGAGTTTGGTGTATTCAACATAGTCCTTGTGTTCGATTGCGCCTAGAAACTTGGCGTTCTCGAAATCGTATTCGTTGTTTTCTAGGATTTCTACTTCTGAAAATCTAAATAGCATTGTTTTTGACTCCTTTTTTTATTTCATTATACATGAGAAAACCACTTTTGTCAAGCAGTTTTCTCTGTAAGTAAATCTAATAACCACGTGTTGCGTTTTAGCACTCCATCAACCATCAGAGCATCTTTATAGGCTTTTACTTGACCAATATTGATGTGTTTTACTTTAGCTCTTGAATTAGCCACATAAAGCAGATTTTTATTAAGTAACCTACTCTGACTTTCTGTAACAGCACAAATCACATACTTCATTTCTTGTCCTTGGCAACTGTGAAGAGTCTGAATGTAAGACAAGAGAAGATTGTATGTTTGTAATTTATCAAATACAATAAGCTGTTCATCGAACTTGACTACCATTACTTTGTCATTAATATCAACAACAATACCTCTCTGACCATTAAAGATAACGGTGGTTTCTACTTCATCTTCCGAAAGTAAACCTCCCGATTCTTCTATTTGTTTCCAACTGTCATAAGGCAAAGCAGAATAGTTATTTTTCTTATTGATAACCAAATCACCAACTCTAAACGTGATTTTATATCCGTTAATTTTGCGTTCGAATACTTTTTCGTCCTTTTTAGGCGGGTTAAATTCGCTCTGAATGATATTATTAAGATTATACGTGCCACAATCAAGGACATTATATGCTGTCAAAATCATAATATCATTCTTTTTAATTCCACTCTTAATTAGCTTACGATACTGATTAACGATTTCGTCTGCAATTTCTGCGTCATTATCTCTTTGAATAAATGACCAATCATTCATAATCTTAATCGTATCGCCACTATATTTTACTACGTCATCATTAAAGAAGTCAATACCTTTTCTAGTATTGGTATTAGCATAAGCAATTCCACTATCGCCATATCTGAATACTTTAGTGAATGTAGTTACAGGAACAACTTCAGAACGAACCAAATCCGCATATACAGTACCTACCCCTATTGGTGGAATCTGTTCGTAATTTCCTATCAATACAATTCTGATATTAGGGTTATTGATACATTGAAACATCATGCTGAATGTATCTAAATCGGGCATACTACTCTCATCCATAAGAAGTACATCGGTAGAAATTTCTTTGTCTTTAAGGCATTTCAAATGTATTGTACTTGCAGGATGGTTTGTAGTCTCAGCTATACGCATCGAACTGCATCCTGTGGGTGCTACAATGGTTATGCTTAAACCAAGGTCGCTACATACATCTACAATAGATTTAGCGGCTGTTGATTTTCCACTTCCTGCACATGACTCGATAATACTAAATCTATATTTTTTAAAGTTCTCAATAGCACGCAATTGTTCATCTGTTAATGTAATTCCATTATCTAATACACGATATTTTTCAATATCAAAATCCAATACTTCACAGTTGGTATTTGCTGTACGAGCATAACTAGCAATATTTACCTCTTTCATATAGGTCGCGAATATTGATAAATCTTTTGTAGGCTCATCATAATAGATGTTAGAACTATTCTTACATACATCAACAATACGCTTTCTTAAATGCTCACAGTTGTATTCATCTTTCATAATACGGTAACAAGTGTTGCCATTGAGACGCGAATCACTATCCATCTCATTCCTGCGCAATATATCCATCACCACAGCCTCGCAACGCTCATCAGAGTCCATTAAATCGGGTCTAATAGTCTTTAAAAGCGCATCTGTTTTATTAAAACTGTGTTCACATATATTTATAAGAATATCATACGGGTTCTCTTTAAGTTTATTAATAATCTCATTAGCGTCTGACCATCTCTTAAAAAGCAACTTAGCATCATCAAGTGATAGCTCATACTCTTTAATACGCTTATCCTGCACAAAGAATATATATTTATATTTTTCTCTAAGAATGCGTTTATATGCGCTAAAATAGGCTTTTCCGATACCTTTCAGTTTTTTAAGGTCTATAATTTGGTCAAGCTCCTCATCTGATTTTGTTATAACATCCTCAATGAAGCTTGGGTATACACTGAGTACAGTATTAGCTAACCTATCAGAAGTCGTAGCGACTTTCATAATGGAGAACTTTTCTTCCATTGATATATTACCTAAATCTTTTCTAGCTAATGACGGAACGCTACATACTTCGTAGTTAATTCCGTACTTAGTAGTTTTACCCTCTTTAATTTCCAACTCATACTCATTATCAACTGTAAGATATGGCAAATTACCTACAAGAGTGAACCCATTATATTCATTGAGCTTAATTTCTCTGCAAATTTCTATAGGTGTTGCCGCTAAAATATAATAATCATTTTTGTGAAATAATTCTCTTGTAATTCTTGCCTTAACCTTAAAACTCATATTTACCTCCAAAAAAAACTATCTCGATTCGATATATTTACTATACCATAACCGAGATAGTTTGTCAAGTATTATTATTCAAATTTTTCATATGTATGTAATAAATGACAACTTCCACATTCGGGGCAATTTACATATTTACCAATTGGATATTGAGGGCTACCATTTTCATCAATATATGGAAATATCCTTTTTTCAGTATATGTATCATTTTCATTATATTGAAATTCACATTCACAATCTCTACATTGAACAATATGTTCATTATTATTTTGATAAAAATACCAACCATGTCTTAATACTTTCATATTTTACCTCATACTCTACAAAATGCAGTTATAACCAACTCACTACCAACTTCAACCCATTCATCATCAACTTTTCTTCTCTTGGGCTTTTCTTGAAGTGTTATATCAAGTATATCACCTTGCTTAAGTTCACCGTGATATTCCGTTGTAAATTGATTATACCACTTTTTGTCAACTTTGTAAACCATTGATTCGCCTGTTGAAATACGATAGAGTTTAAGATATGGAGTACCGTATTTATTCAGTTCAATTGCTTCTACACCAAAGTAATTACAATTATAGGTTAATGTTGTATATCCAAGATATTGTAAATCATAACTTATTTGTTCTAATATGCTTGTAGTGTCTTTAATTTCGTCTACAAGAGCATATATAATACCTAGATTATCAAGCTCTTTAAACTGTTTAGGCGTTTCTTTTTTAGCGTATTGATGTACTATCTGCATTTCTCTTTGAGTAAGTTTGTCTTTACTAAGCTGTTTAGCACTAATAAACTTATTATATATATCTACAACCTTTAAAAGCTGATTAGGATTACCAAACCGCTCAAAGAAATTGATTGATATAAGTATTGTAAGCTCACGAGCGTTACAGATTTTGTTATTGTCGATTGTTGATAGCACGTCAATAAAGTTTGTGAAATTGAAGTCTTTTATATCATCAAGTTTGTTTCCAACATCTTTACCAATATTCTTAATTGATGCTAACGATTTATAAATAGTATTAGTGTCTCTATCAAAACTATACTCACCACAATTATATCCAAACTTTGTATTAGATAGTTTAATACCAAAATATTCCATTTCTTTACAAAGCCTATTTGATTTTTCTACATCATCCTTATAAATATTAAGCACCACTGTATAATATTCAAGTGGATAATGTGATTTTAAATAAGCACAATATAAACAATCGTAGGCGTAAGCTAAGCCATGTGGACTATTGAAACTATATTTCATTTGAGATTGCATATCTTGAAATGAAATTTCAAACTCTTCTTCTGTGCCTCCATAATTTAGCCACGCTTTTTTCATGCGGTCTTTAAGAGCTTCAAAATCTTTTGGTTTAATCTTTTTCTTACTAATTTTTTTAATAAGACCGATTGATTCTGACGGCGTAATTCCTAACCATTCGAAGTATTGCATTACGTTCTCTTGGAACAGTACGCGGCAATCTGTTGATTTAAACAAATTATCAATGTTCTCAAATCCCGTTGTATATGGTTTACGAGAAATAAAATCATCACGCATAGTTTCAAATGATGGTCTGATGCAAGCCACAAATTTAGCCATTTCCGATACACTACGTGGCTTATACTGTTTAATAAGTGATGTAGCCCAGTCTCCGTCTACTTGATTAAGGGTAGCGGTTAATCCTTTATCGAAAAGTTCCCATACTTTATCGTCAAGATTATTTTCTAATTCTCTAATAGATATAATGGGTCTTCCAATTAAATCAAATGTTTGTTTAATTATATCCCACACCGTAACAATTAGATAGTCATTCTTAAGATATTTCCAATTATCTGCTTCTGATGATGTAATAGGTGCACAAAGCACATCACCAATCTTAAGCACTCCAAGCTCTTCTCTAATATCTTCATTCATAAGTAAGAATGAACAAGGATGTACAGAGCAAGAGATAACCGTACTTATATATGTTTGAGCTTCATCAATATATTTTCCCCAATATGAATCGTTTCGATATTGGTCGATATTCTTACCCACTTCATTAAACTCTGCAAATTCTAATCCATATGACCTGCATACATTTCTAAATGCTTCAGATTCTTTCATTGTGCCATAAGCCAACATAGGATAACATTGATGTTCACCAAGTAGTTCTCTAGTGGCTTTAATAAATGGCTCTTGTGTAGCACAATTGAAGTCATAATCAGCCATTGAATGATTTTCTAGTAGTCTAGCCGTAGAAATAAAACGCTCAGAATAAAGTGGTAAATCGCTTCTTAACCTATCAATCTGTGTCATACCGAGCATTTTATTTAATATGAAAGAACCGCAATTATGAACGATTATATTGTTAATTACATAACTATGTCTATCTTCAATTGTTAAATCATAAACCGTGTTTTTATGTTTTGGGATAATATTTATTGATTCAATCGGTAAAAACCAATAATTATTATCTTCTTCAATGTGATATTTATTTGTCTTGACAATTGTCCTTCTTATTTTATAAGATTCTTTATTAACCCAATTTGGATTTCTTTTATCAACATGTGACAATCTCACATCCAAAGCAGAGGGCATATAATGGTTTACGATATTATCCAAAGCACTATAAGCTCCAATTAAAGACATTGACGTGCTATCATAACACATTTTATTTGCAACAATATTTTTAGAACCATCTGTTATTTTTAGTCCATATAATAATCCTTTGAGATTCTGTTGTGGCTGATTAAATAATTTTTGATTAAATAGTTTTTCATTACCCTTTTTAGACGCAAAGAAATTTGTTTTCCAAAAATTATTTAATATATGGGAGTTGATAAATAACTGTTGTAAATTTTTGTCTTTTGCAACATTTTCATACATGTTCTCATATGAATGTCCTAACATATTTGCAAATTTTATAAACAATTTTCTATTTATCATTTTACTATCATTGTTTACTGCAAACCCAATTGCATAATCTTTTTGCGTCCATCCGTCTCCATACATCATGCCAATAATACAATTAAAAAACATGTCGTTTTTAACAAATCTTTTAATTGGCATTGTTTTTATACATTTATACTTGCAATAATTTTCATAATCATCTAAAGATTTAAAATTTGTTACTTTTAATAATTCTTCTACATTCTTTTTTGTTCTAGGGTTATCGCTCTTTGGTCTCCATCCATTTATTACGTTTTTTGCAAAAGTTGGATTTATCGCATATCCATTTTTTTCAAACCATTTCGGAGAATATTTATATCCTCTATTCGCTATAAATACTTTTTCATAAATATAATTATCATCGTAATCATATCCAAAAATATTATAGTCATTTAAATCAATAACTTCTTTAAATTCATCATTATATTTATTCTTAATTTTAGGAGAACACAGCAAATCACCAACAATAATGTCTTTTGCTTCTATATAATTAATATCTCCGTCTCTATTAACAAGAAGTTTATGGTCTAGTGTACATTGATTTTTATATTTTTTGTAAACACTGCCTTGCTTATAATGTGTAAATTCAATAAGCGGTTCACACACATCAAATGACATTGTGTTAATTACCTTATGCCATTTACAATCATCTGATATAACTTCGTCTCCAATTTTTACATTATCAATTGTTTTATATCCTTCTTTAGTTAATACAAGCGCGGTTTTTGTAAAACAACTGCCTCTTCCTGTTTTTGTCAAAGTACCATGATATTTACCACTAGCTAAATCATATACTTGTTTATTAAGTAAGAAATAATCTGCCGTATGAATTTCATCGTTTGTATCTTCGATAACTTGCATTTCTTTACGACATTCTTCTACATATTTCTTACGCATTTCTTTGGAGACATTTTCTTCCTTCATAATGATTTTAAAATTATCGTTTACTTCTTTCTTAAGTAAAGTAATTTTCTCATCATTACTAAGATTAGGATAGATGGTTGGCATTTTGATATTTTTATTAATATCAATATTTTCACATTCTTCAAAGATAAGAGTACGGTCAATTGCATCTATAATTTCATTATCAGAAAGCAATCCTTGGTTTTTGAATCTCTCAGCAAAAGTATTATAATCGGGATAATCCAATATAAATGTATCTTCATCACCGTAATTAATACCTTTACCTTTAAGCAGTTCAAGACGCTCTTTCGCTTGATTAGGATAGATATAATGACTATCATTTGCCGCTATAAGATATAAACCAAGCTCTTTATGATATTTAATAGCCTTTTCGTTGATTGATTTCTGTATATCTACATCATGATTTTGTACTTCAAGCATAATATTCTTGCCATATTTCTCATATAGCGGTAAAAATATCTGATTAATACTATCATCATCTTTAAGTAATCCCTGTACACAAGCTGTAGTGATATATAAGTCATCGTCATTAAAATTATCCAACAAGTCTGACATAAAGAATCTAGGCTTATAATAATATCCCTCTTCATTAGCGTGACTACTAGCAAGATTAAGTTTTTTTCTAGCTATATTTGTTTTAGGGATAAGGATAATATGATAATTTCTAGCATCTTTTTCAAGAGCGTTAGGGACTATATACCCTTCAATACCAAACTTGCAGTTTATATTATTTTCATCACAAACCTCTCTTGAATCGAATATATTTCCACCACTTCCGTGATTAATGGTAAAATATGTATCATAACCAAGTTCAAGAATCCTATTGACATAATCAATAGGTTTAACATTTACATCGGGTGTAAATATATTTGATACATGGTCGTGCTTATGATAATTGATATATTTATTCATTTATCTATCCACCTTTTTATTATGATTATTTTCCCAAACTCTATACATTTTTTCAATATATTTCTTTAAATCTTCTTCACTCATAAGTTTTATCTTTTTATTAAGTTCTTGTGTGATAGTATTTAGGTTCATATTTACTCCTTATAATCTACTGCTATAATATTCATGCCACATCTCTTCAATCTGAGGTGCGATTTCATTTTCATAAAATTCTTCACAACACACGACCCAATTATCCACTTCATTTTCGCACATTGTATTGCAACGTATTACTTTAGGATAAACAAACCAATTTCTACGATGATAAGGGCAATCGCAATATCCTAATATCTTTTTAATTAAATTTCTTTTGTCATATGGATTAAAAATTTTCATACACTTACTCCTTATATATTTTCTAAAACCATTCTATCAAAAAAAAGAGCTTTTGTCAAGCTCTCTTTTAAAAATTTTATTCTTCTATCTCTAGCTTCATTCTCTCTATCAGTATAACTTTATATTGTTCCATAACATTTAGCTGTGAATACATAAGATATATCTTTTGCCCTGTAGGGTTCTCATTAGGGTCATTCTCAGCGTCATCAATCTGTTCTTTTAGCCTTTCAATGTTATTGTATAAAGTGAGATATTCACCATGCATGTCTATTATGTCATATTTCTTTTTCATGCGTCCACCATCTTAAATTCAACACATCTACCAATTGTGTTAGAAATACTTCCTACACTCTGAGCCTTAAAATCACTCCACTTACCTTCAACCCCCTGTGCTATTACTTGATTAATAGCCTCTTTAGGATTATGTGCATAGCTCAACCAAAGTCTACCTTCAAATGTTACAATATAATGCTTCATTTTAAATACCTCCCAAATTTAATCCAAAAACAAAGATATATAATACCTACACCCACTAGTTTAATCCAAAGTGGTATTAGTACCAAAACCCATGACCAATTGATTATACCTATTAGTTTTAGAATAATAAATGCTACTAACAAGATATCAATAACCGACAAACTTTTCTTTTCTAATTTCATTTTCATATGTACCTCACATTAAATCTTCGAAACTGTTTTCGACTACATTTATCTCAAAATCATCAGCGATAATCTGATTCGTTCTCCTACCGTAGTATTCGTTAATATTAAGTGTCCCCACTACGGATATATTCAAATCTACCTTTTCGTCAAGATGGAACATTTCTTTCTTTTCTTCTGTAAGATTAAAGAACATTATCACATATTTACCCATGTCCAATTTGATTGTATTTTTGTTCTTACCAATGACGTTCACATCTTTGCTATTTATTTTTATATTATACACATGAAATGTTGGATTGTCAAGTCCTTGTCCCCAAAGGTCATCGTGTCCTACAAATTCATCAAATAGCCCCATTTGCAATTTATTAGCCGAATAAGACGCTATTACTTCTCTCTCGGTAGAAATATCCATCTTATCAATTTCAGCTCTAAAATCGTCCAAATTTTGCGATTTGGATATATCTATTTTAATTCCGTAAGCTCCTGTCTCATGCCCTTGTGCCATAGTGACGTGTGGCAATTTACCCATAACATTAACGTTAATATCGCCTCTAAATGAACCACAAAGCTCTCCATTAATTGTTTTACCAACTATACAAGGTTTATTTGTAAGCCCGCTTATCTTACCTGCTATAAGACCGCTAAAATTCTGAGGAACATCTTTCGCGTTGATAATTGTAATATTACTATCGATTTGTTTATCAATCTCTTTTTGATGACGTTCAACAAAGTCAGCTACTATCTCCCTTTGTAATTGGTGATAATGGCGACACATTTTAACCGTCTCATCAACGTTTTTATTATCAAACGCTAAAAATAACTGTTGTTTATGCTCTATGGTTGCACATCTAATCACTGAATTAATAAGAGGAACGACTTTAAAACTTATATCTCTTTGGCTATAGGTGTCACCCAAACCATCAAATAGTTCATACATGAATGGGTTTTGGATATGTTCTTTATTGTCAAGTATGTACCTTACAAACCATCTGTTTTCATATGTTTTCACATCCATACTATCAGATATGATTGATAAACCTACAAGGTCAATAAAACGATTAGAATATTTTGTTCCGAACTCCTTATCAAGAGCCTGTAGAAATTTAAACGTAACTCCGCACCCGCTTAATTCTGTATTACACTCAAGATGATTCATTTGATTATTTACTACAATACCCCAATCTTTACATACTTCATCTGTCGGGGTATGATGGTCAAGGACGACGAGAGATATACCGTTATCAAATAATTCTTGTGTATATGGTGCTGAATTAGTTCCACTATCGGGAAGTATTAAACAATCGGGTTTACAATCAATTATTTGCTGTCTAATAAAATCAGAATCGAGACCTCTCTTTTTACCGTCTTGAATAATCACCTTAACTTTGCATTTAGGATTTTGTAATCTAATATACTTATACATAATATAAGCCGAAGTCTCGCCGTCCCCATCGCTGTCCTTCACAATACAAAACTTATGGTTATTTAACAAGTGATATTTAACTTCTGCTACCGCTTCTCTCATATTATCATAAATATAACAATCATCCAATACGCTTGTAGGTGGCTTGAGATATTTATTGACATTATCAATCCCACGTTTATTTAAATATGCTTCAAAACTTACTGTCTCATCTTTGTCAAATAGTGTCTTAATCTTCATCTTATTTTCTCGCAATCATCCAAGTCATAAAATCATCTGTAAAATCATCCTCATCAAGCCTATTTGACATAGGACAATTCAATCTAGTGCCGCTATAATAATCATCCGCACTAATAACCTCGTTATCAACATCACAAAAGAAATACTGATAACTACCTCTCTGACTACAATTGTTACAATCTCTACATTTCATATTCGTTTCCCTTTCCATAAATTGATAATCTATTTTTATATAGTTCCAAAAACTTTTCTTTACTATAATCTGTTACGCAAGCTCCATCATATTCGGGATGATAGTCAACAATAACCGACACGTTGCACCATCCTTTAAACATATCCGCTATCTTATATACTTTCTTTTCATATATTTCCCAAGGTGTAAGCTCTTCGTAGGCTTCTTCGTCATGATATGCTTCTTTTTCATAGTCAAAATCAATCGCTATAATCACTTCTTCTATTCCTAATCCTAACAATATATTACGCTTTGTCTTAGTCATTGCTGAGCCGTACATGCCGACTATAATATTATTATCTCCAAAGTATGTATCGCCTTGTAGTACAGCTTTTTCTGATTCGCAAATTATAACCTTTTTAATTCTTGCGATATTGCTTATTGTATGATTAAGTCCATAGAATGTTGAACCTACGTTGAACTTATACCATGTACCATTCATATCTTTATATGGGATATATTTAGCTCCTGCTTCGGGGTCTAGGTTTCTAGCTCTTATACCTATTAGCTGATTATATTGATTATGACAGGGTATAATTATCTGATTGCCATAATCATAATACAGAATCCCATATTTGTCCATAGTCTCTATTGAGATATGGTCATCTAACCACGACTGATGATACCAATGTTCGAATTTATTAAGTATCTCATCGTCGTATACCGTCAAGCTATCGTTACTAGAGTTATTCATAAAGCGTTTAAGATTGGAGTTTATAAAGTTTGTATTACTGTTTACGATTGTGTCAGCTCTAAAGTCAATTCCAACACAGTTGCAAACAAATTTCATACAATCAATAAACGTATATCTTTCGCCTAGTAGTCTTTTACGTTCTTTAATCAGCTCAAATATATCAAATGTCTCCATTGATAAGTGAAACTCTACAAACGTAAAATTGCTCTTATAACAATATAACTTAGGCTTGTGACCGCTTGCGTTAATATCATAAGTGATAGAATCGAATATCATTTCATTAGCGTTCTCTGACCTCAATTCTCCACCAAGTTTATTAACGATTTTTACTATGTCTTTTTCAGTTAGTTTTGATTTAAGTAATTGTGCATCCATATTATTAGAATAACTCTCCTATGAATACATCTTATCATAGAAGAGTTATTTTGTCAACCCTCGATTACAGTTTTATCAATATTAATTGGATTATCATACATGTCTGTACAATATAAGTCGATACATCGTCCTGTTGATTTATCGAGATATTGATAGATTTTAATACCGATACCGTATTTGCTGAATCTTACTTTATAATTGTGTAATACGATATTAGGTTTAAAATCTTCTTTAAAATTGCCACGATTATTCTCTGAAAGCCAATGTTGTAACAGTCCTTCAGTAAATTTCTGTTCCTTTTTGCGTGGATATAATGAAATACAACCTGCGTCAAGTTTATTCTTTATAGCACGACCTCCTGCTAAACATGCTTCGTCAATTATTTCAACCGTCTTTTCATTACCATTAAGCTGTGTCATAGAGTATATACCGACGTTGTATTGTCTAGCCCATACTTTAAGATTACTAGCTATATTAAGAATAATAGTATCTCTCGCAATAACATCATGCGTCTTATGCATTTCACGACCCACGCAACCATTATCTTGAATATAATCAAAGACCATATGTTGAATATTATATTGTTCTTTATAGTATTTGATATTGTCTTCAATAGACCTTAGTGTAAAATTTGGGTCATCTACAAGGAAAATTTGACTATCTCTAAGTATTTTAATGGCTTCATCCACTCTTGCTTCTTCTTTTTTACTATCATATCTGCCATCCATAATTTTATGTCTAGGAACATTTGATATATAAGCAAGAAAACACGGAGTAAGCTCAAGCTCTAAATCCATCTCTGTATTAATATATAATCCGCTACCTTGACGATTTGGGTTAGGGCGATAACATTTACCTATTTCATCCCACAACTGTGTGGCGCATACGTTGCATAATTCCCCTACAGCACCTATGCTTTTGCCCGTTCCACTCGCGCCACTATTGACAAGGAGCTGTCCTTTTACCCAACCCCTAAATAACGTTGTCTGATACGGACTTTTCATACAAGCACCAAAATAAGGTGTATTCTTAAAGGCTTCTTTAATTTCCTCGTAATTTTCACCCGCTTGTATACGTCTTACGTTTTCTTCGACAACAAAATCTTGTCTGATGGCTGTTTGAAATGTATCGAAATGTTGCACAATGTCTTTAATCGATACGCTATTTAACTTAGTAATATTCTTTTCTTCTGACTTATCTTCATCCCAAAAATCTGTAATATCAAATCCCTTATCACGATATTTTCTTAACAAACTTCTCTTACGGACTTCATTATACCAATATTCATAGCTCTTGTCATTATCAAGCTCTTTGAGCGTATCAATATATCCAATTACATTTCCATCAGATATATCTTCCTTAAGGGCGTTAAGTTGTTCCTCGTAACCACCCTCAAGATATGTCACAAGCTCTTTAGAACCCACAGACAAACAACCTTTATCTGCAAGCTGTGTAATACTGATATAAATGATTCTATGTGCTAAATTAGGCTTAAAATCATCTTTAGACAAAGGATATGCACTATTATATAATAAATCCGTATTATTAAGCAACGAACTTAAAAGAAAGTTTGTTGCGTTTATTGAATATAATTGTTCGCTCATTTACTCACCCCACGTCATTCCACTACTTTTACCCCATACATTCTCATCAAAGAAATCGAAAATAGGGTTAGATTCTAGTTTATGCTTACCTTGTGAATTACGTAACACTCTATATCCTTTTGCTTTTATCGAGCTTAATAAAGATTCATACCCACTAGTACCATACGCTTTATCGAGCTGAGTAGCAAGCTGAACAAGTTTCATATAATCTGCCATATAACCTCCTTATAGTTTAATAGTCGTTGAAATAAACCCTCTGTTAAGAATAGTAATATCATCATCAAGGTTGAAGTTTTCAAGGTCTTTAAACTCTTCGAGCTTATAACTTTTACCATTTTTCTCAATATAAACCTTGTGATTCTTGAACAAAGTAACCTCTAGTGCCTGTTTTAATGTCATAAAATACCTTCCTTTTTCTAATTCTAAAATCATTATACACTATTTAGAATTTAATGTCAAGAAAAAGGTGAAATTGCTTTCACCTTAATCTTCGCATCAAATTAAACCATAGTGAAATGACTTTTGGTCAATGTCTTCTGCTTCTTTTAAAGTCTCATTGAATTTATCCTTATCCCATACGATATATGTCATATGAGATATATTATCGGGATTATAATTGTTAATAATGACTTCAAAGCCGTCTCTTAATAGCTTACTGCATATTGTGTTATAATATTCTGAACTAAGTGTAATAATCTTATGATTACCACCTTCAAATGCTTCTTTCTTCAAGTCACCCATAAGCACTTCGTAAAATATGGTCATCTGATTACGTCTGCTTAATCTTCTTAATTCATCTGCAAATTTCATTTAACAAGCTCCTTTAAGTCTTTTACGATGCACTCATACGTTCCTATCTGAATGTTCACCAAGTTCCCGTTACATTTAGGAATAACCTAAACTTTATTCATTGCTTCATAGTGTATGCTTTCGATTAAATCTACTCACAAGTTCTTGTACACTCCACAACATTCTGAGATGTAACGATTTCTCAAAGCTGTAAACTCTCTAATTAGCCTACATACTTCATTAAATTTATAGCCGCATTGTAATCTCTATCAATAGATAAACCACAATCACATCTATAAATTCTATCAGACAATTTTAAATTTTTCTTTATTTTACCACAACACGAACATTTCTTTGATGATGGATAAAATCTATCTGCTTTGACAAATTCTATTTCATTCCACTCACACTTGCATTTCATTTGTCGAGTAAATTCGTAAAATTTTTGTTCACCAATTACTTTAGATAAATGTTTATTTTTCATCATTTCAACTACGTTTAAATCTTCCATGATGACTCTATTGGGTCGATAAGAAATTAGCGTATGCGTTGTTTGATGTATGTAATTTTGTCTGATATTTGATATTTTGTAATAAAGTTCTTTTTGTATCTTTTCATATTTTTGAATCTGTTTAGTTTTCTCATAATTACCATTTGTCCTATATTTTCTAGCAATAACACGTTGAATATGTTTTAATTTATGTTCAAGCGTTTTAACTCTTTTAGATTTGTTGATATTATGAAAAACTAATTTTTCTTCACCAAAAGATACAACAGCAAGTTCCTTTATGCCTAAGTCAATACCCATAGATTTATCAGTTAATTCGTTAAATGTTTGGTTTTCACACTCAACTCCAAAAGACAAAATCCATTTGTTGTTCACAAAAGAAATTCTCAAATTACTTATTTTACCTTGTGAAATACTTATATTCTTGCATTTTACTTTTCCTATTTTTTGAATTTGTACCAATTCATTAGATATAATTCTAAATCTAGGAGTACACACAGGGTAAGAATGCTTACATCTATGTTTTGATTTAAACTTGGGATATTTTGATTGCTTTTTAAAAAACAATTGAAAAGTTTTGTTTAAATCTCTACATACAACTTGTAATGAAGTAAAACTGACTTCATTAAGCCAAGAATGTTCATCTTGTTTTCTTAATGGAGTTATTAGTCTATTCATACCAAATTCAGATATATATTTACCGCCATTAGCATAGTTTTCATTTTGATATGCTAACATATAATTCCATATAAATCTGCAAGTATGAATATGTTTCCAAAGTAATTTTTCTTGTTCTTTTGTAGGGTATAATCGAACTTTATAACCTTTTGTCATCGTTACACCTCCTTTCTAAATATTATTTTATTTAATACATTTTAACATTATTGTTTTAAAATGTCAAGTGTAATATTTAGAAATTAGGTTATTTATGGTCGCTACACCATTCCTGTGCTTAATGCACCACATACTTTCATATGTGCGTAGACTATATCATTATCTTCACCATTATGTGTTAAGATACCCACCACTTCGGTAGCCAATCGCTTACTACCTACTCTCCTTAACGGAGATAGTCGTTGAGCTTTCCCTTTCGGGCTTAGTTGCTGATTTCCAATTGTTTAAACGTTTAGGATTTAACCTTGCGCCATCTAATCAATTTTTTCTGCTTTCGCCACCTTCACGCTCATACCATTTAAAGTATCACGTTGTGGTTTGATTAGCTTTATGGGTTTTCAGCAGTTCAATGGGTCAATTTTTCATTCCAATTTCTTGAAACGGATACTATAATGTTGTATTTATATTACTATACAACTTTTCTAATATCATCTATCAAGCCTTGGTCTTCCGACCCTTGTCTAATCTTTATATAATCTTCTTCCCATTTATTTTGACATTCCTCAAGTCTCTCTTGGTATTTCTTTAGCAATTCGTTAATTAGAGTTGCTTCAATCATCCTTTGCATCTGCGTTATCCTCTTCTAAACTAATCTCTTGCGGCATTACAATGCAAGTATTAACCTCTTTACTATCTGCTATGGTCTGAGCAATCCACTGTAAAGCATATACAGCTTCGTCCTGTGAATAATAGCCGAGCACAAATCCATCGCACACAAGAGCTGTGTTATCGTCTTCGTCCTGCTGTACAGATATACTTTCAAAATTACTTATATTAACCAACGCTTTATTCTGTGTAATAACTATTAACATATTTTACCTCACGAAAAATCCTCATTGATTTTCTTGTATCTTTTATTTGTCATCTTAGGAGTTATTGAAATTGTATTCTCCTCAAATTTAAAGTCCTTAAACGCTTTTCTGCTTTCCTTATAGTCCTCTATATACTGCTGTGTCTTATTTATAAAATATGGTATCAGACCTAGCGTATCTCTATCTCGTATATCAATATCCTCAATTTGAGTCATATATTGCAATATATGGAGGATATCTGTATATGTGAGATTATAATTCTTCTTTAAGTCCTTTATCTGAGTCATAAACAACGCCCAAGGTGGCTCTGAACCTAATTCTAGGTATAAATCTTGGATATAGTCAGTTAGCTTACGATATTCTATTTTCTCTTTTTCAGACAGTGTATTAACACGAGATGTTCTCTTTTTAGTTGCCGCCATCTATTCTCTTCCACCTGTACTTATAATCATTATATGTGGGTTTAAAAATCACATAGTCATCTCGTTCTGTAAATACCATGAGTAAACACGGTGTACAGTATCTCTCATCTGCTAAAGTAACATATCGATTTTTATCTTTCCAATCCGACCTTACCCAACGCTCTTTAAATTTAATATTATCCCTCATTACCTCAAAGGGAACTAAAATCGAAACTCTTTTTCTCATTGTCACCGCCATCCTTGTATATCACTGTAGCACCTTGACTAACATATACAATCCAACTGTGGGTAAACATATCTTCGTAGCTTGGAATATAAGGACGCTTATCAAAAGGAACTCCGTTTTTTCTTACTCCAATAGGCTTTGAACTCTTGTCAACTCTTGTTTCTTCATAATATTCATCAATATAAAGCGATTTTACATTGGAGTTATTAAGAGCGATACAACGATGTGTGCCTCTCCAATCTTCTCTTTGGAAGTAAACCTTTGTCGAACCCGCTTGCCGCATCATATCAAGCATCTGACCGAACGTCATTCTCTTAGGGAATTGACTGCCTATATCACTTCTATTGATGATTACTCTGTGTTGCATTTCCATATTAGAATCATATCCGCATACACTAGCATATCCATCAAGTGAATCTAACGAATCATCGGCATAATCAAATATATTTGTGATAAAAGTAGCATCATCCGAGCTAATATGTAATTCCATTTGTTTCCTCTTTTCTTCTATACATCGGCAAAATGTTAAAATTTACCGATGTATAGTTTAAAATTTTATATTTAGTCCACGTCAATTCCAAGTTTCTCTGCAAAATCGGTAAGGTCATTAACGATAAACTGTAACTTGTCATTCTGTGCTTCCGTAGTCTTAGATACTTTAGCACCCTCGCCAAGATAACGCTCGATAATAGCTGTTACATCGTTTTGATAATCCTTATAGAGAATCTTTCCAATCTCATTAACCCTCTTTACAAGTTCGCCATGAGTAAGTTGCTTCTCTTCTTCTTTGTTATCGTCTTCATGAAGAACGGCTTCAAAATCAAATGAATCAATACATTCTACGCCAAGTTCTTTGGCTTCTGCTATACAAGCTTCGCGAACAGTATTAATAAGATTTTCTGCCGTAAACGGTTCAATGGTTGTTGCGCATTGTGTAAAGCGTGAACGTGCAAATACATTTTTCCTGTGTGATGTAATACCATTTGAAAGAACTACGTTACCATCTTCGTCAGTTCCTCGATTCTCAAGGTAAATGCAGAAATCGGGAATATCTTTAAGAATACTTCCTACTTTAGACATTGTATTCTTAGGGTATGTATAAGCATATTCTTCGCCGCTCACAGGGTCAACATACTTATCGTTTGTTTCTTCATGGCAAATAAGAATTACAAGATAGCCACTAAGGGCAAGTTTGTTAAGTTGATTACCAAGTTCTTGCTTTAACTGTGAATAGCCACCCAATTTGTTATCATACGGCTCTTTATCCGTATTTCTTACAATTTTTATTCTTGTAAGTTCAGAGTAACTTTTATTCTCAAACCATGAGAACCACACCCTCTTGGAGTTTTATATCATTATTTTAACAATAAATACTTTTCATATTTCCTATCTAGGAAGAGATTATCTTTGTCTTTATAAATTATATCAAATATTTTTCTTGCATTGTCTCCATAAGCATATAGTCTATAAAGGTCAATGTTTGCTTTTTTTGTACTGCATACATTGCAGTTAATATTTTTTGATGTAAAAAAATCTTTCATTTTATCAACAATATCTTTAGATGGACTATCAATTTGAAATGTTAAAGAATTTCCTGCCTTCTTTACACAGCCATTCCCATCGAAATATCCTCTGATATAATGTGGGATAAATTCATCTTGTAAGTTCGGGAAAACAAATTCGTCTGAATATGTTTTATTGTTTACAATTCCGTATTCTGCTAATTTGTCCTTGATGTATCTTGAATGAAAATATAATTTACAATTCTTATATCCCCTCGATGTTTCATAAAATTTTATTTCTCTTTCTAACCCCATATCATGTTGGATATTTTGTAAAATTTTATAATCGCTTTCTTGTAGCTCTATGCAAATCATATTAGTTTTTGATATTGTACCATCACTTGCCAACATTCCTAATACATATGCCATACGACTATTTTGCTTATCAAAATAATTTTCGTTTATTTTAAATTTAGCTACGTTAGATTGTTGAATAGTTCTTAGCTTGTTAATATCATATTTTGATAAAACAGATACTACTTTTGAATCAGATATATTAAATTCTTTTCTTATCTGATGTCTTGCTACTCCGTTAAGATATTCTTTTACAATTTGTTTTTCTACATCTTCCGACAATCTTAATTTTTCATTGTTATAACGCAACTCAACACCATTACTAATTAGTACATCTTTAACCTTTTTATATGAGGCATGTACTTTTTTAGATATTTTATTAATTGGCATACCGCCGTTATAACTTTGAATGATATAATTTATCTCTTCATCACGCAGTTTTTTCATACAGAAACAACTCCTTTTTATTGTTAAATTTAATGTTTAATAACTCTACTCGTTGCGCGTGTTATATCTTTTAAAATATAACTTCCGCTCGGATTAGCATTTCAGCCTTCCCGATTTTTGGTGTGTTATTTTGAGTAGATTTCTCTACAAAGGGGCAATAGGCTTACATACCCCAAGCTATATCACTTATATTAGATACACTGTTCTTGTCGCAGATATACGATGAACAAAGTTCGGGAAGTCTATCCGCTACATCGACAACAACTGTTTTGTATGTTTCGTGCATCTTTTTGAAAGTCTTTTTATTTATCAACTGTTTTACAGCTTGTCTAAATGTGTTCCAATCAAGAACATCAATTACTTTAGCTCCACCAAGAGCATTATATCCCTTTTCCGTTGCAAGATAAAGCGTCTTGTGTGGATAAATAAGCGAGGAAACCTTAGACTTGCCCGTATTATTTGTGCCATAAATTAGCACTATCTTTCCTTCCATACTAGAATTAATCTTAGTTTCCTCGAGATTCAATAAATCAAATTCTGCCATTATTAACTTTTACTCCTTTTATTTTATTTTTTATTTTAAATAGGGAGACTGTTCATCTCCCTATTTAATTTTATATCAATCTCTCTCTTAGTTATCAATCAAAAGGATTCTCGTCGTCATCCTCTACGTCTTCTACCTTGGACTTTCTAGCACTTCCGAGACCCTTCTTTGGAGCTTCATCAGCCTTGGCGTTCTTGGCTTCTTCACATTTCTGTTTGTGTGCCTTAAAGAGCTTCTTAAAGTCATCCTCATCAATATAATACTCGCTCTCATCGTCCATAGGAGCTTCACCACCAAAGATTGAATACTCAGTTACAGCAAAGCCACCAACAATCTTGGATTCTCTCTTACCGAACGCCGACTTAGCTTTCTTGCCGCCAACCTGTCTTGATGTAATATCAAAGTTAACAACCGCATTATCGCCCTCTGAGTATGTGTTCTCGAAATCTTCTGCGAGGTCTGCATCAACTACAAGTGTAAATGGTGCTACAGAATCATCGTAGTCATTATACATCCAAAGTTCAACAAGGAGTCTTCCTGTCTCATCCTCATCTTCGCCCTTTGTTTCAGCCTTAATGGACTTAATATATCCACTTGCCTTGCCCTCTGCGTAATCATCATCACCTACGCCTGTAGAACTCATTGAGAACATATTTACAGATACAGGCTCAACAATACCATTCTTACCCATATAAGGCGAACCAATTGAGATTGAACCGTTAATCTTTACTCTAGTTCCAACCTCATAATCCATAACCTTCTGCATAGCCTTAAATCTGTCGTTCTCGACAATCTTCTTGGTGTCCTTATCTACTTTGTCCTTATAAACAGGCATTGTGTTAACACCAATCTTCTGACCGTTAACGTCAATCACAAAAGCGGGCTTCTTAAAATCTGCTCTTGTAATTGCTCCAACGAGTTTGTCATTGTTCTTGTTCTTCATCTCTCTGTCAAAGACAAGATTTCCAACCTCAGCTAGAGTTCCTTCAATTACTACATTGTTGATACTCTTTTTTCTCATAGTTTCTTTAAATTCCTTTCCTATTTTGTTTCTTTTATTAAATTAATATTACCTCTAGCCAAACGGCTAGTAATGACGTGGATAGAGAATCGAACTCTATACCGTTGGTTCTTTTACACGGTTATGATTTATACGCCCTTGTAGAAAACCACAAGTCTATAAAGCATCCATGACCAACACTCTTATATTGAGCAAGTCTACCCAATCACATCACCACGTCTTATAAATTTATATTAACATACTTTTAAAAGCATGTCAATAATTTTTTGAGCGATTTAAGGTCACCGCAACCACCACACATCACCAAATTTAGCCGTGTATAAACACTTAGGTATTGGTATCATTTGTTCTCAACCCCGCTAGGTTAGAGGTGGACTTGAACCACCGCATCTAAAGGCTCTAGCCATCCGAGCTACCTAACCCAAATCTATGCTAATATACTTTTTTAAAGTTTGTCAATATCTTATTTAATGGCTTCTAAAACAGCTATTATAGAAAACACTATCAATATGCCAAATATAGCATACACAACAATCCCCACTGCCCCAACAACAAGTTCCGTTACTCCCCACATTGCCGTTTTAAACATAATTTTACCTCACAAAATCATTCTATCACAGAATATTCATTTTGTCAACTGGTACGTAATCCGTATCGATATATAAAATACCTGCGGGGTCTACCGAGAATCCTTTCACAATATTGAATGGAAACACAGGCTTTTCAATATATTCATCGACAGTACCTTTAAATACTGTATGAAATTTGTCGTCTCCAATATCGTTGAATATCTCTATATTTGAACCACCACCGCCATAGCATATAAAATCATAAAGTTTAATTTCTATTCATTATCACTCCTCAAACGTAAGATAATATTGTGCTTTAATTACTATGGATTGTGTATCTTCTGCTCTACCTCTAAAAGCCCCTTGTTCTGTGAGTCTTTTTTCATATTCATTAGCAAATTTCTGCCCTTCTAAAGTTTGTGGAATTATTGTCTTTTCAAACCTTGTTATTGTCATTCCTCATCCTCACTTTCCTGTGTCTCAACCATCTTTGCTCCGCAGTTCTTTCTTTTTATTGGTTTATTTACTGCATCTTCAACAGACCAATTTGCATTTAAACGATATACCAATGTGTCTTTATTCATTCCTACTTTATCCGCAAGTTGTGTAACAGTATATTTTTCTCCACGATATTCCACATAACGATGATAAGATTTATTTCTATTTTGTTCTGCCATACTAACCCATCTACAATTTTGAGGGTTATATCCTTCTTTATTATCAATCCTATCTAATGTACAATATCCTCTTGGAACTGTATCATCATATCCATTTTTGTATGCCCATTTTTCAAAGTTTTCAAAATCTTGCCATTCATCGCATACGCTAATGCCTTTTGCCCCATACCATACATAACTAGACTTATTAGGATTTTCACACCTCTGTCTCATATCATTCCAAACATGATATAATCGAGTATCAGAACCACCATGATATTTAATTGACGTATTATGTTTTACCTGCTTGTATCCTTTTATGCATCCACATGATTTAGTGTGTCCTGATAAGAGACTTCGTGATAAAACATTCGTATAGTTACCACAATCGCATTTACAATACCATATAACCGCTTTATATTTATTTCTGCCGCAACTATTTAGAACTGTTAATTTACCAAATTTTTGTCCTGTTAAATCTTTTATTCCCAAATTACTCACCTACTTCCATCGGTTTTGGTAATGGCATCCATGCTATAACATCATATGGGTCGCAAGATATAAATTCATCGTCCTGTGAATAGTACCAACCCGTTTCGCATAAATCTCTAAACTCGAAATCATATGTTGCTGTATCTACATACCAATAACCTACGGATATTGTATTTGAATAACAAATTAGTACATCTGTTTCAACTTCGGGCAACCTCTCAGTAACAGAAATCCATCTTGGCTTTTGTGGTGTTACTAAGGATAACTTAGTTAATATATCCTCAGCAATTTCACGCTTGTAAGGAATATCTAAATCGGTATAACTGCCTAGTATATCAACTATACAATCAACTCCTAAATCATTCTTAGTAGTTGGCTCTTGCTTCTCTTCAACATCCAGTACATCAGCCAAAAGGTCATAATAAACTGTTGGCGGTATGCGCAATTTATATTTATCTGTGATGATTTCGCTTATCTTCATTCCTTACCCTTCACTTTCTATCTATCTTCCCATAAGCTATCCAATACCCTCCTATGCCCGTCCACTGCTTATGAGTGCATTTATATAATTTCATGTCAAGCCATACGAGGATTGATATTAGTTTTTCCATTTACCCCTCACTTTCTGCTATTGTAACCACGATAATACCCAAGCCAGTAAATTCCGTAGATAAATATAAATAGTGCTATGTATTTCATTCCCTATCACTCACTTTCTGCCTTGTATTTGTCGATAATCCGCAATGCATTATCCCCATTGATAAGTGGTGTCTTTTCTCCCCTAATTTCAAATCGTTCAAGGCTGTCAATTTCGGCTCTTATCTTGTCAAATAAGCTAATCTCTTGCTTCCACCATGAAGTCGGCATAGTATAGTGATTAACCCCATCAAAATAAATCCATACACATGAGCCATTTATCTTGATTTCAACTGTGGGATTTTCCTTTATGAATAATTGTCCGTTTGTCATTCCTTATCCCTCGCTTTCTGTCCATTCAAATCTTTTACAACGATTCCAATAATTCTTATCCTCATTTGTTAAGGCGCACATATGCAACTTTCTATCCCAATGCTTGCAATGCTCACATTTGATGTTGGACTTCTTTGTTCTGTTTACAGGTTTGTTGTTCATATATTCTCCCTTTCTACCACATCCAAAAATATGGTCATTCCTATTTTCATTCTCCTTTATTTGCTTCTATTACTGTTGGACAAAGTTCATATCCATTTAATGCCGTTCCTTTTAAATCATGCGTCACAGCATTTAGTACATCCGCAACAGTACATATTCTATTAAGTTTTAAGTCTTCATATCTATGTCTAAGTGATACTTCTTTTATTTTATCCGCGAAAGCGTCAGCGTCGATTAACCGTCCATGTCTTTTGGGAAGCACTATGCCATTCTTAATTGCATCTCTTATAATTGAGTTATAGTCACAATAAAGAACTCCATCTGTAAGTATATCTTGTCGTATTTCATCGGGTATATTAATTACTATTTGCATCTTTCCCCTCTACTTTCTTAAGTCTTTTGTCAATTTCTTCAATTCTTGACGCTACCTCAATAAACATATCACATATCTTCAACACAGCCATACTATAATTCTTTCTGAAATCTTCAAGCTGTTTCTTAAGCATTCCAATCAAAATCAATTCTAAAACTGATATAAGTGCTAAAATCGTTACTGTATTCATCATTCACTCCTTAAAATATTCTCAATCTTCCAAGCAATCGCATCAATCTGTGATACTTGTTTACTCGTCCAACGTTCCCTATAAACCACTTTAACACGCTTTAAAAGAAATGTCAATACCATTAATTCAATTTTGCTCATCTTTAATCCTCCTCACCTGTATAGAAATCTCACCAAGCTTATTTGCAGAGATTTCTAGCACTTCATAATCATTCAATACTAACATCTTTTCTGTTACAATTTGATAATTCCCTTTATCTGTCCACATCCAACAGATATAGTTTGTAAATCCGTCTAGTTTTCTAATCAATTCTTTCGCTTTAATCATGGCAATATTTCCTTTCTTGAATCCACTATAACATATTACAATTTATTTGTCAACATCAAATTTATTAGTTCTTATTCCTTCAAAACACCACCTAACAACCCCCATCAAATCAACAACCTTTCCATCTCTTATATCCTTTAATAACATAGCAAGGATATAATTACCATTCTCAATCTTATTAGTTCTCTTAACAGTTCTCCTAATC
>Ga0310690_10002051_pt1 | contig 34013 bp, 25 predicted proteins | sample AusTroGonzalo_MG_2_FD_207661 | JGI IMG/M metagenome (GOLD analysis project Ga0310690, IMG submission 207661) | Bovine rumen microbial communities from tropical cattle in Woodstock, Queensland, Australia - Gonzalo_04 (v2) (version 2) | ecosystem: Host-associated > Mammals > Digestive system >...
AAAACACATCGTTCTCGGAAGTCAGGGTCGGACAGCTTCTCGACAGGTTTATGGACATAGACACCGACTTGACATTCGGAAATCTCGACATAGACTATTACGGATATGATGAAATCAGATGGGAAGTTAAGTTTTCAGATGACCAGATTGACGAGGATTTGAGAAACATAGGTGTAGATTATGAATTTGAACACCATACAAACAATATGGTATTCGACACGGACTTCCGTCCGATGGAAGGAAACCAGAAAATATTCGTTGAAGTCCCATACACCGGATACTATGATGTCATTATGTCATTCAGAAACAGCGGGAAGACGGTCACACATATTTTCAAGAAAGTAGTCAAGGTGGAACAATACCAGCCCGACATTAGGGGTTTCTACTATGATGCAAGGGAACTTCCAGAAAATCTTCAGTACGATGTATCTGAATATGAAAATTTCATAAGTGATGCAAGTGAATCCGATATGACATCGGACAACAGATATGTCGATTTCATTATGTCGAGGATTTCCACTATGACGACCTTCGCCACACTTGAAAGAATGAGAGGTCTTTATGAAGATTCGGATTCGGATTCGGACTCCGATGAGATAATAGAGGGAGACCAGTCGATGCCTATATACGGAGTAGGTGTGAATGATGACAGTGACAGTGACAGTGAAAACGACTACTATCAGTTCATATCAAGACCTGGTCCTTACGGGATGAACTACGAAAACCAGCCTTGGGTACTGTACGACAACCTCAACTACAACATCACCACTCTGAAACCGAATTTCAAGGATGCAAGATACATAAAGAATGCAGTTGATGTGAAACCATACACTTGGTTTTTACTCGGTTTCAACGAAACCAAGATAACGGGCGTGGTGGACCCGATATGGAAACTGACAAACCTTACCACAAATGAAACCGTAAAACACAAGGGAAGATACTTCACCCTTCTGCTCAAAAAGAGTGGTGACTATGAGGTGAACATTTCATTCACGGATGTTCTCGGCAATAAATACAGTACCAGCAGAGTTATAGTCATAGTGGATGAAAACGCAAACTACAGACTGTATGAAAGGTTCAAGGATGACTACGACACTATGATGGAACTCGAAGAAGAAAGAAATGAAATATTATATTCACGCTTCGCTAACTTAAGTACAGATGCTACAATAAGGAATATCGATTACGAAGATAGTGAAAGTGAAGAAGAATAAACAATAAAAATTATAGATATGATAAACGACAATGAAGAAATTGTACCAAATCTCACCAATGCATTGGAACTAGTTGCTGGTGGTACAGAATGTGAAAATGGAATGGAAATCCCCGTTACAATAACGGAACCTGAACCGACCGAAGTTGAACCACACATAGAACCTGCGGTTACAGCATCCGACACTCCGATAATACCCGAACCGGAACGTACCATATGTTGTGACTGTGGTTGTGATATGGACAACTTAACAATAGGGAAGTATTTCGGAACAATTATGGAGAGTGTGCAGACGATATGGAAATATCATCTCCAAGCGACAAAACACTCCGTACATGTAATTCTCAATGAATATTATGGGGAAGCACAGGATTTGGTCGATTCAATCATAGAGAACTTCCAGGGAAGATGGGGTATCGTCAAAGACTATACCAACTGCATATGCAGTTGTGAGAAGACACCGAACCAGTATTTGTGTGAACTCAGGGATTTTGTTGAGAAGGGAAGGGAACAATTTGAAACAATCAAAGACTGTTCGGAAATTATGTCGGACATAGACTCACTTTTAAGTCTGATAAATTCCACCCTCTATAAACTGAATAATTTGACCGAGAGCAAATCCTTTATGAGTTTTGATGAATTTATCAACAGATAAAAAAGAGGTGTTTTACACCTCTTTTTTTGTTACACTCTTGAAGGTTCCAATTCAAAATTTATCTTATTTGCAACCCAAGTCGTAGTCATTATCTTCTGGTCTATGGAATTTGAACTGAAATCAAATTCAAGGTTGGATATACCGGTAAACAACAAATCGGTAAATGTAATCCTGTAAAGTACCTTATGATAACAGTCAAGTATCTCCATACCGGGCGGTTTAGGTAAATACTTATCCTTTATTTGATAATAATATAAGAACAACTCGTTCATTATGCACCAAATCAGATATCCTTGGTCAAGTTGGAATGTTATTGTCATTTCCTTTTTCCATAGATAATCAGGATATGCGTCAGAACGGGACAACCTTCCATACGGAGTACCCGAGTCCTTCTGTTCTATCGGCTGGTATGTTTCCGGATTGACTTGCAGTTCGACAGATTTAATCTGCAAGTTTATAAAATCCACCACACTGTCACACATTATACCCGGAACCCTTTTTAGAAGGGGTTCGTATTTTTTCTCAATCTCTTCGGTTACAAAAAGTTTAGGGAAATGAAAACGAAAGTTATTATTTTTACCCGATAAAAAAGCCATAATATTCCACTTATATAGAATATTTATGATTAAAATAAAAAAGGCGTGGGATACCACGCCTTCAAAAAACAAGAAAGAGTTTTATTCGGTAATTATCCTCACCGTCTTCTTGACGGTATCGACACTCGATACTCCGAGTTCAATCTCCTTACCGACTTCAGCATTTTCCATATCCACTACCTTTCTGGACAGGAAGAACGTGATGTTGTTGAAGTTTGGAGCGGAAACAACAATACCGTTTTCGAAAGTGTTCTTTATGACACCTTTCAAGACATACTTGTTGTCATTGTCAACAGTAGCCTTCAAATTACTCCATCCTTCACTCTTACTATTTGTCTGTGTTATCGTAACCCTTCCGTCAACAACACTCTCGACATAGAAGTCGATGGGGTCTCCCACCTTCAACTGTCCGTTCTTGAACTTGTCTTCCGTAATCGAGTTCATCTCACTTACAGACAACAAGGTAGGAACACATTCACCAATAATGATGAACACACCGAAAGGTTTGATTGACGATACGACACCCTGTGCAACCGAGTTCTTATCCAAGTCCATAAGGTCGGAAAGCACAGCATTCTTCTTTGTGTTGAGGAACTCCTTGTGTGATACAACAATACTATCCTTTACCTTTGCGATAGGCATCACATACATCGTCTCTCCCACAAGGGTGTTGTAGTCTTCGAGAGGAACGACATCGGATTCACTACCAGGCATAAAGCACTTTACACCGTTGATATCCACGATGAAACCGTTGAATACCTTTGCACCGTTGAATACGATTTCCTTAACAGTACCGGAATACGCCGAAGTAGGTGTATCAATCTGGTTGATAAGTTCGATACGAAGGCGTTCCATCTGTGCTGTCTTTGAAGCTGCATCGGCGAAAAGTTTTCCATGCTGCTTGGTGACAACAACCTCGATGACATCACCGACACCCATTTCCTTGCCTGTGATGGTGGTGTCCTTTGAATTGAAGTTCACTACCGTTGAATGTTTCTTTGATAATGAAATGTCAGCCAATCCCTTCTCGTCGTCAAGACGGTCAATCTGTCCGGAACAGATACCCTTGTATGAATTTTCATCATAGGTTGAAATTACATCCAAGTCTTCCGAACTGAATGATGTCTCATACTTTTTTAAAAGTTCAACGAGATAAGGTTCTCTGGAGAGAATCTTCATCCTGCGGGTTACGGGAACAACTACTTTTTTTGATTCCAGAGGATTTTCCGGATTTACAATCTCAATGGTTTGAGTTGATATTTTACTCATTTACTTTTTCTTTATGTGCCTCACGGCACCGGTTAAACATACAAGTTATTTATGAAAAATATTTTTTGAAAATGTTCCGGTTCTATTGCAACCGGAACATAGTCTTTTATTACTTTTCAGAAGTAACCTCCTCCTTCGTAGTCATCTCTTCCTCTACGATGTCATTTTCACTGTTCTCAAATTCACCGTCTATATTCTGCAAATACTTTGCATATTCACGGGCTGTGTCATATTCCTTCTGGATATTTCTTACAGTCTCATTGACACTCTTGCCACAGTTACCCCAGCACTGAAGGAAATCCCTCGCCGTATTCCATCCCTTTCCTTCAATCTTACTGGTCATAAAATCGTGGAGGGCGAGTACATTGCCGGAACGGAGAATAATAACTCCATCGAAATCCTTTGAGCGTGAGAACGCCTTGTTCTCCTCAAGATTGTTGACAAGAGTCATAAGTGCGGGAGCAGTCTTCGGTGTCCATACCATAGCGTGATAGCAGAAGTCGAGAAGCTGGTTGAAAGTCTTCAATCCACCGATTTCGATGTGGTATTCACGAGAAACCTGTGCCATTCTCTCCTTATCGAAAATGTCGGTAGCGGCTTCAAGATAAGGTTTCAGTTCAGAACGCTTGAAAGACAAACTTTCAATTTCATCCTCGAGTTTCTTCAACTCCAAGTCCGACATCTCAACGACACCCTTCTTGGCGGCGAACTGCTTCGACTCTTCACCATACAGGGTCTTGATGTTTTCCAAATCATTCATATGAGTGTCAAATTCGGCTTTCTTTCTTTCAAGCTCCCTTCTCTTCTCATTGAGTTTCTCGATACGTTCGGAAACTTCCTTCACCTGTTCAACGGTGATTTTACATTCTACTCCGTTATCCTTGTTCTCTTCAACTTGGATAGTTTCTTTAATTTCTTCACTCATTTCTTATATATTTTTTAAAAATTAAAATAATCCTTCGTTTTCGGTCTTCTTTTCGTCACCCTTTTCCACAGGGTTCTTCTTGATGATAACCTTATCCTTGTTATCAAAGAAGTTCCTCTTGATGAGGTCGAGAGCCTTCTCCACACTTTCCTTGTCAAACATATAGGCGGTTTCAAGTTCCCTGACACCGATTTCATTTATCTCCATATATTTGTTAAGAACCTCATCCTCATACTTGCACAAGATATTCTCCTTCTTTTTCCTCTGGTCTATCTTGAGTTTCAGGAACGAAGGCATATCGTTATATCTGGTGGCGAGCATAGCGACCAGGTTGGCGGATGTCTCCGGTTCGGAGTCAAGACTGTTTACAAGATTGCACTGTATCGGATACTGGGCCGAAAACAACCGTTTCAACATAAACGAATGTTTCCTCTTGTCTGCACTTGATACAGCACCCGAGTTACGATGACAAAAATAATTTAAAACTTCGTACAGTTCCATATATCAAATATAACAAAATTTCAAAAAAAACCTAATCCTTTATAAAAGACATATCACCATCGTCCTTTACACCCTTCAAGGCGTTTATCTGAATGGTACTCTTATAGTCCTTGAACCTTGAATTGGAGAAAAGTCTTTCCTTGGTTATTTTCGAAATCAAAACACTGTCCTTCAAAATCTCGTTGGATATGTCCAGCACCATATCCGACATCACATAGTCGGGGATAGTCTCGTCACTTAACACCACGAGCTTTGCGTTGGTCTTCAGGTTCTCGACGAGCATCCTCTTGGTGAAGTTCTCGTCCTTGATTTTAACGACTTCGTATATTATGTTACTCAACATCATCAAGGCGTCATCGTTCATATAAATCATATAGTTGAACGGACAGCCGATTTTATTCCTGAACTCGTTGTAAATCTTCTCTGCGGTCTTCTTTCCAATCCCCTTCGAGCGGGTGTTATCGTCACCACGTTTGTAGTACACGGGATAGATATTGTCCGAAGCGTCACCCGAAACGACTTTCATAAACCTTACCACCTCCGGTTCAACAACCTCTATCTCCATATTGGAGATGAGCTTCCTGAACGGGTCACTCTCGACAAAAACGGTAAACGGTTCACCGAAAAGATTTTCCGGTGTCAATTCCCTTTTCTCATCGAGGGACTTTATGAAATCATTGCTTTCCTTTGAAACATACATCTTGTTGGTAAGGGGTGCGTACTGGATTATATGGACTCCATTGACACACTTGACAAGCTGTGTGAGGTCTCTGTCCGTAGACAATATCAACGAAGACTTTCCGTTCTGGAACAATGTCTCACTCCAAGCGTAAATCAAATCGTCGCCTTCGCTTCTCTCGACCTGTGAAACCTTGATGCCGGATTTCTTTAAAGTTTCCGAAAATGAAGACACGACTTCATTGAAACCGTCCTTGTCGATATTATCCTGGTTCTTCTTCCTGTTACCCTTGTATTCCTGTTCAAGCAGAAGGTCCTTTCTCCAAGAATGTGAATCCTCTATGAATACGATGTCGTTCAAGACAGAACCCATCTGCTTGACAACATTGCAAAAGTCCATCATAAGTTTCTTCTCATACACATCCTTGTCATTCTTCGTGGAGAGGACTTTCTTTCCACCTTGCTTGAATATCCCCCAGAGACTTCTGAAGAAGAAATTATGTCCGTCTATTATTAAAGTAAATCTTTTCATACTCTAAATATAACAAAAAATTACAAGTCCCTATAATTGGTCACTATCTTCAGCATCGGCTTGCTTCTCTCGGCGACACCCGGAAACACGGAGAGATGACTTATGTTTTCCTTTCCGACTATCTTTATCAGTTCCTTATTGTTCGAAAGCAGCATAGACATAAAGTTGACATATTCATCAAACTCGAAGTCTATGCAGAACTCCCTTTTCATATAGTCATTCGGGATGAACTCAAAGAACATAAACATCCGGTTCAAGTAATCTATCGCCTCGACATTCAGTGAATCCGAAAGATGGATTTCCATTTCCTTCACCTTATATACCCTTTCAAAAAGTTCCGACTTGTCCCCATCGAACTTTTCGTCAAGAATTTTCAGACAGTCGGAAACGAGAGAAGAATTTTTCACAAAGGTGAAATCCACAAAAGTCATATTCATGAAAGTCGTGAAGACACTCAGTATAAGGGTCAGAACCTTGTCGTCATACCTGTTCTTCCGGCAGATTTCAAGACAATTCAGTATGGAAGTATATGCATCACCTATGAGGACATCCCTTATGATAAGATTTCCATCGGCCTCTCCCTTCGTTCCTCCGAACAGACAGTTGTAGAATACGGACGAACCCTTGTCTTCCGCCGGAAGATTTATATTTATTTTCCTCACCTGAGATATTCTCATTACAAAAACATCTTTTTCGCTTTTTACTATTCCACTGTTTTCCATAAATAATAAAGATACATTCCTCAATAAATATAACAAATATGGATATAAAGGAATTGAAGCCCGTAGCATACGGAAAGTTCAGACAAGGATACTATAAACCGGTTCACCCTGAAAAATATGTCACAAACAAGAACCAGATTATATACAGGAGTTCCTGGGAACTGAAGTTTATGAAATGGCTCGATGTGACACCCGAAGTTCTTGAATGGGCTTCCGAACCGATTTCAATAAAATATTTCTACACCCTCGACCAGAAGATGCATACATACTATCCCGACTTCTATTTCTCTTTCAAGAAACAAGATGGAAGTGTAATAAAATACATTGTTGAGTGTAAACCTTCAAACCAGTTGAAGGAACCGGAACAACCTAAAAGGAGAACTGCAAAATCAATCAAGAACTATAACTATCTAATGGAATGTTGTATCAAGAATTCTTGTAAGAGAATAGCGGCTAAGAAATGGTGTGAAGATAATGGTTATCATTATGTTTACTTGACTGAGAAGTCGAATTTGAATTTTTTGTAAATCAAAGAATATATTTTGATATTACAAATGGGCCATTTTTTGTTGGTCAAAAATACATAAATATAATGATATATAAGTTAGTTTGAGAAGATAGATGGCGGCTGCCGTTGGAATGAACGATATTGCTAAGATGCTTTCCACCAGAGGTGGGGACATTTCCACCATTGGCGGAGCCATAGGGTGTATGACCGCTATGATAAGCGCCGATGCAAGGGAGAAGGACAACACCACCTCGAATGATGTCAAGCAGATAAAGGAGTTTGTCTGTGGTGACGGTGGAACATTCGGTTCACTTTTCCAGTATATAGGCGGTCTCATACAGGAGCAGACCAAGGAGATTCAGAAACTCGCTGTCGGTAACAAGTCGAAAAAACTTGTCAAGGACGATATAACCAAATCGTTGAAGAAGGTAAGCGATGGTATTGAGAGCAAACTCGACAAAATCATAGATTCCCTTAAAGTGATAGCAAGTTCACAGGGTGGAAATGTGAAATGGGGAAATACCAAGAAGTTTAAGGATTCTGTCGAGAAGTTCAAGGATTCCATCAAGATGGACAAGAAGAGAATGAAGAATGACAGAATAGCGAAACTTCTTGAAACACTTGAAAAACTGAAAGCTGTCAATCTCAAAGACCTTATATCGTTCAAGCCGAAAATGAAACTACTTGAAGGAATCGCCCCACAAATCAGTAAGTTCGGTAAGAATTTGAATGCAAAAAATCTTTCCAAAGCGAATAGTTTCGTCGAAAGTCTTCCGGGTTTCCTCAAAAACCTCAAGAAGGTGTCGATAATGTCGAGGTTCGTAAAGGAAAAGGATTTGAAGAGAATCTATAAGATTTTAGGTTTTGGCAGTAAAAGGGGTAAAGATGATTATTCGATACTCGGTCTGATAGACAAGTTCGCCGCCTTGAACCAAAGGAAGGTCGATAAGGCGAAAAAGAATGCCGCCGCCATATTCGGTATGGTGAAGGATATTTGTTTCGGTATCGGACTGCTCGTATTGTTCTCACCGGCGATAATTATCGGAGGTATTCTTGTAAAACCGTTGCAGTGGGCTTTATTCGGATTCAAGGGGGATGGTGGACTCATCGGACTGTTAAGCAAACTCGCCGACAATGATAAGAAGATAAAGAAGGCCAACAAGGCGATAATGTGGATGTCACTTGGTCTTGTCACACTTGGTATAGGTCTCGGTGTTTTATTTGCTTTGACTGATAATATTGACCTCGCACAACTTATACTGGTTGCCACCACAACGGCCGTTCTCGCTCTTGTTACCGTCTTATTGGGTAAGAAGAAGGATGAGATAAAGGAAGGTGCTGAAGCGATGATATACTTGTCACTCGGTGTGACTGCTCTCGGTCTTGGTCTCGGTATATTGTTCTATTGTACACAAGATGTTGATTTGATGCAACTTCTGATGGTTGCCGCCACGACCGTCGTATTTGGTCTTATAACCGGTATATTCGGTGAGTTCAAGGATAACATCAAGGACGGTGCAGAGGCTATGTTGTGGATGTCATTGGGTATAGCCGTTTTCGGTATCAGTCTCGGTATTTTGTTCTGGGCAACCAAGGATGTCACTTGGGAGCAGATTGCTATGGTCGGTGCGTCTCTTTTAATCTTTGGTATTTCCACTGTTGTTCTTGGTGTTCTAAATAAGAGTGGTTTGGTTATGGAAGGTGCAATTGCTATGGCGGTTATGGGTGCGGCTCTTATTCCATTCGGCTTCGCTATGAAACTCATAATGGGTTCTGTCAGGGGTTTGAAGTGGAGTGAGTTCGCCATAGTTCCTGTGGCTCTGCTTATGTTCGGTGGTGCTGTCGTGGGTCTTGGTGCCTTGATGTGTACCGGTTTCGGTGCGATTGCATGGGTTGCCGGTCTTGGTGCAATCGCCGGTCTTGGTGCGGCTCTGATACCACTTGGTATCGCTATGAAACTGTTGATGAAGAGTGCCAAGGAAGTCAATTTAAAGGATATTGATAATCTTTCCACCGCTGTAACCAAGATATTCAAGACATTCTCCGATATGGAGGATACCGGTTGGAGAGACAGGAGAAAGATGAGAAAGAATGTCGATGTCCTTGAATACATAGGACACAAACTGTCTCCGCTTGCAAAGAGTCTCAAGACTTTCAACGATGTCGCTCCGGATTCGATAGACAAGGCAATGAAGGCTATACTTAAAATCGCTAATTTCTTCTTCTCACCGGATAGTGAGTTGAACAGTATGAATAACAATTTCTTGACTAGAATTAAGGCGAGAGCCACAGCGAATACGATAGGAAACATAACTAGAAACTTCAAGGGTCTCGCAGACGGCTTGAGGGTGTTTAATGATGTTGCTCCGGATTCGATAGACAAGGCGATGAGGGCTATACAGAGGATTGCAGAATATTTCTTCCAACCGAAGAGTCTGTTGAACAGCTTGTTCAGAAGGTCCGCTAAAAAGGATGCCGATGCAATAGGTAAGATTTCGGGTTGTGTCTATAATCTCGCAAAGGGTCTGAAGGATTTCAACGAGGTCGGAAACAGGTCGATAGACAAGGCTATGGAGGCTATACAGAGAATAGCCAACTATTTCTTCTCACCGGAGAGTATATTGAACGGTCTGTTCAGGAAATCCGCTACAAAGAACGCCGATGCAATAGGTGTCATCGCAGATGATATGTACAAGGTCGGAGAGGCGTTGAAGACCTTCAAGGAAGTGGGTTCAAAGAGTATTGACTATCTGGTAGAGAGTGTTAATAGGATAAGTGAGTTATTTTTTGGGTTTAATGTTAGACCCGACTGGACGATGGCAAGGTCTATCAGATGGTGTATGGAGGAGATTTCGGAGGCTATTGAAGATTTCGCCGATGAGACGGAAGGTATAAATCCGGATGATATTCTGAAATATATGACTGTTGTATCAAGAATTTCAAACGAAGTGCTTGCAAGTTGGAAGGATGAATACACCAAACACGCACTCGGTATAAGCACAAGTATAAATTCTCTTGTGAATACGTTTGACAATTCGGGATGGTTCTACATCGAGAAACTTGAAGCCACGAAAGACTTTTTCAAACAGATGTCCAATCCGTTTTTTGTGGCCGCCGGTAAAACCCTTTCAAACGGAAGCACCTTCTTGAAGACGGTGGATAAAGTTGATATGGACAAGGTAACCGCCTTGAAGGATATGTTCGATGCTTTCTCTTCAATCGGTAGTTGGCGTATGAACATATTCGGTGGTTTTGACAAGCGTGTAAAACAGTTTACCGAAGCATGTATAGAACTTGTAAGGGCAATCAACGGAAATACGGATGCTATAAATAATAGTGACGAGGAAGTTACAATCAAGAATGAAAACGGTGAAGAACAGAAAGTCAAGAGGAAGGATGCAGAACTTCTACCAAAGCAGATGAAAATCTTGAATGTGGATGAACTCGCTATGGCTATCGCAGACCAGATGAACAGTCTCAATGTTGATTGTGACGCTAATGTCAATCTCCAGATTAACAATGAAAACGGTAACGAGTGGAGAATTTCAAGAATGTAATTTTTTTGTTATATTTAAGTTATAATAATTTTTTAATTATGGATGATGGTAAAAATTTAAGTTACGAAGAGCAGGTCGCTATGGAGTTTGACTTGACTCAAGCTGCTAATGAAAATGAACAGAAGGGACAACCGTCCGATAACATTGTAAAGGATTTGGGTAAAGTGGATATTAGACGAGGAATGTCCGGTAATATCGGTGTTATCGAAGACGATGAAAATTTAAAGAGGATAAACAATGTGATAGGTTTCCTCAATATTCCTCTGGAAGACCTTCCATCGGAGGGAAGATATTACCCCGAAGATATAAGGATAAGCATCCGTGCTGCCCGTGTGGGTGAAATCCGTGAGTTTTCAACGATAGATGAACACGACCCGAAGGATGTTGCTGACAAGATGACATACATTGTGTCACAATGCTGCAAGGTGTATTATGGAAATGTTCCGGGACATTATAAGGATTTGACTGTCGCCGACAGAATTGTTCTTGTCATCAAGATACGTGAACTTACATTTGTGGATGGTCAGAAGTCGATAAAGATTCCGGTACCTGCCGGTGCTTGTAAGACTGTCGGATGCAAGCCTCAGGACTTTATCAATTTCGATTCAACTATGTTCTCGTTCTTAAAACCTAGTGAAGAACTTGAAAAGTATTACGATTCGATAAACCGTTGTTATAGTATTCACACAAAGAGTTTCGGTACAATCACTCTATACATACCGACCATTGGTGTATGGACAGCGGTTTCCGACTATGTAAAGGGTGAACTTGAAAAGAACAAGAAGATAGACCAGACTATCGCCGAAATGATACCTTTCCTCATAAGGGAATGGAGGGGTCTTGACGAGAAACGTATTTTTAACAAAATTACCGAAATAACCGGATGGGATACGAAGAAATTCAATCTTGTTTACCGCCTTATTGAAAAAATCAATGTGGGTATTGAATTTGAAGTAACAAGTATATGTGAAAATTGTGGAGGTGAGATAAAGGTTCCTATTTCCTTTCCCGAAGGATATAAATCAATATTTGTTCAGACAATTTCAGATTTCGGAGACGAACTTCTATGATAATGTCATTATCGCTATGGAAAATCTCCATATGGATTACAATACGATAATGAACTTGTGGATGTACGATTTTCAGAACATACTGGAAAGATATAGTAAGATGGTTGAAGAAAGGAAGGAAGAGGAGAAGAAACAGAACGAGGAGTACGAGAAAAAGTACAATCCGGACAAGTTCCTCAGACAAGCCGGTGGAAATTCTTCAATACCGAAAATCCCAAATGCTCCGAATTTTTCAAAAGTCAAACTATAAAAAAAGAGAAGTGTTATTCACTTCTCTTTTTTTCATCATCATTTACATTACCTAAATCGGTTATTATCTTTTCCTTTTTTCTCTTTTCGGAAAGTTTGTCTAGTTTTTCCAATAGATTTGAAGTTATTTCATTGACATCTACTTTACCTAAATCTTCAACATACTTTTCTTTGGGTTTCTTATTCTTGTCTCCATATACATTGACTTGTATGGATTCATCATCCAATATGGTCGAAAGTTCTTCCCGTTGTTCACCCTTATAAACATTATCTAAATCTTCAGTTTCAGAGTTTGATTTCACTTTCGGATATATGTTTCCTATCTTGGTTATATAATCACCCAGTGTATCATTGTTCGAAACATTACCTATTTCAGATACTTTCTCACCTTCCGTATTCTTGCTGTAGATATTTCCGAGTTTTTCAACATATTCCTTTTTCTTTTCGGATTTCGGATAAATGTTTCCTATCTCATCGATATTCTTTGTCTTCTTTTCATCTGTTAAAACATTTCCTATTTCCTTCGTGATTTTATCATCGGTGGGTTTCGGATAAATGTTTTCAATCTGCTTTGTGTATTCTACCGGAGATTTTTCTTTAGGGTATATGTTTTCTAGTTCGGTAACAAGATTCCTCCTTTCGTCATCTGGTTGTATGTCGTCAATATACTCGACCTTATCGAAAGTATCTATATCCGGATATACATTTCCTATTTCATTTACCTTCGGTTCAGTAATGTCATCGGGAAGTACATCACCCAAGTCTTCGACATTGGGTAGTGCATATACATCGGGATACACATTTCCTATCTCATCCACCTTTGGTTCGGTAATATCATCGGGAAGTACATCACCCAAGTCTTCGACATTATCCGGAGTATCCATATCCGGATATACATTTCCTATTTCATTTACTTTCGGTTCTGTAATATCATCGGGAAGTACATCACCCAAGTCTTCTACATTGTCGGGTGTGTCTGTCGGAGGATATACATTTCCTATATTTCCAACTACAGGGTCTGTTACATCATCCGGAAGTACATCACCCAAATCGGTAATTGGCGGTCTTTGGGGTGTATTCGGAAGTACATCACCAAGGTCTCTTACAACCGGTGAGGTACGGTCCGGTGGAAGTACATCGCCAAGGTCTCTTACAACCGGTGAGGTACGGTCCGGTGGAAGTACATTACCGAGATACATTACTGGTGGCGCTGGGTAGTCCGGTGGAAGTACATCACCGAGATAACCGACTACCAGACTTGTTTGGTCATCGGGCATTATGTCGTCTATATAATTCACCTTATCCGGTGTCTCTGTCTCTGGATATATGTTTTCAATTTCTTTGGTGGTTGGAACATCATTACCTGGGAACAAGATACTCTTCATCTCCTCGATTGTTTTGTCGTCATCAAATACATTTTTACCCGTTGAAGCGAGTACACTAGTTTTAAGATGGGTGAAAATTCTATCAAAGTCTTCCGCTGTCTCTTTCTTGTAATCGAAGTCGTCATCCTTTATGTTTTTTATTCTTGTTTCGACTCCCGGATTATGGAATGTTTTTGAATCATCTATGATATTCTTTTTCATTTCATCAAAAGGAAGGAAGTTGATTACACAGTCACTGTATGTGAATGTGAAATTTGTCATCCTCATTTCACCTATTTCGGCGTTGGTAACATTTTCAAATATACTACCGGTCTCCTCCGGTACTATCTCACAGCCGTAGAATTTGAACTCTATGGCGGACATTGAGTTCAATGTCACCTCGACTATCTTTGGGAAAACTACTTCCGATGCCATTGTTCTCATCTGTTTACCAAGGTCGGTCATCATCAGATGGAAGTTACGGATGTCGTGTACGAACACCGAACAGTTGAATCTTCTCAAATTAACCGGAACCCTTTCCCTGCGGTATTGTGCGTCATACACAGCGTTGAAGTATTTGTTGAACATAGACGAGATTTTCAAGTCTATGGATTCATATATGTTTATAGTTATCTTTCTTTCGTCTCCTGAACCACGAATGCTGTCCTTGACGACATAGTTATTTTTATACACCTCATCCAATCCCGTTATGGTTTGTAACAGATATGGGTATTGTGTAGTAAGCTTAGTCATACCGTTTATGAAACCGAGCATATCATACACCGTCTGTGGTGCTTTCGGTAATGCACTCTTATTCGAATTCTGTTGGGTGAAGTCATCTTGTATGGTGTTTTGTGTGTCTCCGAACAATGTGGCGTCCGGTGCGGCTTCTATACCAATATCTTTAAGTTCCTCATCGGTCCTGATAAGTTCCAGAGTTTGTTCTATGTCATTAAGTTCGTTGATTGCATCGTCGAGATTTATCTGGGCTTGGATACCGGGGTCGTTTGCAAGAGCTTTGTCCGCCTCTTCTTGTTTTTTGCGTGCTTCCTCTCTTTTCCTTTCCGCTTCCCTGAGCTTTTCCCTTTCCTCTTCGATGTTTTTGTCGAGTTCGGCCATATTTGTATCCGTTCTTATCTCGATGTTAGCGGATGTATACGGCTTGCAGTCTTCATATGCTTTTTCTGCATTATATTTCTGATTGCCTTCTCCCGTGTAAAGTTCTCTATAACCGTCGGCTGCCGATGTGTCTCCATCCGGTTCTATTTTGACATATGTCACCTTTATGTAGTTTTCATCAACATTTGCCAGTTCTTGGACAGCACTCGGATTACCGTAATATTTTTTGGCAGTGTTATGAATCTTTTCTTTAAGGTCATACATTTTTTGTACAATCCTGTCATACTCGTCATAACTATGATATGACGCGTCATCATCCGGTTTCAAATCGGTTATGGCGTTTTCCATCATTATCATATAATCTCTTATTTGATTTCTGATGGTTTCCTCGAATATTTTTCCGTTTTCGTAACTTTTTACAAGTTCAAGGGATTTTATCCTGTTGTTTATTTGCTCAACTTCATCGTCCGCCTCTTGAAATTCCTTGTCTACTTTTTTCTTATTCTCTTTTCTTCTTTCCGTCTCATCCTTTACCGACTGGTCGTTGACTATCCTTTCATTCTCCGCCTTGATTGCAGACTGTTTTTCCTGGTCCTGTTCAAGCTGGTTTTTCTTCTTCTTGTCAACTACACTCATTGAAGAAACATTCGCCATTCCGTCACCGAGTGAATAGTGTCCTCCACCCAAGTCCTGCGGGGTTTTGTCTTTGAGAAGTTTATCCACCATATAGATGTATTCGGTCGCCCCATATGGAAGACCGTCCACATAGACGTTATGTTGCATACCGTAACCGATTTCCTCACCCATAGGGAAAGGATATGTGTCCTTTGCGAGAAGTGCGTTTATGTCATAGGTGTTGACCGCCCCACGTATATATTTGGAATAATTGACCCTCAAGCAGTTTTCAATTTCATCGGCTATATTCCTGCTGCACATCGGACCGTCATCCCTTCTTCTTCCTTCCGCCACACCATCATATTGTCCTATCGTATAGAACAAAGGTGAATTGAGCTTGTCTATTGAAAGTGTGAATCCGGTGAATATCGGGTCGTCGATGGAATTATTATTGTTCTTATATCTTCTTCCGTTCTTGACATATTCACCCCAGAAGTTTTCCCTCGCCTTATGTGTTCCATATGAAAACATATAGGTGTTTTCCAGATTTGAAAAATCGGGTCTGAAATCTTTGTTGTTCATACGTCTGTATGATTCATCAAGATTCTCAATACCATCTGGTCTGGTCACGGGTGACGGATAACCTTCCCTTCCGGTAGGGTTTACATATGTTCCGTGATTTGTATCACTGTGTATATATGTGTCGGCCATATTGTAGTTCTTTTATATTATTTATTGGTAGTCCATATTATTGAACCACGAACCGGTTGTATTGTCGTATCTGTATTTCTCGTTTATCGCTCTCTTGGCGAGTTCATATTCGGATTTTAAATTGGGCTTGTATTCTATTCTGTTCAATACAAGTTCCGTCTGCAAGTTCTTTTTCTTTTTGTTGAATACAATTTTCATCTCCGTGACCACATACCATCCGGATAAGGCTCTGTTGAAGACACCCTTCAACGGGTCAAGTCTGTCACCATATTCATTCTTTATCGTACCGTCCGTGTCTTCAGTTTCAAAATACAGGATGTCATCGTTCTTCAACATTATTCCACTACCATATTCGTCGGACCAGTTTTCTCTGACTTCCCTTGGTTTTATTTTCATTGAAGACATAGGGTTCTTGTCGAATATGTCAACCCATATTCTGCTGAACTTTGTTATACTAGGATTATAGTTCTGCAAACGGACTTGAAGACCACATTTCTTCAGACACCTCATCTGGTAGTCGTTCTGTTGTTGTGCGAAATAGTAATGCTTGAATGTATTGGTTGTATCGACTTCACCCATAGAAACAAATGACTCCATCGCTGCAACATTGTCCGGTGAACTCAAATCCGTTTTGAGATATACGTCATTCGTGGTCTGTACGAGATTTAACGGTATGTATGATGTCGATTTAGGTTGTTCGGGGAATTCGGCAATCTGTTGTCCGCTTCCATCCCTCTTCAAGTTGTCTATCGGTGCAAGGACAAATTCACAGTTGTTGCATCCCCACTGACCCGGATTCGAGTCTGCATATGCAAGATGGACACGGTATCCGTCGTTTATGGATGAACTTCCGTTGTTCACCTCCGAATAGCATTCTATGAAGTTCGTCCACCCCACGAAGTAGTCGTTGTTTGTGATGAAATAGTAACTTACCTTTTGTTCACTGTTTGAAAGCTCTTCGGCACCATTTTGCAACACAATTTCATCTTCCGTTTTCTTTTCGGTCAGATAGTCGTACTCGTGTTCGGGTCTCGACGACTGTTGGACATTGGAGTATATTATCGCCGGTGTGTCGGTCTTGCTTCCTCCGTGTGAAAGAAGAGAATGACACTCTATGAAATTGAAGACATAGTATTGGTCTATGAAAGCGGTGAAAAACGAATACTGACTGTAAAAAGCGTGGTTCGCTATGTTTTTCATAAAGTCAAGGAGGGTTCTGTTCTGTCCGTTGTTCCACTGCATAGTGTCCATAGTGTTATCCTTGGCGAAGTTCGTGGCGAAACCAAGTCCGGTATATACGGCGAGGTTGAACAATGCCTGTCGTGAATTGTTCGGTGAGTCACACCAGGATTCCTTTCGTGTACCCGCCGGTACCGAAAGTGTTCCTGTTATCTTGTATCTCAACGGAGCACCGGTGTTTTGTGACACCATCTGTCCTCCGCTTCTATTCATACTTGTGATTGTGAAATCTTGTCTAATAGGCTTGTAGTACATTTCATCACCGTGTCCTCCGATATAGACTTGAATTGTAGAACCTTCCTTTGGAAACGCTGTCGATAGAAAGGAATTGTCTATATCAAAAAATTCCACCATCATCGTTGGAAGAAATGACGAATAATCCACATTGAAGTTGATGAGACTCGTCTGTGGTATTCTGAACTCGTTTATTGAAATGAGAGGAAGTCTGAATGATATCCTTTCCGGATAGCAGTTTGGTCCTCTGTGTTCAGTATCCGATATGTTCATCTCCGTGATGGCGAGTGTCGGTTCAATCAACTGAACGGTGGAAATCTCGTCACCGGTCATATCTATATAGTTGTTATTGGTGTCTCCACCCGGAAAAATAATATTTAAAACTTCTTCGTCTGTCATTATCTTACTCTGTATCTCTTTCCTTCTACTAAAATATAGTCTCCCGATTTCACACCGAAATCGTTTACAAACACTCTTCTTCCGTCTTCAAGTTCTACGAGTGTTCCGTTTTCGGTAGCCATAACCGGACTTACGACATTATCGTTGTTGGTGTTGTCATATATGTAGTTGCCTTCATTGTCAAGTTCCGGTGGAGTCTTGTCCAGATTGCTGTCATTCGGGTCGGTGGTCCATTTCGTGTACCAGTAGAAAGCATCGAAGGCTTTTGGTTTCCGATTATTATTAAACTTGCTATAACCACTATCCATTTTTGGTACTTGTTTTCTTCTCATCATATTGACACCACCGTTTCTGCGATGACCCGTTTCTGATGCCCTTATTATTCTTCTCTGGGACATTCTTTTCTTTAACTTGCCTCCATAATAACTGTTGATGTTGGCGTAATAGAAAATCCATCCGGCGAAATCCGAACCGTCATCATTTAAAATTGGTGACTGATATGCCACTATGCTTTCACCACTTTCAATAAGGTCGTCCATTTCTTTTTCTATTTTCTCCGTCTCTTTTTTAGATTCGTCATCGGTTCCTTCATTAAATCCTTCTATTTTCTTTTCAAGTGCATCCATCCTATTTTCATATGCATCAGTGTCCTTATAGAACACTGGAGAAATGGTGTTTTCGATGAGTTCCTTGCCCTCTTTGCATTTGGCTGAGAATAAGTCCACGAAGTTATCAATAAGGTCTAAAATCCACTTTATTTTGAGTATATCCATAATTTTATTTATAACATCCTTAATCGTATCTTTGATTCCCTTGATAAAGAATGCTATATTCTTAATCTGAACCACTATATCGACACCACACTTTATCACCCTTATGATTTCGTTGAGTATGGTTTTGAACCCCTCGAACCATCTAAGTATCTTATATAAAGGGTTATCAAAACAAGAACCTACGGAAGTTGGTGCGGGTACTTGTGCCACCGCCATAGTCACAGTTACAGTAAGGTTTTTCAAAGTATCCTTTATGGTGTCTATATCCCATTCTATTTTGTTACAACAATCGTCTATGTATTTTGAACCCGGAGCATCATCCACATTCCCCGTAAAGAAGTTCTTTATCTCCTTGGTTGCGTTTATGTACTGTTGTTCCATAAAGTCCCATTCACTCTTGATGTCATTGGCGAAGTTTCTTATATCGTCCTTGAACCTCTCCATCTCCATCTTGAGGATTTCCTTCATCTTCTCGGAAGCCTTCGCCTTCTTCGCCGCAAGTTTCTCCTTTCTCACATCCTTGGCGACACTTCTTCTTGCAGCCCTTACTTCGGGTGGAACGGAACTCATACTCTTTCTCTTCTCCTGTGGGGACTGTCTTCTCATCTTACGGAGTTCGTCTCTTGACTTTTTCTTGTCCTCCTCCGCTTCCTCCTCGATTTCCTTGTATCGTTTTGACGGTTCAAACTCCCTTGTCTTGTTTCTTACTTCATTTATAAGCTCCTTTGTACTCTTGAATGACGATTTGATGTCCCCATATGCGGTTTTTGCATTATTGATTATACCGGTGGCACTGTTCTGCAAATTGTTTCCACTACTCATCAACTGCTGAACGAGTGTAGAACCACTTGAAATCAATACATTTCCATTGTTCTCCAGTGAATCTATAGTGTTGATGTTTCCGATTGTCGATTTTGAGTTTGAAATAAATACATTTCCGTTATCAATGAGTCCGGTCACAATATTTGTACCGTCATTATATAACTGCATAGTGTTGTTGTATATTGTCATACCACTCGCCACCATCGATGAGGCGTTTGAAATAACCGAAGAACCTGTGGATATAAGTGACCCGGCATTACTCATAATGGAACTTCCTACTGTTTTCGCTTGTGAAACCACATTGCTTGTTACACCTCCGATTTTGGATATCATTTCCGACCCCTTGTCTGTCAATACTTTCATCTTCGCCCTTCCGAAACCGAGAACTTCCTCCATATTGAGTTTGGGAAGTTTGTCCATAGCGATTGAAACGAGACCCATACCAGTGGCCAGAGCGACAAACCCCTTTGTGATTTTTACAATATTGAAGTTCTGTACCAAGGCATTTGCACTGTCTATTGTTGATGATATAATATCTCCAGCAACTGTTCCGTCATTATATTTGTCGGACAGACTGTTTAACTTGTCCGTAGCCCTGTTTGTAATTTCCGGTGATTTGGGTGCGACTATGTATCCGAATGCTTCACTCAAGGTTTCATTGACCTTGTTCATCTTCTCGACTATTTCGTTGATGACACTTTCCAGTTTTTTCTGTGTCTTGTCGTTGAAGTCCTTTACATTGCCGATTGTGGAGTCTATAAACTCATTCGTCTTACCGGAAGTGTCTGTTGTCTTATTCTTCAGTTGTCCACCTATGGAGTTCGGAAGATTCGGGGAATTTATTCCGCTTTCCAGATAACCGGACAATATCTCCACCCTTTCGGCGTTGTCACTTACCGTTTTAAGAAACTGTTCTCCCCTTTCACCAGCAAGACCGGTTATTTCATGTCCTTTGGAGTCTATAAGCTGTGTTGCCGCCGACAGTGTGTTGGTTATATTGTTTGTGGCGTCCGTTATATATCTCATAGGAATTTGCAGATATGAGTCCATAATCATATTTAGTCTCATACCCATATTGGATACATTGGCCACCATAGTCGTGACTCTTCCTATGATACGCATAGCGAAGTCCTCGGGTGTGGGTATCAAGTACACCATATCCGCTATCTTATAGACATATGCAACATTTTTCAACACCTTTCTTAAAGGCGCTTTGATGTATTTGTATTGTCCCGCCTTTGAATCTACAAGACCCATATATTAACTCCATTTGTTGTTTAATAGCAGTTCATTCTGTGCGTTGTCCACAATCAATGTGTTGTGGGTGTCATCTATGATATACTGACTTAATATGATGTTGTGCATACTTTCCTCACACAGTTTGTTCCAAAGCCTGAAATTGGTTATATTGTAGTGTGATGAAATCAAGTCGTAGTAGCAGGTTTCACCGAAGTCCACCAAACCGGTGTCGTTGGTGGCCGTACTTATCAGCTTGAACTTGCTCTTCGTGTTCTCGGGTTTTTCCGAACCGGTTACTTCATACAACCAGATGTTGGAGTATCCCTTGCTCATACCGAGAAGGAATATGTACCACTTGTCCTCGAACCCGTCGAAGTTGAAGTTGTATTCGTATCTCTGTCCGTTCAGTCTCATAATGATATTGTCCGGAGTCTGTTCTATTGAGAGAAGTTTTCCTTCATCGTTCCTTATGTCGAACATTTCATTTACATCGTGTGCTATGACCTTTGCACAGTCGTTCTGTATGACACATCCTTCATCATAGTCACCTTCGACATCGACTATGTATCCGGATTTCTTTGCAAATGTAATCCTTCTGTATCCGTTGGCGTTACCCGCCCTCGATATTTTCAAGTAGTTTCCCTCGACTATGTTGTTGTCCCATCCCATAAGTCTCAGGCGTATCTTGCCTTCGTTGTTCTCTATCGCCTTTATACGGATATTATCCGAAATGTTGTTTTCGGTAAATCTCGGTTTAAAGAAGAAACTTATCATTCTCGGGTCATCGCTTGTGAAACCCTCCGTATATTTGTATTCAACCGTTATGAGATTTTTATCCACGGTCGTCATATCGTAATGTTTGCTTGCAACCATAGTATATCCGTTGTAGATTTTTTCATCTATGATACGGATGTTCGGGTCAAGTTTTCTTCTCAACCAGTCTTGACCTTCGGTAAAGTCTCCCAAATCGTTCAACTGGTTATCCTTTCTGTTGTCATCGTATTCGACTTTCATCTCGTCTTCAAATTTTCCTTCGGCGGAGAATATGAGTGTCTCTGTCTCTTCCTTCAGTTCATCATCGGCGAAACCGACAGATGACATCTGTTCGTAAGGTGTCAGACTTACTCTCCAGTATGCACCGAGATAACCGAAGTCATCTGATTCCGAAACCGAATCGACACGGTACATTTTGTTCAGATACGCTTGGAAATACAGATAGTCGTGAGGGTCCGGATGTGTTCCTTCTCCGAATGAGTTCCAAAATTCCTGCTTTACTATGTGAACCTCGAACTGAACGGGATAGTCCATCATCATCGAGTTGAACTGTATCTCCCTTGTCGGAAGCTGGTTGTCCGGTATGAGAACCTTTATGCTTCTCTTGTCTACAACACTTTCAAGACTGTATTCCTTCAGTACCACATCACGGGACCTTGCATCCGCTCCGGTCTTGAAATACTGACAGCAGATACCGAACATATTGCTGACAAGCTGACACATCTGCTGGTATATTGATAATGAGTTTCCAAGAGCATATGGGTTAAACATATTCTGGTTACCACACTCACAGTTGTAGATTATCTGCGGCTTGCAACAGTTTCCGCCCGTTCCCATTCCCGCAGGGGTGTTCCAGTAGCAGGCGGGTATCGGTGATGTGTTATTACCGATATATTCTACATCGAGTGAAATGGACTCCACACTTAATTCCACATCTTCACTTCCGTATTTGGTAAATTTGTATTCTATATAGAATGTACCGGTTTCCGGAATACTTAACTTGGAAAGATTCTTGTTTGTGAGTTCCTTGTAGTCAGACCACAGTATCTTATCCACAGAATATCTGAACTCCTTCTTGTAGAAATTGTTCTCGTCTTCGTTCTTTACCACACAGGTGAACCCCGAAATCTTTCTGACATTGTTGTATTCTATGACATTGGATGTGATGTAACTTCTCTCACTCATCTATGTATATTACTTTATATATGGTATTTATGCATAAAAAAAGAGCGATGAAGTTTCATCGCTCTTTTTACTCTTGTGTATTTTATTGCTATTTATATGTCGAGTTTCAAGTTGTATTTTTCGAATATGTCACCAAATCCTATCGAGTTAACCCTTTTACGAAACATTTCCTTCTGGTTTTCATATATCGGCTGATTGGCGAGAAAACTACGGTTACAAAGGGTGAAAAGTCTTTTGTAGTGATAGTTGATGATGTACTTTACAAACCTGTTGTACATATCATACAGACCTTCCTTGTCGAGGGTTATGAACACGTCTTCGAGGAAGAAAGGTTTTCTGTCCAGTGTGGCAAGAAGTTCACCCATACCCTTCATCTCTTCGAGTTCGGCTTTCTTTACAAGCTGGACTTTATTTTCAGTCTTCAGATTGCACGCCACCTTCATACCCATAAGGTGTTCCCTTAACAGATTGAAGTTCGTTTCATATATGTCCCTTATCTTCACCTTGTATGTAGTCCTTTCGTTGAAAGTGTGTTTTTCAAGGATTACAATTTTTATGGGCAGCATAAATTCGGGGTCTGTAACCGAACTCAGTATGGCGTAGCATTCCGTTCCTATGTTGTATGTCCTAATCATCGGTCTTCGTATATTCCTTCATTTCATTCAGGATTTCCTGCATATTCTTCTTAGTTGCACCGATACCTTTCTTTCCGTATTCTTCCATCTTCTTTATATCGTCATCGGAAACCACAAATCCGTTAAACTCATTCGGTTTACGTGTATCTGTCTTCTTGGTTTCCGTAGTTTCTTCCGTTTTCTTCGGTTCCGGTTTTATATCATCCACAGTTTCTTGTGTATTCTCGGGGATGACTTCCGGTTCTATTTTCGGTTCTACTTCTTGTTCGGTATTTTCCCTCTCGTTATTGTTCAAATAATCCGTCAGACATTTTATGAAACCTAACGCTATAAGAGGAAGTATCGCTCCGGATATACCTGCGATTATTCTCTTCTGGTCCATAACCTCCATATCGGTGAGACCGAAAAGTTCAGACCAGCTTGTGTATTCGGTAAGTCCCACATAGGCGGCATAGGTGTTGGCCATACACTGGAACAAGGTGAGGATGACGAACATAATCCAAACTATGTCGAACCCTTTCTTTCTTCTGGTGAGAGCACCGAACAGACATGCCATCTGTCCTATTTCAAAAGAGCAGGCGAGGACGGTACTCATCCATCCTTGATGTGCAAGATTAAAGAAGTGAATACTTGAAATCAAGCTCACTATTGCAACGATGACATACAGCAACAGGTATGAACCCATCGTTCCGTATTTGATAATTTTTTCCTTTTTCATATTGTATTTATGAAAAAGGTGGTCATTACAACCACCTTTTGTTTTAGTTTATTTCGTTTTGACAATATTTTGATAATTTTTCAATTGACTGGGTGTATATCTGTTTCACCCTCTGTATGGGAAGTTCAAGTTCATCCGCCATCACTTGAAAGTTATTGTATTTCATATCCCCATATTCATCCATATGGAGTTTCATCATTATAGTCTTCTTTCCATATTCATCGAGAGTTTCAAGTCCCTTTCTTAAAATTTCATCCCTTTCATTGCTGAAAGCTCCATTGCTACATTCACCAAGTGTGTCATAGTCGAGTTCATCTATGTGAAGATATGACAGTTCGACACTTTCCTCCTTCGCTTCCTGACCTTTCTTAAATCCTTTCTGATGGTTGACTGGAATGTGTACGAGATTTGTGTTTCTGTTGATGTAGTTCATAATTTCACCTCTTACGGATGCACCGCAAGCCTTGACGAAATTGTCGTTGATTGTCTTGTCGTATTTCATTTCGACTTTTTTCATCGCCTCTGTACCGACCGCTATGAGTTCATTCTCATCTATTCCGGTTTTCTTTGATTCGTTCTTTGCGATTTTTACAATATAGAGAAGATTCTGTGTGGTAAGGTCTCCTCCTTTTTCCTGTGCTTCCTTTACTGCCTTGCCTATTTCTTTATAATATCTTGAATCCATATAAACTAATTTACTTGTATAAACTATATAGTCCAGAACAAAGATACTATTTTTATATCATTTGTTTGAACTTTTTAAAATTTGAAATAATCTCCGTGATATCCACGGGTTTGAAGTCCCATTCGGATGCGTTACAACATATAATGTTCTCGTTCATATTTGTTTTTCCGTTCATTCCGTGAAAACATATGGAATCAGACTTTTTTCCATACCAGTCGGAGAGTGGGAAATAACTGAGGACGACATCCATATCGTAAAGGATTAGTATCTGTTTGTCTATGAATGTTATTCTTTCCGATAATTTTTCACGACCTTTCTCGTTAAGAAAATGTATAACACTGTTGATGGTATCCTTCTCATCTTTCGAATAGAAATTGTTCAAGAAAACTATGTTTCCATTCATATTATAGATGTAGTTATACACATCACAGATACCGAACCCACCCAATACATAAACCGTGTCACCTTCCGAAACCGTTTCGTTCCATTTTTCGATAACATTACTGTTGTACTCCAAATGGTTCTCACCATAATGCTTACCAAATGGTCTGTTCAACCATATATCGCTGATAGCAAATACTTTATTCAATGTGATAAAATGTTTAAGTGGAGGGTTGTAAAAACAACTCTCCACACGTTAATAATTATTTGTTAGTCTCCGAGAACCGATTTCAACCATTCGTCGTCATCGGTCGATACGGTTTCTTCTTTTTCTTCCACATTTGGTTTTTCCACGGGTTTTTCAACAGGTTTTTTAGGAGAACTGTTTTCCGTACCGGTGTTCTTGATGTCGTTCATCATCTCACTTACGGTTGCCGCTGTGGTGCGTGGTGCCGAATATGATGATGTGTATGAAGCGAGGTTCTGGTTTACCTTGTCGATTGTCTCCTGGTCCCAGTCCTTCCACTGGAAGTTGTTGATTTTTGGAGCATCTGTCTTCAACCAGTTGATGTAAGCGTCCATAGATTCACGAGTCTGTTCAAGAGTCTGACCGTCTCCGAAGTGGATAGGTGATTTCTTTTCAATGAACTTACAAGCCTCGTAGTCGGCCACTTCACGACCATTGTCCATTTTCTGTGTACCCTTTGTAAGATTGATTTCAAATAAAGGTGCTTCAAGGAAATGGAATGGATTGATAGCATCTGAAAATTCAGAACCCTTCAATGCGTTTTCAATCTTGTCGTGGATTTTCTTACCGAACTGATATACCATAAATGTACCGTTGAGTTCCGGATGCTGGACATCCTTTATGATTTCAACGAGTGCGTACCACTGCTGGTAAACATTGATTTTCTTTGAGTTTGCCTTGTCGATTGCAGACTCACTTGAATAGAGTTTCCAACCAAGGTCACGAATTGGACATTTCTTGCCGATTGTTTTTGGTGAAACAACAAAGATTGGATTATTGTCGTTTACATCTTTCAAGTAGCACTCCCATCTTTCAATGGTTGTTCTTACTTTGTCTTCATAGATGAAAGGCATAAAGCGAATCAATGAACGGTAGTTATTGTCCTTGCACTTCTCATCCTTGATACTCGGCTTGTAAACATCCTTACTACCAAAACTTTTCTTTTCACTCTCTGTCAGTGAGAGAGCATCCTGTGCGGTCATTGACCACAAGTCATCATAATTAATACTACTCATAACTTTAAAAACTTTTATTTTAACTTATTAACTTACCCTTTCGGGCAATCTTAAATCTCTTACAAATTAAATATAACAAAAAATTAAACTTCAAAAAAAAATTTTACATTTTTTCAATCCTTATAAAGATACTATTTTATCTGGAATTGTAGATTATTCATAGCATTATTTTTTGCTTGTTCCTCTGTCATATTGTCTATATTTTGCGTAATTTTAGGTTTCACAATCGGGTTTCCATGTTCATCTACTTCCATTTCATCCTTATAATATTGATATATAGCATTATCCGTGATGACAACTGATGTAAATTCATTCGAGTTTTCGTATGAAGCGAGACTTGAAGTAAGTCTTTCGTTCTCTTCTTCAAGAGTATTAACCCTTTCACGTAGGGTTGAATTCTCGTTTGATAGAGATTCCGTCTTTAACTTATATTCATTTACAAGGTTCGTCAGTGACGCTATCTGTGAATTTGCATTTTCAAGAAGTTCCTTGAGAGTGTTTATCGTGGATGTAAGTGATGTACCCGCCCAAGTGTTTTCATCAGCCCAGTTTCCGGTAAATATGACTTCCTCTCCGGACGAATATTCTATCCCCTTTTCATCCTTGTTCTGGAATATTCTAGTTATGTAGAATGTATTGGATGACATCGAAAGGATTGTATTTGCATTTTCCTTTGTAATCTTGAAAAGAACTTCACCGTTAACTTTGTCGGTATGATACTTTGAACCCGGATTTATAAATTCGGGGATACGGACTTCTGTTTTGTTACTTTTAAAGACAAGATATATCTTCTGGTTTCCTTCAGACAAATTGAGAAGTTTCTTTGAACTCGTGTTCCAGTTGTTGTACACCCTGAACAAATGATATGTATCAAACGGATTTATGAGAAGACAAGTGTCACCCTTTGCATATACAGTCCCGTCTATGTTTTCATCGATGTGCAATATGTTCGGGTCGGTCTCCTCCTTCTGGGTCTTGTCCTTGATTATCTTGTCAACGGCGATACTCGGTTTGAGTTCAAGAGCATCGGATATTTTTTTATTCAAGACTTCATTTGAGGAAGTGGTCTTATCTATCTTGTTTATATTCGTTGTCTTTAAAATAGTTTTCATCTTGTTTCAGTTTTATTGTACGATTTCATAACGGTATATGTTTCTATTTGTGCCTTTCGTATATTTGAGTTCAAAAACGATAGGCATAATTTGTTTTCCATTATAGAAATATTCATCGAAACTGTAGTTCTCACTGTCACTATTTTCACCGGGTCTTTCAAATAGGAGTTCCATCCTTTCTTCAATGCTTTGTGAACATTCTGTAATTTCAACTCTCTTCGTTATATTTCTACTTGTTCTTGCTTTTATATCTTCCATACCCTCCATTTTCGAAAGAAGAGTATTTATGTAATGTAAGCAGGCGAAATCCATATTTTCTTTTGATAGAAGTCTTATCAGCAAATAATATGGAAATTCATCTATAATATAGTATTTATCAAATTCACTCTGTGGGTATAAAATTTCAAGTTCACCATCCGAGTATAATAAAAGTTGTCTACTTATTTCGTTAAAAAATTTGTCACTTTCATTCATTACATCTACAACATCTTTGGTTATTTGTATGGTGAATCTTTTGTGTGATAAATTGTTTTTGTTGATATTTCTCAATTCCACATATGCGCCATATAGATTTTCCGAACTCATATTATCTATTTCTTCCGTTAAAGATGAATATAAGTTTCTCCAGCTGAAGTCTTCGTATAATTTGTAAGTAGTATTGTTTTCCTTATCGACCGAAAGCGTACCATTCTCATTTACAATAAGTCCGTCTCCTATCATAATCACTCCCGGTACGGAATCACTTGCTACGGGTACTGAAATCTTTCCGTCTTTGAGGTTTATGTTGTCTCCGATTTGAACTAGACCCATTCTGTTGTAGTCACTCTTCGGTATGACCACATTCAATTCACCGGTACCGGTGACCTCAAGAAAATTACCGGATGGTTTCACTATTCCGGCCTTGTTCTTGCTCGCATACCCCAAATCCTTTATTTCATCTATTGTATGTTCGTGTTTCTTTTTTGAAAACTTTTCGTTGAGGGTTTTCAATAGCGTCTGTAATCCGCTTGACGATAAAAACTTATTGTTGTTATTTTTCATATCCCGATTGTTTTAAAGAATAATTGTATCTACTAATCTCTCTATTTCACGTGTCGTTATAATGTTGTCATTGGAGATTTCCGTTGAATCCGGTGTCGGACTGTTTGTTCCAGAAACGGTCGAGCAGTCATATTCAAACGAAGGTGTCTCCGTCTGGTTCATCACATCGTTGACACAGATGATTTCAATAGTCGGTTTCGTTGAGATTTCGCTTCCTTCTATGGTTATGGTCTGATACCATCTGTCTCCCATATGGCCGGTATATATTTTGAGGTTGTGTCCGTTGAAATCAATGTAATCCCTTATTATCAGTTTCAGTGTCTGTCCTTTCTTCCATTTGATGTCGTTGTCGTCCACGTATATGTTCAAGTCATTTGTACAAGGGTCTCCCTCCACATACAGTACGGCGAGGTTGGAACCCTCTTCAAGTGTCGTGTATATGTTTAGTTTCGTATTCACATCCGTGTGGTTTATGGAGAATCTGTCGCTAACCGTAACCGGTCTGGTGAAATCCGGTTCCGGATACATCGCTGTCAGATTTCTTCTGTTGTCTGTCGTGACAGAGACTCTTCTTGTGGTGATTATCATTTCATACAAGTCGTTCAGACTGTATGTGGAGTTTTTCAAATCTATCGTCACCTTTCCGTCTTCGTTTGTTACCGTTGTTCCATATCCTTCGACTACCGACACCGGAGAGTTTTGTTCGGAAATAAAGTTGTCCACCTTCTGGTTTATGTTGGATATGAGACCGTTGAGTGCAAGCTGGTCGGTCAGTCCCGAACCGTTGAGTTTAACTTCGATGTCCCTCACCCTGTCCTCTACGGAAGATAGGGTATCCACACCGTATAGAAGCACTTCGAGTTCACTTACACGGTTTTGCAGTCTCGCTATCTCCGTCTGTTGTCTACTAAAAATATCAAAAGTCTGCTGTAATTTTGTCATATCATCTAAATATTCTTGAAATGTCTCTAATAGTTCCGTATTGAATTCGGTGAGATTTTCGGAATCGGAATCACCGGTTTCTATATAAGTCGTACTAGTCGGATATGCATCCACCTTTATGTCCACCTTCAATGCAAATGCGTTTCCGTTCTGTAAGTTCGTTGTCTTGTGTTTCGGATAACGCTGTATGTATCCGGTCGGAATCTGTCCTCCCGTAACGGTTATTTCCTCGAGGAAGAGTACACCATACAGGTTTGTGACCGTTTCACCGGTACCATTGTTTGTAAAATCATAATATATCAGTACACAGTTGAACTCAAAGTCATCCGGTGACAATTCGTTCATACTCGATATGTCATAATATCCCATTCTGTTATTACGGTAGAACGTATCCCTGAAATCAATGACATATCCCCTGTCTCCGGTGTATGTGTTGGGAGTTTCAATATCGTATATGGCTGAATTGGATAATCCGTATTCGCTAAATTCGTCACCGTCATCCCTTCCTATTATTCTTTCACGGTTCATAACAATATCACCGCCGTTATAATTATCATCGGTTGTTGTACCAAATCTCACCTCATAACTTGCACCGACGGTACTTGGGATGTGAAGATATAATTCACTGTAAGTATCACCGTCTATCTCTACGGAATTTATGATGTCGATGTTTCCGATATATTTCACCGTTCTTTGACTGACATAATCGTTATGATGGAGGGTGTCACCCGAATCGTATGTCAAGTCACCACATTTTTCATAGTACAGGTTTGTCCCCGTTTCTGCATATTGGAATTCTATACCGTTTACTTTTTGCAACCAGTTGAAGAAAACCCTTTCCGAAGGAGACCTTATTATGTCGTTATTGTAACCATCATCGTCCCCCTCACCATTCAGTATGGCGGTTTCATAGTTCATCACATAGTTTTGCAGATGTTCCGCTATATATGTGTTGAAATCATTTCCTTGTGGTTCATATCCTGGGAAACCATACTGGATAGGGTCTGAATCCTCGCTTGTAGCTCGGTTGAGATATATCAGATTGTTATCGTCATAAACATTTGAAATAGTCATATCCTTCAGATTAAGACAAGCGAAACGACTAAATCTGAACGAATAACTATCATTTGTAAAAACCCTTGCCACATCTCTCTGTGCTGATGGAAATGTGTATAGAGTTCCACCGTTTACTCTTGGAGGTGTCAATAATGGTGTAATCATATTCTTTTATATAAATTAGATTATATTTTATTTATGCAACAATAAAAAAGAGGGAGATTTCTCCCCCTCTTTTTTATTGTTTTGAAAAGTTTACTTTTTACCGAAAAAGTCACTGAAGTTCGCTCCAAACGGATTGCTCTGTGGGTTTTCTCCGTTCTGTTTCGAATATATTTCCGTCCCCGCTTCCATAAGGGATTTGTTAAGGATTTCCATACATGCCTTGCACGAACCGGCGTCTTTTTCCTCGAAGGCGTTTTTCAGAGCGTTGATACCGTTTTCAATCTCCGTTTTCTTTCCTTCGGAAATCTTGTCACCGTTTTCTTCAAGGAACTTCTCACTCTGGAAAATGGTGTTGTCGGCCATATTCAATGTCTGTATCCTTTCGGATTCCTTCTTGTCGGCGTCTGCATTGGCTTCGGCCTCCTCTTTCATACGCTTGATTTCGTCATCGGACAGTCCGGAGTTGGATTCAATCCTGATGTCCTGTTTCTTTCCCGTACCCTTGTCTATTGCCGATACGGTGAGAATACCGTTTGCATCGATGTCGAAGGTAACTTCAATCTGTGGAACACCACGTCTTGCCGGAACGATACCGTCAAGGTGAAATCTTCCCAATGACTTGTTGTCCCTTGACATAGGTCTTTCACCCTGCAATACGACTATTTCAACAGAAGGTTGGTTGTCAACGGCGGTTGTAAATGTCTCGGTTTTCTTTGTAGGGATTGTTGTGTTCGCCTCTATGAGTTTTGTCATTATACCACCTTCGGTCTCGATACCGAGTGAAAGAGGTGTGACATCGAGAAGAAGAATATCACCGATTGATTTATCACCAGATAACACAGCTCCTTGAAGACATGCACCAAGAGAAACTGCCTCGTCCGGATTCACACTCTTATTTGGTACTTTTCCGAATGTTTTTTCAATCGCCTGTTGTATAGACGGTATTCTTGTTGAACCACCGACCAATAAAATCTCATCTATATCAGAATTTGATATTTTTGATTTTCTCAAACATTCCTTGCAAGTTTCTATTATCTTGTTTGTCAAACCAAATGACATTTCCTCAAATTTACTTCTTGTTAGTGTTTTTGTAAAATGAACAGGTACACCATCTATACTTGATATATAAGGAAGATTTATGTCTGTTGTAAGTGAAGATGATAATTCTATCTTTGCTTTTTCTGCAGCTTCTGTCATTCTTTGTATAGCCATAGTATCTTTGGAAATATCAAAATTAGAATTTTCTTTCTTAAATTCATCTATAATCCAATCAACAATTAAATTATCATAATCCTTACCCCCAAGATGCAAGTCTCCATTTGTACCAAGAACCTCCATAACACCAGATGAGATGTCGAGCATTGTGAAATCGGATGTTCCACAACCTATGTCAGCAACAAGAACCTTATACTCCTTTTCTGTATCAAGTTTATAACCGAAACTCAATGCCGCCGCTGTCGGTTCGTTTATAACCCTTAAAACATTTAGACCGGCAATTTCTCCGGCATCTTTAACCGCTTGTCTTGCACTATCGCCATAGTATGCCGGGCATGTTATAACAGTATCCGAAACTTCTTCACCAAGATAATCTTCTGCTGTTTTTTTCATCTTTTGAAGAATCATAGCGGATATTTCTTGTGGTGAATATGTTTTTCCGTTTACTTCCACATAAGCCATACCGTTTTTACCCTTTATAACATTATATGAAACTCGTTTTATCTCATCAGTAACATCGTCATATTTTTCACCCATAAAACGTTTTATGAACAAAATTGTTTCCTTTGGAAACATAACACTTTGACGAAGTGCCGGATTTCCTACTTTTATTTCGTTTTTTGCAAACGAAACGACACTTGGTGTTGTAGAACACCCTTCATTGTTAAAAATAACTTTTGGTTTTCCTTGTTCCATTACAGATACACAAGAGAATCCTGTTCCTAAATCTATTCCAAGTATATTCTTCATATTATTTTGTTTTTATTAAGTTTTTTAAATAATCTTCTATTGTTTCAAATTTTTTTTGGCAAACTTTGTGCCACCTCATTAAGTTTGTTTTTGTTGTTTCCACATTACAAATTGGACATTTTAGTTTTGGTTGTGGCTTTGGTATACCTTTTAAAGTATCACTTCTTTTTTTATTAGATTCTTCTGTTTGTTTACAACCTTTTGTTACACCAACAAGTTCACCACTTAAATATCTTTCATCATTCTTACTTACACTAAATGTATTTCCGTTACAATCCTTTACAGAAACCATACCTATTGTAACACCCTTTAACTCACCAGTTTCTATTCTTGGGTCGTCTGTTGTTGTGTATACATTTTCATTTGTTATTGTGTTTTTATATACAGCATGGTTCTTTGTAACACCGACGAGTTCTAATGTTTCATAATCTTCATCACAAGAAACTTTGACAATATTACCATTCTTGTTTATCATAGTTGCCTTGTTTTTTATTTTTTCGGAAATCTTTTTTGACTTTTCTGGATTTTGATATGAACCAGTGTCACCAGAATTTCCACCAATTGCTATATTGTATGTATCTTTTCTATTACGAAATTCTGGATTTACAATATTCTTTTCGGCGGCGAGCATCTCATCCGATGTTTCAAAGAATTCCAAAATCTCCTTTTCAAAATTTTCTATACCGTATTTTTCATAGGCCAATTTCAAAATTTTTCCAGAACCCATATAGTTATCATTCAAATTGTTTGTCGAATGAACACCTATGTAAATTTTATGGTTTATTTTGTTCGTTATTTTATAAAGATAGTTATATTTCTTTTCATATACAATATTCATATCAAATGTTCCTCCTATATGTGATACTTTTGATATATTTATGTAAATGATTTTTCTCCCCTAAATATAACAAAAATTCACGAAGATTAAGATTCGTCTAATAAGTTTAAAGCTCTTATTATAGCAGTTTCTTGAGCAACTTCATATGTTTCGTATGTATTATCGTCTGCAAATTCTCTCCTCCAGTTCTCTTCGTCTACATATATTGTAATATCATTAAAATAAACCTTATGCTCGTCTTCACTGCATATATTAATCATTAT
>Ga0310690_10002052_pt1 | contig 34012 bp, 25 predicted proteins | sample AusTroGonzalo_MG_2_FD_207661 | JGI IMG/M metagenome (GOLD analysis project Ga0310690, IMG submission 207661) | Bovine rumen microbial communities from tropical cattle in Woodstock, Queensland, Australia - Gonzalo_04 (v2) (version 2) | ecosystem: Host-associated > Mammals > Digestive system >...
ACAATCTACTCCATCCATTATTCACAGGCGGCATATGACAGGCTCGGCGCGGAAATCGGCTCATTTATCCTGAAACGTCTTGAAGCAGGAAAGGACGAGGACGAAGAAGAAGACGAAGAAGAGCCGGAGAAGTACGCATGGAGCATCGAGAAGGTACTTCCCAACAAGTCCCTTCCAAAGCCGAATAGGCCGAACTGCGAATTCAACTCAGGCGAGGGGGCAGGTTCGGGCGAAAACTTGACCAGCGTTGTCTCCTACGTCGTTACCGCCGTCGACGAGTACGGCGTCGAGAGCATCGCGTCCGCCGTTGGCAAGGCGTATCGCTGGGCAAAAGAAGAAGTGGAGGACGAGCACGGGCAAACCACGCTCGTGGACGTGAAGAAATACTCCGTCCGCTATCCTACGGACTGGATCGTCGGCGACTCCGTGGACATCACATGGGATGCCGTGGACGGCGCGGTTGAATACAACATATACCGCGACAGCGCGGGATATTACGGGTTCATCGGCAACAGCAAGACAACCTCCTTCCGCGATCAGAACTTCGAGCCGGACACGGCGCAGACGCCGCGCAAAAACTGGAATCCGTTCAAGGACAAGAACTATCCGACAAGCTGCACCTTCCATCAGCAACGCCTCTGGCTCGGCGGAGGGCGCAAGACGCCTTCCACCATCATCGCCAGCCGGACGGGGGACTACGAGAACTTCCGCAAATCCTTCCCGCTGCAGGACGACGACGCGCTGGAATACGTCATCGCCTCCGGCGGCATCGACGACATCAAGTGGCTCGTCTCCTTCGGCGATCTCATCGTCGGGACTTCCGGCGCCGAGTACCAAGTCTCGGCTTCCAAAAGCGGAGCCATCACGCCTTCAGACTGCACTATTTCTGCCCAGTCCTATTGGGGATCGCGCGGCCTTCCGCCCATCCTCATAGGGCAGTCAATCCTTCATTGCCAAAGGGCCGGCTCCCATGTCCGGGACCTCTACTATTCGCTCGAGGCGGACGGCTACGTCGGCAACGACCTCTCCGTGCTGGCTCCGCATCTCTTCGACGGGCACAAGATCATCCAGTGGGCATACCAGCAGACTCCGGCTTCCTGCCTCTGGTGCGTACGCGACGACGGCGCCTTGCTCTGCCTAACCTATATGAAGGAGCAGAATGTCTGGGGCTGGAGCCGCCATGTCACGGACGGGCGCGTCGTTTCTGTCGCCGTCATCTCCGGCGACGAGGAGGACGTGGTCATGCTTGCCGTGGTCCGCAGACTCGGCGGCAGGAACCAGTGCTGCCTTGAACGGCTGCGGCCGCGATTCAAGGACTTCGAATCGGTAGCCGATGCATGGTACGTCGACTGCGGCATGACCGTCGAGCCGGGCGTCGACAAGGACGGACGGCGCGTCGTCTGCCGCGGTCTCCAGCTTTTCGCAGGGCTGGAAGTCTCCGTTCTGGCGGACGGCTCGCCGGAAAAGCATGTGGTCTCGCCGGAGGGCGTAATCGAACTGGACAATCCCTGCGCAAAGGCGCTTGTCGGGCTTCCCTACACTTCGGTCTTCGCTCCGCTTCCAATGGAGACGGACGTGCAGGGCACAGGCTCGACTTTGGGCAAAAGGCGCTCCTACGGCAAGGCTGTCGTGCGCTGCATCCGATCCGTGGCCGGCATGTACGCCGCCAGTAAGCCCGGCGCCATCTGGAACCCGGACGCATGGAAGGAGCTTGACTGGTTCGACATCCCGCATCTGCCGGAGGTTTGGGGCGAGGCATGCGTCCCCTTCTCCGGAGACGTCGAGATCACCATGCCGTCCGGACAGGACACGGACTCCACTCTCTTCTTCCGGCAGGATTTGCCGCTTCCCTTCCGCGTTGCCGCCATCGGCGCGGATGTCGACCTTGGCGAGAGGTAGCAAAATGGCAGCATCAACAGCTTTTCTTGCCGTCTCCATGGCGGCCACGGCCATAAGCACGGGCATCGGCATCTACTCCAGCATCAAGCAGAGCCAAGCGCAGCAGGCCCAAGCGGAATACCAGAGCGCGGTTGCGCGCCGGAATGCAGAGCTGGCTGAACAGCAAGCATCGTCTTTGCGAAGGCAAGCCTTCGAGGACAAGCAGAGCAAGCGGCTGCAGACGGCGCGTCTCCTTGCATCGCAGAGAGCGGCGGCCGGCGCGTCCGGCGTTGCCGTCGACATGGGCAGCTTCGAGGACGTTGCCGAGGACACGGCGGCGCGGGGCGAGATGGACGCGCTCAATGCCTACAACAAGGGCATGGACTCGGGCTACAACGCAGAAGTTCAGGCTTGGAACTACAAGACCACGGCTGAAGCGCAAGACATGGCGGCGGACTACGCAGGGACGGCAGGAACGCTCAACGCCATTGGGCAGGGCATCGGCGGCATTGCGCAGATGGGGAGCGTCTGGAATGCGTTCCGCAATCCCGTGCCGGAGACGAAGCCTAAATTCACCGCACACGCCGGCGTTGACATCCGGTAGGGGGAGGGAGCGACAATGGCAATCCCCAATCAGATAATGGTTGTCCCGCATAAGAAGGAGGCGTACGGCGCGCTCCCCGTCGATCATTCTGCCGGAACTTCCACCTACGTCCCCGGCGTCGGACGCTCGGCGCGGATCAGCGACGCCGGAGTCGCGGCGGCAGGAGCGGCTGCGCAGCAGGCCGCGGCCAGCCTTGGAAACATAGGCAAGGCTCTTGGGCGGTTTTCGGAGCTCGCCCTTCAGATAAAGGAGAAGAACGACCAGATCGACATAGCGAAGGCGCAGGGGGCGTTTGCCGAACTCCAGATGGAGGGCATCGAGGAAAAGACGCGCCTTTCGAAGCTCCGCGGCGGCGAAGCCATAGGCGCGGACGGACAGCCGGACGTCGAGGCGCAGTGGCGCTCGTGGTTCGAAAAGGCGAAGGCAAGATACATGAAGGGGCTGGGAGGACGCGGCCGGTGGTACTTCAACCAGCACGCCGGAATGTACGGCTCGACAGGCGCGGCATGGGCGTCACAGCACGTCCAGAACGAACTTGGACGCTATCAGGACACGCAGCTGAAGCTTGCCATTGAAGCCGAAGGACAGGCTATGGCCGCCGATCCGTCCGGCGCGTCGTGGTCTCAGCATCTCGGGCGCCTTCACGCCTTGAACGAGCAGAGGGCGCGTCATCTCGGCTACAGCGCGGAAATGCTGGAAGAACTCAACAGGGCAACGGACGGAAAAGCCATAGCCGCGGCAATAGGCGTTCCCATGGCAATGGGCGATCTGCAGACGGCACAGGCTCTCGTTGGACAGTATGGAAACGCTCTTACTCCGGAGCAATACGCGCAGGTTGTCGGGAACTACAACACGCAGGTGCGTTCTCAGGCCGCGGCAGCGGCGGCGGCGGGAGATATCGACGGGCTCGAGGCTCTAGCCAACCTTGGCGGCGGTCCCGGTCGTGGGCTTCACGGCGCGCCAACATACACGGGGAAGGCGCGCGTTCTCGCATTCCGCGAATCTGGAATGGCAGGGAGCATGCATGTATCCTACGGGCTCTTCAAGACGGACGGCGCCGCAGACTTCGGCAAATACTCCTTCATCACGAAAAACGGCAAGCACGGAGGAGGAGGCTCCGGCGGAGAGTTCTTCCGCTGGTGCGGCAGGAAGAAAGACAATCCGACAGCGCAACTCCTCTACAACACGTTCAACGAGCTTGTCGGCGGGAACTGGTCAAATCTCGACAACCGCGGATTGTGGAAAAGCCGCGCCGAAGCTGCATGGAAGAACTGCGTAAAGTCCAATCCCCGCGCCGTCGAGGAACTTGAGGACGAATTCCAGCTTGGCAGGATGAACGCAACCATCAAGAACAGCCTCCGACCGGAAGTCCAGAAGGCAATACTCGACGACAAGACGGGCGCAGTCTATGAAACTGTCATCTCTACGCTCAACCAGCACAGGCAAGCCGTCAGCATCCTGAACAGCTGCTGGAGCAGCGGCAATTCCATCGAGGAGTACCTCAAGAAGGTTTACTGGAAACGCAGCGACCCCGACCGCTTCAAGGACACTCCAGACAGGATGATGGGGCGCAAGCGCTTCTTCGGCCGCGACGGACGCGGCGGAGAGTTTGCCGACGTCATGGCTATCTACCATGGCAAGGCTTCGCAGAACAGCCTTCCGCAGACGCCGGAGACTGCGGCGAGGCTGGAGGCGGCGCGCATGCCGACTGCGGCGGCGAGCCTCTACAGCCGCATCGCAGGAGACGGCGGCACGCCGGAAGAGCAGAAGGAGCGGTTCTGGAAGGCAACGGAGGACATGAACCCCTTTGTCAGGGACAAGCTGCGCCATGTCGTCGAGCCTTGGTACAGGGACGGGATCAAGCAGAGCGAAACCGACAGGCTGGCGGCGGATGCCCGTTTTGCGCAGGAGTTTCTGCCGAAACTTCTGGCGATGAAGCCGGAGAACAGACGCAAAGCCATGGGCCAGCTGAAGCTATCCGGAAAGCTTGGAGACAAGGCTTACAAATGGATTGAGGACAGGCTGGAAGGGAAAAAAGAGATCGAAACCGTCGACGGCGACAAGTTCTGCTTCGACATGAAGGGCAGGATAGATGCATCGGCTTCGGCGGGGCGTCCGGACCCGCGGCTCTTGGATGAAATTTACGCGGCGTTCGGCGCGGGGAAGATTACAGGCAATCAGGCGCAGGATTTGGCAGACTGGTTCAACACCTGCGGTTCCCGAGGTCTCATGACAAGCGAGAACATGAATAAATGGTACCGCGATCTTTCCGGCAAGAAGATGGAGAACTGCCCAGACTGGCTCATCCGCGCCGTATGGAAAAAAGCCAAATCAACGCTCAACGGGAAGCCCATCGACGAAGCCACCATCAAGGCGCTCATGGGACGGGAAATGCTTTCCGCCATAGTGTCCTACGGTCGCTTATGGAATACGAAGATGCCAGTTGGACAGGCTATCGACGAAGGAAAGACCATCGAAGGGATGGAAATTCCCGCCATCGAATATCCGTACGTCAAGGAGGCCGCGGCTAGAAACGGCATCGACGTGACCGACGAGGAGGCGCTGGAGATGTTTTACGCTAAATACATCGCGGCGGGGAGGTAGCCAACATGCCCACTGCAGAAGATATCCGCGAGTCCCTTTCCCCAAAAATAGACGAGACGCTCAACAAGGCAAGGACGGAAGAGACGCCGTTCATCGAACGGTTCACGCATCCATTCAGCCTCCCTGAACCGAAGAAGGAATCCGGACCGTTTGCGCTTGATCCAAGCGACGCTCCCGCGCAGCCGGACGCATTCGAGGCTGGAACGGAGTCCTCTGTCGGCGGCATCGGAGCCGCAACCGTCATCGAGCAGGACGACGGCTCCGCCGTTCTCGTTCCGGGCGTCGACGCCGAGGGGCGCATTCTGTCGGCGGGAGAGGCGCGCAAGGCATGGAGCGAGACGGGCCACAGCTACGGCACTTTCAACTCCGCAAAAAGCGCGCGAGAGCATCGGTTGCGGAATACTTCTCCGGAAGGTCGCGCCGATGTCCGCGCCGCCATCTATGCCGCCAAGGGCGTGCCGTGGGAACAAATAAAGAGGGATCGGGAGCTTGCCCGGAGGTTTGGAGTAGACCCCGATCTTTTCCGCTATCTCGACAAGGATGGGCGGGATATAGCCGAAGACGAGTCCTTTGCTGAACAGCTTGCCCAGTACGAAGGGCTGCAGAAATTCGCGTCGCGCTCTCCTGCGCATGCTGCGCTCGTCCGCGGCGACTTCGACAAGCTCAAGGAAGTCGAGCAGTTCGAGAAGGAAAGCATCGAACGGCAGCGGCTGAACGCCGTTGGCACGAACGCCGCGCTTGAAGCCGGAGGCTGGGGCGGCGAGGTTCGGCTTCCTAATACGTCGTCCATCGCCGCAGGAAAGGAAGCCATTGAGCGCTCCCGTCTGCAGCGGGAACAGGCTGAACTCATCGGAGAATGGGAAGACTTGCATGTTGAAGGCAAGCACAAGGAGGCCGCGCTTGTTCTGGCGAAAATAGACGCTCTTTCCGTCCAGATGCTCCGCAACGCATCGGAACTTGGCGTCGACGAAAGCTTGCTGAACAAGATGATGGGCACGTCGCTTCTTGAACAGACGTATACAGGGCTTCTGACACAGGCAAAGGCGCTCGGCGCTGGCGCAATGGTCGGAGGCGCACTGATTGGCGGTGCCGCCGCGGCAGGGGCTCTGGCTGGCGGCGTTGGAGCCATTCCTGCCGCAGCTGCAAGCCTGCCGATGGCTGTAAAGACGGCGTCAGGGGCGGCGGTGGCTACAATAGCCATGGAATCCTACAATCTCGAATACAAGTCCGCTCTTGTCTCCCTGCTGCAGATGGACGACGGCAAGGGCGGCAGAATTGATCCCGACATCGCGCGCATCGTAGCCAAAGTTTACGGCATCGGCGCGGCGGGGCTGGAAGTCGGGCTGGAAAAATTGAAGCTGAAGACATGGTTTGGAAAGGAAGTGCCGCCTATTCCGGGCAAGGCCGCCGGAGAGGCTGCGAAAAGGGACTGGCTCCGCACCCTTGCCGAGCAGCTGAAGCACGAGCCGAAGCTTGTGCAGATGCTTGGCGAAGCTTTTGTTTCAGCGGGACTGATGGCGCGGCCCGTGCTGAAGCCGATCGGTCGCGTCGCGCTGAGGATGCACAAGACGGGCAAGGCTGAAGGCGGCACTGAATTTGGGCAGGAAGGACTCAACATTATTGGCGACACCATTGCAAAGTATCTTACCAACTCAAAGAGCGGCACGGAATTCGACACGCGCATAGATACGCCGGAAAACAGGAACCGCCTTTTCGACGCGATGAAAGCCGGATACTTCGCCGGAGCATGGGGCACTGCGCCGTTTGCCGTTGGAAGAGCGATCTATCAATACCACGCCGTCCACAACGCAAAAGCCCAAGCAGAGAAAGAAAACGCACTGCATGAGAAGCTTGAAGAGACAAAGGCGAAGGAAGACAAGGAGATCGCCAAGGAATTCGTCGAGAGCATCTCTCCGGAGACGGCGCGGCAGGTTATCGTGCCGATGGCTGAAGTCCTGAACATGGGCGAGCAGGGAGCAGGTATCATCAACGCCATGGGCATTACGCCGGAACAGGCGATGGATGAAGCGGCAAGAGGCGGCGGCGTATCCGTCACGGTCTCCCAGCTGCACGCCGTGCTTGACAACGACCAGTTCAAAGCCGTGTCCGCTGTCATGGTCAACGAGGACGGCGTATCTGCGCAGGATGCAGAAAGCATGGACAAGGAGACGGTCCGCCGTCTCAACCAGCTAGGCGAGGCGTTGACGTTCGGCGGCATCCGGCTAAACGAGCGGCACCTCACGGACGAGCAAAGGGCGAACCTTGACGAACAGCAGAAGCTGCGTGCCAACGAGCTGATGGCGGCAATGAAGGACGCACCGCGCATCATGGCGGAGCTTGAGGCATCCGGCATATCTCTTGCCGAGGCCGCCGCAGAAATCATGCGCGTCTACAGACGGCAGGCGATCCAGATGGGATTGCGCACGAACCGCGATCCCGCCGACATCCTGTCTAAAATCAGCATCAGGCACGGCTACAAGGACTTCATCTTTACGCCAGCGAAGCCGAAGCTGACGAAGGTGAACGCCGCGAAGTTCCCGACGGCGAAGGACGACTTCCTGAACAACGCGACGGCGGTGGGTATTGCGCAGTTCGATGGGACGTACGATCCCTTCATGGACAGGGCGGGAATTGCGACGGCGCAGGTTCCCCCGAGGGAGCTGGCGCCCTTCCCCATTCATCTTGACGGCGTGCTTGAAAAATACGGCGTTGCGCCGTTTGCGGCTTTTGACGCCGCGCCTGACAATTTCCTCCCCCAGTTTGGACTTGCCACAAGCGAACAGCCTATCCCGCCGAAAGTGAAGGCAAGAAGGAAGGGAGCGAAGAACGCAAAGACCGCGGCGCCGGAGTCGGCTGCGGTTGAAAGCGCAGAGCAGGAGATGGCGGCGGAAGAGCCGGAAGCCGAAGCCGCGAAGGATGAAGTATCGGCAGAGGGAGCGCGAACCGATGCGGCACAGGATGAAGACGACGGCGGCTTGATGGCATGGGCAAATTCTACTGACTGGCGGCCGGAGCTGGATCAGGAGGAAGCAGAAGAGGATCAGTCAGCTGAAGAACGCAAGCAGGAAGGCGATAGCGCGGTTCTTCAGTGGGCAGAGGGGCGGCCTGTGGAGACCGAAACCGCCGTTGATCCTGCCGTGTTCAAAAGGTCGGCGAAGAAGATATATGCCCTGCTTAAAAAAGCCGGATGGAAACGCGGCACAATGGGTCTCGAAAGACAGATCGGCGGCGTCGATCTCTGGTTCTCCATCGTTGACGAGAAATATTGGGACGGCACATTATGGATTGCTGGACACAGCAATTCATATGAGAAGACGTATACGGCACAGGAAATAGCCCAGCCCGGCGGAGAAGCCGTCTTTGCCGAAGCCGTGAATGCCGAAGCCATCAATCTTGTCTCGAAGTACAAGGCGGAGACGGCGACGCAAGAGGCACAGGTATCATCGAATGCATCCTCTGAACGAGAGTCGCAGCATCCAGAAGCGCAGGAGACTGCATCGGAGATGCAATCGACAAATGGCGACGAAAGCACATCCATGCCTCCTGCGCTGCAGAAAATCAAGGTGGAGCTCGAAAGTCGCGGATGGAAGGCAGACTCCAGCGGCACGCTGAGCCGCGACAACAACGGCGCGCGCATCACGCTCCGCGGAGACACGCACACGGTGGAAGTCTCCCGCGATGGAGGCAATTCGCTGGAAGTCTTCATGCCCGGCAAGTGGCTGGACGGTCCGGACGTTAAAGATTTTGTCGATGAAGTTTCCGCCGCAGCAGACGGAAGCGGCGAAGCCGATGAAGCATATACGGAAGAGCCGCCTGTGAAGAACGCCAAAACCATAAACGGCGTAACGGGCGGCGAGCTGCTGAAGAAAGCTTTTGTGGATGCAAGCAATGGTGCATGGATTGAGCCTGAGGATGGAAGAAAGGACGTCGTTATTCTCAACTGTTCGTATCCCCGTCTCAACAACAGGACAGGCAAATGGGAGCCTGCCGGGATAACCGGCCGCGACAGCACGGAACGCCACATGTTCCATCCAGGCGACTTTGAACTTCGCTTTGTCGGCGAGAAGAACAGATTTGGGCAGATTGAGCTTGTAGACGCAAGAAAGCCCAATGCAAAAAAGCCGATTCAAATCTTCGACTTCCCAATTGCCGCAGTGGACATGAAAGCCTTTGCGGACGACGTGAACGACACAGTCAACAGAATACATAGTGAAGGCGTATTGTCATTCGGAAGAGATAGAGTCGTCATTCAAAGGCGTAGAGACTGGACTGTTGATGCGTCGGCATATGGAGAAGATGCGGACGCGGCGATTTCAGCCGTGTCGTCCATATTCAGCAACATATTAGTTGAGAGCGCCGCAAATGGATACAAACCGCTAATTGTTGTCGATGATCTCATAAAGGCAGTCAATAGAAAAAAAGACAGTGCTACCCCCCGCAGATTTTCTCCGTTCTGTTTTATATGGGATACGACTTTCGCTCTCGAAGGCAAGAAGGGGATGAACGATGCGATCAAGACATTTGATGAACGTTTCGACAAGTCCAGCGCGCCGATAGAATATTTTGCGACCGTTGCTAAATGCGCCGTTGTTGAGCAGTGGATGCGCACCTTTGGCAACGGCGGCACGAGAGACGCGGCAGGAAAGCTCCTGTCTCCAAAGAAATGGCTCAACAGCGAAGCAAGCAGAACCATTGACGGACACGATGTTCCGGCATGGGCTCCGAATCCGCAGACGCACTACGGGCTGATGGCAATGGCGAGAGACATCAGCCTCGTATATTACGAACGGCATACGGACCGCCAGTGGGTGCATGGGTTAAATGCGCCAATGCCAAAGCCGATCCCTGCAGCCGAAAGAAAGGCGAGAGCTGAAAAGCTCGCTGGGAAAATAATCGCTGAATACAAAAAGACGGCGGAGCCGGAAACGCAAAAAGCTGCGCTGAAGACGGCAGAAGTGGCAGAGCCGAAGCCGGAAGCCAAGAACGCAGAGCCGCTTCCGACGGATGCATTAATACGAAATCTGCAAGACATTGGATGGACTCCAACGGAGCATCAAGGCGAAGTCCACAAGATCATTGAGCGAGTTGACGTTTATGTCATGCGGGAAAACAACGGAAAAACCATTACCGTTTGGGTTCCCGGCACGGATAAAGACCTCTTTTCGCTTCACTGGAATCCTGCAAGCCCAGCCTCCAAATATGAAGCCAAGCGGATTGAAGACAGAGCCGCATATATTGCTAAAGAAGTTCTAAATGCCAGAAATGGAATTTGGCCAAAGTTGAACAGTCCGCGCCCGCTTTCGCCGAAATATGCTGAAGAAGTGCAGGAATACCTTGACGCGGTGGATGAGGTTAACGGCTATAACAACATACAAAAAGAAGAAAAGGAAAAACTGTCCATTGGCCTTCTGCTTAACGCAGCACATACTTTTTGGGTTGAAACGGAACGCGCCCCCAATGCCTCGGCGGAAGGTGTCGAAGGCGAGCTTGCGCGGCGCCTTGATGCCGTCACGGGCGATGAACGCCTCCACAATATAGCTATTCAAGAGGACGAGAGGCACATCCTTCACAGTCTGCAGGTCATCCGAAAGCTTGCTGAAGCTAGCTCAGGCAAGCTTGACTATGCATTGCATGACGAACCCGCGCCGGAAGCGCAGACGGAGCCGGGCGCCTCCTCCCCGACGCCATCCGAAGCAGCGCAGACCGTCCAGCCGGAAGCCGCGCCATTCGATGCGAGCCTTGACGGCGGCGTGCTTGACCGCGCACGCGCCATTGCGCCGTTCGATGCTGTGGACTCCGTCCTTGACTGGTTCGGCGCATTGCAGACAGAAGCCGAGACTTCAGAGCCTGAAGCGAATGTTGAGACAAAGCAGGAGACGGCCGCACAGCAGGAAGCCACGCCAGAAACGCCGAAGCCGGATACATCCCCCACCACCTCGTCCGAAATACGCGCTACAAGACCAATGGTTCCTGATGAAAGGTTTGCAGATGTACTCGCAAAAGCTAAACGGCTGGCCGCAAAGTTCAAGAGGGGGAACCGTGGTAGCGGCGATCTCAATGCATTAGACGCTAGAGTTCCGGTTCTTTTTGCTGGACACGAACGAGACGGATTGAGACTGCAACGCGCCGGCGGAAGCAGACCTGAACAAATTAGAAATCCTATCGAATTCAGCGAGTTTGGTGCATTTATTGCTGGCGTGCCGCTCGGACTATTGACAGAGCAACGCCTTCTTGATGCGGATGTCCCGCACGGCATCATCGAAAGGTTAAAACCGTTACTCAATGTTCCATCGGCATATGCCGCATATGTCTTGTCAAAAGAGCTACCAGACTGGGACGGGGGCGGCGTTGCGCTATCTGCCGCCGATGCCGAAATCCTGAAAAACGCCGTAGAGCGCATCCGCAAGCAGATCGAAGACGCATTGAGCGGAAGCAAGGCCACGACGCCGGCCGCACATTCCGAACAGAAACAGGCTACACATGGGAAGCAGACGCCCACCACATCTGACATGGGGGAGCAGGAAGAGACGCCGGAAGAGCAGCAGGAAATTGACGCCAATGCCGTTCAGGCGGCTGAAGAGTTCGAGGAGATTGCAGGACGCGAGCCGTCCGCAGAATCCGATGACGTCGTTGAAAGCGCCATTGCCGAGAGAGTGCGGGAGGTCAAGGCTGATCCGGAACGCGCAGAGGCGGCTGGGCTGAATACGGAGACCGAGGATGAATCGACGCCAGAGCCGCAGGCGCCGGAGGCAGCAGAAGAAAAGACGGCGGAGAGAGCGGCTGATGCCAAAACCACGCAGGAAACCGCACTAGACAGCAGAGGGCTTCCTGCTGCGCCGCCGTCTGCCTCTGAATGGACTGGTTGGAGCGAGGCGTCGCTGCAACTCACCGATGGCGAAGGAGCGGTATGGAGCAAAAGGGGGGCATGGGCGACTGGCGTAGCATGGCTGCGGCGCAAGAATGGACGGCTCGTCCTTTTTCGGCACGACACAGGCTCTGAATTAAGTGAAATTCCTGTTGACAGCCTTGACCATGCAAAGAAGATTCTGCGCGGTGCCAAGCTCAAGCTTGGACCTGCACCAAATGCTATGAATCTCTGGTTCCAGCCGTACCTCAAGTTCCAGCTCGCCGTGAACATTCTACCTGCAGATGGATGGACTTTTGCAGGTAGCGGCGCCTTTTTGTCCACACCGAGGGGAAACGCATGGTTCCCCATCGACGGCGAAACGCGCAACCACAGGGACGACAAACAACATGAGATAGTCGTATGGCGCGGGAACAAGATTATCAAGACGTTCGTTGACGTTGGATTTTACACCGAAAGTATTGTCAAGAGAACGCTATTTGACTTCAGAAAAACAATCCTTGATGCATTCAAAAAGCTGGATGGGACAACGCAGCCGGAGTTGAAACAGGAACCGAAGACGGAGGTTGCACCAAAAACGGCGACACCAGAAGACAAGGGAGCCTCCGCGCGCACGCAGGAGCCGGAGCCGCAGCCGAAGCCTTCAGAGATGGTTGCGCCTTCAGTGACGGTTACGCCTGAAGAGACGGCCATGCCGCAGACGTCAAAAGAGGCGGCACAAAAGGCGGTAAAATCAGCCTACGATGCCGCCGTCAAAGAAAAGGCTTATTCAATACTCAGGGCAGCGCTTGTTGCCAGAGGATGGAAGCGGTCTATGCACTACGGGGAGACGGAGATACTCACCAATAGAAGCGAACCCGGAGCCAGCATCACTCTTAACAGCCACACACACAACTACAAAGCATCAATTCCAAGCGGAACCGAATGGTTCGACGAGGCCGTGAAGGAGGCGCACCGCAAGGCGGCGGAACTGCAGCCAAAGACGCAGCCGCAACCGGAACCGGAGACTCAGCCGAAACCTTCAGAGACGGCGAATCCGGTGTCCTCATCCAATCAGAAAACAGCCCAGACGGAGACAAAACAGGAGCCGAAGAAGGAAAAGACGCCTACAGAGAAAGCGACGCAGAAAAAGGCTGGAACGCTCCAGCAAGTCTGGGCCGAGCGTCACGCATGGACTGCAACGCCAGACAATGTTTCAACCGTCGACGGCAACCCGGAGGCTTGGATATCCGACTTTCTGGAAAAGATGTGGGACATCGAGGTTGTCGAGAATTACGATCTTGGCTACGACACGCCGCCGTTGCCTGAATATCAATTCAAAAGAATATGGGAAGCCGGTGGGATCAGAACAACCGGCCGTACAGCCGCAGAAAAAGCATGGAACAACGCATTCCCAAGCGGCACGCCGGACTGGTCTCATGTTGCGAAGATATTCTCCGATTTAGCCATCGCATCATGGAGGCGGAACTTCCTGCAGGATAAAAGCGTCCCGACGTTCTCCGCTATTGTTAAAGCCGCAAAAGCAGGGAAGCGGCAGTACAACGACATGCGCGACGGTCTGCCGAAATGGGCGCCGGATGTTTCCCGCGTTGGCGGCATTTTCATGATGATGAAGCAAAACGCGGAATTCGAGGAGACATCCAAGTATGATCGCGATGATTTTATCAAAGGCATAAAAAAGAACACCGAAGAAGGCGTGTGGAGCGACCGTGCAAAAGAGTATGAAGAATCGTTGGCAAAAGCGCTGAAAGGGTTTAACAGCTGGACGCCAAAAAACGAGCCGGAGGCAGAGCTGCTGAAGCAGCTGCAGCCTTCAGAGCCAGCGGAGCCGGAAAAAGCGGTCACGCCGGAAGAGACGGTCGCGCCTGAAGAGACGGTCGCGCTTACCGATGCCGAAATCCGCAAGGAGTTCGAAGACGCAGGACTTGAGCCTCCCGCCGACATCAAGGAGCCGGAGCCGAAGCCGGAAAAGCCGAAAGCGAGGGCAAAAAAGAAAAAAGCCGCGTCCAAAACAGAAAAAGGTAGCGCAAAGAAGAAGACGGCAAAAGCTGAAAATCTGCCAAAAAGCATAGCCTACGATGAAGTGACCGAACCGGAGACTGTGGCTGGCGGCGCCGCCGAATTGGAAGATGCCGACGACGAAAGCGACGGTTCAAACCGCTCGCCGGATGAAATCATCTCCGACGCCAACTCTTTTAGCTTGGGTGGACGTCCGCCAAGAGCAGACAGCGACGATGCCTACGAAGCGCTGCTTGCAAGACAGCTTGAACAGCTGCGCAGAGACGAAAACGCCGCCATTGCCGCTGACATGTGGCCGGACGAGGATGTCCTGCTGCCAGAAGAAGAATCAACGTGGGACGACTGGCATTCCGACGAGCGGAACGAGGCGCGACCCCTGCCAAACTGGCGGGGGGCAAAGCGTGGATACAGAATTATGTCGGAATATCTCGCAGACTGGTACAACTGGGGCATTTCCCGCGGCGTGCCAAGAACGAATCTCGGGCGCATCGAAGCCGTGTTAAGGCTTGATACGCGGCCGAAGGGAAAAGATATTTACCAGTTCGAAAACAGCCGTGGCAGAACGGGCTTTTCCGTATACGTCTTTGATACCGAAAAGAACAAATTGATCACAGCTTTTGACGGCTACGACGTTATCATGTCGCCGAAAAAAACAGCTATCGCGATTGCCGGAGCCGTTTCCCGCGCCTATCCCGGCATGTCCGTCCGCAAAATGAAAGCATCTCCTGCATTAACTGAAGAGGAGCTGCTTAACGCCTCAGAACCGATGAAGGAGCGGCTCAATGCCGTCTCCGGCGCGCTGGATGAACTCCGCAGCGTTGGTGGCGAATACGCCGAAATTGCCGACGCGGCATCAAGGTCGCTACGCATCCTTACCGCCGACAAGGAAGAAGCGGGAGAGACTGCCGTGGACAATGAAGGCGCAGACGACGTCGGCGCTGCGCCATTTAATAGGTTCGCCGCAAATCGCCTCGCGGAGGCGGCTAACGGACGGGACGTGGACGAAGTGCCGATTGAAGACCGCTGCATGGGCGCAATTCTTGCATATTCAAGGACAGACCAGGAGGCCGAAGACAGAATTCGCTTTATTGCCGAAATTGGCCGCCGGAATCTCATGACGGCAGACGAGGCAATGATGCATGCCATCAGCAGCCCAGTAGTCCGCATCGGCGAAGAGTTTATCATGCCGGGCGACGTCATGGCGACGCCGCAAGAAAACGGAGCCCTTGCTGCAAATGAGGCGCTGGCTCTTTCTTGGAAATACAACGGGCACAGACTCCACGATTTTAGGTTGAACGCGGTGACCGACGGTTGGATGACGCGATGGAATGCACTAAAAATTATTCCGGAATCCCGCGACAACGAGACTGTCTATGCATGGCCCCCGTTTGTCAGTATTCGGAGCGATTTTGAATTAGGAGAAGGGGAATACGACGCCAGATATGAAACAGACGATTACGAACCCGAGCTAATGCTCGGAAAGACTGGTCTTGACAATACGGTTGTCCTGCCGCCAACGGAAGGCGAAATACGCCGCTTGACGCTTTCGTCGGCTTTTTCGAGGGGCTTCGGCAAGCTGTATCCGAATAATGGCGCGCGCAAACAGGCAATGAGAGCCGCCGAAGCAGCTTTCATGGAGACGACGGAACGCGTTTCTATGGTCGTTTCCTTCAACATTCTTGACGCCGCCGTTGCTCAGGCATGGCGGCAGGAATTCGCTGGCGCAAAATGGATTGAACCTGCGGACTGGTTCAGATCTGAAGCTTGGCTCGAAGACTGGCGCAAGGAACTGCCGGAGGAGGCTCCAGACCGCGACGGCATGGAGAAAATGCTTGAAGAAAACAGCGTCAGGCGCATCGCCACGGCATGGAAGGCAAGACGGCGCCTGAACCAGAAAAGAAACCGCGTCATCAAGGGGCAGACCGACCTTATAGTAAAGGACGAGAACATGCCACAGGAAGACCGCTACATTGTCCGGCTCTTTGCCAATGCGGACATGTCAACGGTGATCCACGAATCCGCGCATGTCTTCTTCGAGACGATGGAGCGGAGCGTCCGGTGCGGAATTGCAGACGAAAGCCTGAAAGCGGACTACCGCGGCATATGCAGCTGGCTTGGCGTCAAGCCGGGCGACAAATGGACCGACGCTCACCATGAACGCCTTGCCCGTGCTTGGGAACGCTACATGCGGGAGGGACAATGGCCTGCTGAAGAGCTAGCCGTGCCCTTTACGAAAATCCGCCGCTGGCTGAAGGACGTATACAGGCGCGTTGAGGACGCGCGGGAGAGCTTCGATCTGGACATCCGCATGACGTTTGACCGGATGCTTGCAACGGACGAGGAAATCGAAATGGCGGCCGCAGACGGCGGCTTCATGACCGAAGAAGAGATGGACGACTACGACTTCACGGAAGTCCAGCGCGCGGTAATCCGGCGCCTTGAAGAAAAGGCGAAGGAGCAGGCGGCGGAGCGCCTGCAGGCAGACCGCGACAGAAAGAGGCAGTCCCGCCTTGACCGATGGAAGAAGAAGGCTGAAGCCGAGGACGGCAAGACGCCCGTCCGCCGCGCCGAAAGGTATATTCTCGACGGGCACAAGCTTGACGCGGCGGCCGCTGAGGAGGCTGTCGGCGCGGAGATGCTTGAACGGCTCAAGAAAAAGGGACTTGTTGCCGAAGACGGGAGCGGAACCGACCCCATGGAAGTTGCCGGACGGTTCGGCTACGAAAAGGAAACGGACATGCTGGCCGATCTGGATTCTGCGATGGATGCCGAACATGCCGTTGAAAGCCGCGTCCGCGAGATGGAGGCGCGGTACGATGCGAAGCACGACGCAAAGAAGGCGCATGCGACAAGCAACGCGCGAGCTGCGCTTTTTGCGGCGGCGGGGCGCAAGCTGGCAGAACTCGCCGGAGAGACAGCCGTCTCCGATGCGGCTATTCTCCGGCAGGCAATAGCCGACATGCAGACGAAGCGAGTCGGCGATGTCCTGAACTACGGCGCATGGCTTGTCAACATGCGCCGCGCCCACAAGGCGGAGCGCGACCATATGGCCGCCGGACAGTTCAGAGACGCGCTGGCGGCGAATACACGGGCGCGGTACCACCTTGCCGTCGGCAGAATTGCGCAGCAGCTCCGGCGCGAAGCTCTGGACAAAAGCGAACGCGTCCGCAAGTACGCCATGGGCGCGAGCATGAGCGGCGCGGCGCGCGCCTTCCTTGCAGACTTCTGCCTCTCCCGCGAGTTCGGCTTCAGGCGCGAGAACGGCCGCATCGCTACGCTCCGCAAAGCGTATTCCTCCGAACGCCAGCAGGAATGGCTCGACGGTCTCAAGGAGAAGGGACTGGGCATCGACGTCAAGACCGATCTTGTCGGCGACCGGTGGATCGACATGAACGTTGAGGACTTCCTGCGCTTCCTTGACGACACGTCTCAAATCATCGCGGCCGGCGTCAACGAAAGAAAGCTCCTCCGCAAGGGGATCAAGATGGCTGTCGATGAAGCCGTCGATCGCATCGTGGAGTCCATAGAAGAAAACGCGCCGAAGGACAAGAACGGGAATCCGAAGCCCAAGGCTCCGGTAAATGACAAGACTTTATGGGGACAAATCCGGCACTTCATCACGGCAATGCACGCGGCGCACATGAAGGTTGAGGCTATATGCATCCAGATGGACGGCGTGAAGCTTGGCGACGTCTGGAATCTCATCTATCGTCCAATATCGGAGGCCGCAGACCTTGAAACGATGCAGAAGAAGGCGGCTCTTGACTACATGCAGAAGAAGCTTTTCGGCATGTATTCGAAAAGCGAAATCCGCGCCATGAAGAGGAGGACGTACATTCAGGCAATAGGACGCTCCATGACGAAGACGGAGATGATATGCGCCGCACTCAACATGGGCAATGAAGAGAACGAAACCAGACTCCGCATCGGCGAGGGATGGACGCCGGAGCAGGAGGCGGCCGTCGTTGCGCCGTTGACGGAGAAGGACTGGAATTTCGTTCAGAAGGCGTGGGACTTCCTTGAGACGTTCAGGGAGCCGTCGTTCAATCTGCAGGAGACGCTGCGCGGCGTCCGTCCCGTGCCCGTCGAGGCTAGGGCGTTTACGCAGAAGACGGCGGACGGAAAGACCGTGCGACTCCGCGGGGGATACTATCCCGCCGTTTACGACCGCCACCGGTCCGTCGACGCGCTTGACAGGAAGAGAGCCGAAGACATGCAGAAAAAGCTGTTTGTTGGATGGGGACAGGAAGGAGTGTACGCCAGATCGGGCTTCCTGAAAGAGCGCCGGAGAGTTTCGCCCGGACAGCCCCTGCTGCTGGACTTCTCGGTCATGACGGATCATGTCTGCGCCGTCATCCACTACACGACGCATCAGGCCGCGCTTGTCGATGCCGCGCGCATCCTTGGCAGCCACAGAGTGAAGACCGCGCTTTACAAGTACGCCGGAGAGGATGCCTACAAGCAGTTCTGGTCATGGCTTTACGACGTCGCCCACGAGAACACGGAGCCAGCAACGCCCATCCATCGGTTCTGCATGCACAACCGCATAGCGGCAACGATAGTGAACATGGGCTACAAGATCACGACGCTCGTCATGGTTCCGTGGGGCTATATGCAGACCATCCCCATCATCGGTCACAAATGGGCGGCAGTCGGTCTCCTCAAGGCGATCAGGACGCTCATGGGCGGCCCCGCAAAAATCAAGGAAGTATGGGAAGAGACAAAACGCCTTAGCCCGATGATGGCGTCGAGGATCGACAACTTCGACAGGGACATCCGCGACTACGGCAAGATGCTGGACCGTTGCGCTCCTGCGACATGGATCAACAAGATACGGCAGAAGGCTTTTGTTCCGCTTGGCTTCCTGCAGCTGTGGCTCGTCGACATGCCGACATGGCACGGCGCATTTGCGAAGGGGCTGAAAGAGCACGCCGACGACGAAGCCGGAGCCGCCGCCTACGCCGACAGCATCGTCCGCTTGACGCAGGCATCCGGACAGACGAAAGACTTGTCTTCCATCCAGCGCGGCGGAGAGCTTCAGCGCATGTTCACGCTGTTCTATTCCTTCTTCAATTCATTCTACAATCTGGGCGCGCTGGTTGGCACGGACCTCAAGCTTCACGGCGTCACGCCGTCCACGGTATGGAGATCGGCAAACTTCATTCTGCTGACATGGATTGCCGCATCCATAGGCAGCGAACTTTTCGCGGGGCGCGGACCGGATGCAGACGACGATCCTGAAGAATGGGCGCGGTGGGCATTCATAGTTGCGGCGACGTTCCCGTTTCAGGCTGTCGTTGGGCTGCGCGACATCGTGCAGGGGATTGCCTCTGCGTACGACTTCCAGCTGTCGGCGGCGCAGGGAGCGCCCGCAAGCATCGTCAAGCTGGGAAAAGCAGTCCAGAGGGCGATTGTAAAGATGGACCCGAGCCTTCTTGTCAAGCCGTCTGCGGAGGCGGCTGGCTACGCGCTCAAGCTGCCGATGAAGCAGATCATCATCACGGCATCAGAAATAGCGCGATGGTTTGACGATCCCGATGCCGAAAAGTCAATCCGCAACCTGCTTTACGCACCGCGCGACAGCAGGAGGCAAGGGCACTAGCAGACGTTGCGCGAGGATGCCCTAGGATGCATCGGAAGACACCTCCCCGAGTGTTTACTCATCCGAAGAAAAAGAGAGCCTCAGAAAGGCTCGAGGAGCCGTATCTTCCATTTTTTCAAGCACTTGCATCAAAACGGCTCCGATCCTCCCGCCTCGGCCGCGCCGCGCCGCGCGTTCAGCCGTCCGGCAGGACGCTGGACGGAGCGCATGCCAGCCGGAAGCCGCGAGGGGAAGCGCTTCCATTGCATCCTGCGGGGCCGTTCTTCAGGCGCGCATCCCGCGCCGCCGTGGTGCATCTTGGTGCAGCCAGATAGCCAAGCCCTTGAAATGATGGAACTTGTGCTCCCTGCTCAAGTGGGAGCCCTTTTAGAGCAAGTCCCCGTTTTTATTCATCCGGGGCTTTCTTCGCCGCACCAAGCTGCACCAAATCTGCACCATGTCCGCCGTCCCTGCCGAGAGCGTCCGGCAGGACGTTTCCGGCGGCCTTCTGCGCCGCCGGAAGGGCATGGGCATAGAAAGTCATGGTGACGGCCGGAGAGCTGTGCCCGAGCTGCGCCGCGACGGCGGCGGCGTCGGCTCCGGCGGCAAGCATGGCGGTGGCGGCAAGATGCCGGAGGGCATAGAAAGGACACCGACGCTTTACGCCGGCCTTTTTTCTGGCGGCCGCCCATGCGTTGACGTACCTTTTCCCGCCGAACCGCCCGGTCGCCGTCCGGCAGACAAGCGCATCCAGATCGCGCCCGTCCGCCTCGAAGCGCGCCAGCGCCTCCGCCATGTACCAGTCCGGCGGATAGACCGTTTTTAACCGCTTGGTTTTCCCCATGCGGACGGAGACGCAGCCGGCGGCAAAATCGAAGGCCGCCCAGCGGAGACCGAAGAGCTCGACGGCGCCGGGGCGGACGCAGAGGGCAAGCGCGGTTCTGCATGCCCATTGAAGCCACGGCGGGGCGGCATCGTAGACGGCGCGGAGGTCGTCTTCCCGCGCGAACATGGAGTTCCTTTCCGTCGGCAGTGGCTTGAACCGACGCCACGGATTAGCCGGAAGCAGCTCCTCCGAGACGCACCAGTTGAAAGCCGCGTTCAAGCGCGCGATCCACAGGTTCACGGTCGCCGGGCTGCATCCGCCTTCGGCGGCGGCGTCCCTGACCATCTGCAGGTCGCGCCGCGTCAGCGCGTCGACGAATTTCTGGGCAATGCACTCGGCATAGCCAACTCTTTTTTTCGCCTGAGTCTGCTCCGGCGTCGCGCCGCTGATTAGCCATGCATAGGCATTCTGGACGCTTTCCGACAGGCCGCGGCTCCGGACGTACAGAAGCACGGCTTCAGCGACCGTGAGACGGCTGCTTTCGGGAGCGTCCTGAACAAGGCTATCCTCGAAAGCCTCGGCGTCGGCTTCCAGCTTGAAAGTCCGCTGCTTCCATTTCCCCTGCCGCAGAGGATCGCGGTACTTGACGCAGAACCGCCCGTCGGATCGCTGGGAGATGCTCATGCCGTCACGCCGCCCCGGTAGCCGGAGCCGCCGTCCGGCTCCGCAGGAGCCGCTGCAGCTGCCCTCTGGAAAGGCCGCCGCCCTGCCGCGACGATGAAGCCGTCCGGCGCGTCAAGCCGATGTCAAGCATTTCGCGCATTCTGGCGCGCAGTTCGATGATGGCCGCCTCGTGCGCCATGATCTCGATCTCGATCTGTCGGATGTCGGCAAGCGTAGTCGTCATGGGGAACCTCGCATGGCGGCCGCCTTTCGCGCCGCCGTTTCTGTCTGGGGCTGGTTTTCGTTTACGCTTGAGCAATAGCAAATGCAGAATAGCAAAAACGACGCGGGGAATCAAGAGATCGGAATAAACTTTTTTTATCCAACAGATAGAAGAAGGGCGGTTGCGCTAATCAAAATGGGCGCTACAGTCTCCATAAAGGCAAGAAATCACAATAAAAAAGGCCGCCGCCTTGCTTGCCGGAGGCTGCGGCGCAGCAATGGAGACGATTATGACAAGCATGAACGAGTACAGAGAAAGGGCGATCGCCGCCGCCGTCCTTCAGGCGGCCGCCGTTGCGGCTTCAACCGCCTATTTGACCGCGCTCGCCGCCGGAGGCGACGTCAAGGCATGCGGTCCTGCAAGCGCCATCATCGACGGGCTGCGGGAGCGCGCCAGCCGCGCCGACCGCGACGCGACAAAAGCCTTTCACGCCGCCGTCATTGGCGAAGGCGAGCCGACAGCGGCCATTGATCAGCTGGACGAGCCAGCCGAGCCGGACATGGCATTCGAAGCCGTCGAGTCGCCCATCGTCGGCATGTCCGTGGACGAGGCTTTTCTGGACTCCCTGCCGGACGACGCCACGCCGCATTTTGAATAGGGAGAACGAAAACCGACTACAAAAAGGCGGAAGCCGATGAAGACGAAAACGGAATCCCGCTGGAGAAAATCCGGCGGGATTTCCCTTTTTCTTCCGTGATTTCAGGGGCTTGTTAGCATTGCTAGCTTTTGTAGCAAGTCTAACTATTCTAATAAGTTTAACAAGTCCCCTATAATAATATTAATAAGTATATATATAAGTATATTAATAAGAATAAGATCATGATCATGATCATGATCATGATCATGGAGAGGACGCGATGCTTGCGCATCGCTTTATCCTGTTGGAAAGGATTCTTCTTATAGAGGTTTAAATATATATATAGGAGGGAGCATGGACAGCGGACGGGAGAACGGCTCCGGCGCGATGGAAAGAATTGACATGCCGTGCGGTTTTTGAACCGAAAAAGGCGTCCTTAAAATTTTTTTTGCCTAGAGCCACGGGCAAAACGGCGCGATCTGCGAAGAAATTCCGTCCATGCCTCTTGCCATTCGGTCCGTATTGCGGCACAGTTGCATCAAGGGGAAGAAGAGCAACGGCGGAAGGGCAGGTCAAGGACCAGCAGCCGCCGGAGAACCGAAGCCCCAGACGGTTTCACTATTCCCGACGTTCGCAGGAGACCCGGACCGGAGGCCGCGGCGCCAACTTCCCAAGGGAAGGCCGCAGAAAGGCCGATGTAGTAGGACAATCAAGACCGGAGCAAAGGGAATTGGCAAGGGCAACGAATCGGAAACACGCAGCAGGGAGAACGAAACAACGCAAAAGAACGAGGTGGACTATGAACAGCAGCAACACTGAACGAGCGCAGCCGTCCTTCGTCGTGCGCGGCGAATGGGCGCCGGTCATCTCGGCGATGACGCCGGAGGACGCAGGAACGCTCCTCCGCGCCATGTACGCCCATGCCGGACACGGCGAGATGCCGGAGATGCCGGACGGGCTTGCCCTCACATGGACTCTGGTCTCGTCGACGATGGACAGCGATCTGGCGAAATGGCACCGGACGTGCGACGCGCGGCGAGCCGCAGGAGCCAAAGGCGGCGCCGCGAAGGCGGCCAACCGCAGGGCACAGGAACGGCAGGACGGAGAGAATGTGGCCGCGATCGCTTCGGCGGCGTCCATGTCTTATCTTGCCGAAGACTTCAAAAAAGCCGGACTCAACGCCGTCGCCGTTTCCGGCTTCTGCGATTTCTACAGAGCTTTTCCCCGCCGCGTCGGCGCGAGGGAAGCCGTCAAGGCGTACGGCAAGGCTCTCAAGGCGCTTGTTCGCGGCGGCATGGACGAGACGGCGGCCATCGCCGCAATTCAGGCTGGAGCCGTCCGCTATGCCGAAGAAAAGGCGGAAAGCGAGCCGCGCTTCATCGCGCATCCTGCGTCGTGGCTTAACGCCGGACGCTGGGCAGATGAAAAGCCCGTGCCGAACCGCCGCATAGCGAGCCGCGGCGGCTCCCTTGCCGCTATCGCGCGGCTGGCTGGTCTCTGCGGAGACGAGGAGGACGGCGTCATTGAAGCGTCCGCTATAGAGGAGGCGCGCCATGACTAGTCAAGAGAAGATACTGAAGGTTCAGGCTTTGATGATGATGGCGGCCGCATGCGGCGTCCGGTTCGACGAGAAGAACCGCGGCGACAAGGAAACGGTTGCCTTCTGGGAGGACGTCTTCAGGCCGTATCCAGCGATCGTTGTGCAGGGCGCCGTCGTGGGCTGGATACACGACACGCGGGAGACCTACGGACGCCTCCCCGCGCCCGGCGCCATCACCGAGCGCATTGAGCTCATACTCTCCATGGACCGCCGCCGCCGGTTCAAGGCCGCGCAGGCGCGGCGCCAGACGGCTCTGGCGGAGCATCTGGAACGGCGCCGTGAGGCGCGGCGCGTCTACCTCTCCGCCATGCGCTCTGCGGCGGCGCTGCCGCCGTCCGAAGCAACGGCGGCGCGCATCGCGGCTCATCAGCGGTACTCCGAGGCGCTTGTCGCCATCGATCGCGCTATATCTCTGGCGGCATCAGACACGGCCGCGCTGGAGGCTAGCCATGGATAGGTCAGTCTTGGGCGCCGCCCTGGAGCATGCCTACGTTTGTTTCGGCAGAACGGCACCGGCCGCCATCATCGACGCCGTGCAGGAAGCCGTCGGCGACGCGCCGGACGTTTTCGCCGACTACATCGCGACGGAGCTTGCCGATCTGGCGGAGCTGCCCAGAAACGTCGTCCGTTACGTTCGCCGCGTCCTCTGGCCGCAGTTCGTCGCCTCGACGTCAACAGGCGCGGCATGCATCGGCGGACAGATACAGTCAGGACGCCCCCAGTGCCCGTCATGCGGCGGCACGGGCTGGCACCGCGTCTGGCGGGTTGACGCTCCCGTGGGAACGGCTCCCGCCATGATCCCCTGCACCTGCAACGCCGCCATCGACATCGCCCTCGACGGCATGCCCGTGGAGCACTGGACGCGCGACAACCTCGCCGCAACCGGAGTCTGGACATGGACTCCGCCGGACATGGCGTCTTCGTCTCCGGTCACGGACAACTGGAGCCGCGAAGCCGTCCGGAGCGCGGTTTTCGGCGCGGCGGCATCTCCGGCGCCGTTCGTTCCGGACGCCAGTTTTGATGATCCGCCTTTCTAGGCAGGAGGACCACATGAAGAAGCGCACCATCATTCCATACGAGTCTTGGGAGCAGTCGACGCTGCTGCAATGGTGGCACGGCGGCGGACGCCGGAGCCTCGGCTTGCCTGACCAGGCCTTGCTGTACTCGATCCCCAATGGGGCATGCAAGTCTCCGGCGATGTCCAGAAAATTTCAGCGCGAAGGACTGCTCGCCGGAATCCCCGATCTTTTCCTTGCATGGCCGTCCGGCTCCCGGCATGGGCTTTACCTCGAGATGAAGCGCCGCGAAGGCGGCCGCGTTTCTCCGGAGCAGAAGGCCGCAATGGCGGCGTTGAGCGCCGCCGGATATTCCTGCGCCGTCTGTTACGGCTGGAACGAAGCGGCGCGCGCCATCGCAACCTATATACATGGAGGCCGACATGGATAGGGACGACTTCAGACCTGCGGACGTGAAAAACGGACGTCCGAAGGCCGCGATCGCCTTCAGCGAGACCGAGCTTCAGGCGGCCGGCGTTCTCCGCACCCGCGGCGCTACATGGGAAATGGTGGCGGAGCTCATCGGGCGGCCGTATTCACAGCTCAAGAGACAGATTGATGACGGGCGCCTTGATCTTTGTCCCCATGTTATTCAGGAGACGCCCTTGCTTTCGCAGAGCGACTACGCGCGCATGCCCGACCGCCGTCCGTGGACGGATGCAGAGGACGATCTGCTCGCCGACGCATATGGACCGGATGCGCCGCTCCCGGAATCGACGCGGGACTTGGCGTACCGTCTGCATCGTCCCATGTCTTCCATAGTCCGCCGCGCGGCAATCATCGGAGTCGCGGCCGATCCGAAAGGACAGGCGCCGAAGACGGCGGGAGAGACGGCGAAGAAGGCTCCGCCGCGTCCGTGGACGCCGGAGGAAGACGAAAAGCTTGCGGAGATATGGCCCGACAACAGCGTCCTCGCCGTGTCGCGGGAGCTTGGCAGGGAGCCGGAGGACGTCCGGCGCCGCGCCGCCCGCGTCGTTCGCGGCCCGTCCCGTCCCGTCCGTGCGGACGGAGAGTGGTGGACGTCTACCGAGGACGCGCTTGTGCGCGACCTTTACCCCGTCATCGGCGCGGCAACGCTGGCTCTTCGGCTCTGCCGGAGCGTTGATGCCGTGAGGCGCCGTGCCAAGCTTGTTTGTGAAGGCGCCCCGGCCGCCGAAAACTGCCCCGGAAAAGTTGAAGAAAAAAATTATTTTCTCTGACGATTTTGCGGAATCTGAAGAGTCACGGGCAATCCAAGCGATTTTCAAAAAGACAATTTTTAATTTTCAAGCCCGAAGATGAAGCTTTTTCAGATTCTTCTTGAAAAAAAGTGTTCCCTTGATAGATTGGCACCAAGGGAAGGGAAAAACGGCAATACCGCCGGATAACGTCAAACAAAAGGAGAATTGAGATGATTATTTCAGAAATCGTTGCAGCAGGAATTGCGGCCATCGTCATCGCATGCGGCGGCATCTTCGCCATGGTCATCCGCAAGACCGTCAAGCAGCAGACCGAGTCCCTTGATCTCCGCCTTGCCGCCGTTGAGGTTGCCGTTTCGGCTCTGCATGCCGACGGCGAGGTCCTTCGCGAGCGCGTCGACAAGGCGCACGGCCGCATCGGCAACCTGCAGCGTCGCCGCAGCGACGACCGCATCGCCGCCGACGCCAATCTCAGCGCCGTCCGCGACAGCCTTGCGGAGCGCATCGACGCCCTTTCCGCGCGCATCGAGGCTGTTGAGGAGGCTTCCCCCTCATTTTCAATCATCGAGTAAAAGCTGTCAAACGTCAAGACTTTAACGACAGCAGGGAGACTATCATGAACGCACAGAAAACACTTTCCCAATCCGGCTGGCTGGCTCGCATCTTCGGCGATCCCGCGGCCGTCAAGGACGTCCCCGCAGAGCTGCAGACTCCGGAGTTCTACCTTCAGGCGGTACGCCGGAATGGCTTCTCCTTCCGGCAGCTCCCTGAAGAATGGCAGACGCCGGAACTCTGCCTTGAAGCCGTCACGGAGCAGCCCATGCTGCTCGGCTATCTCCGCCGCGAGACGATGACTCCGGAGGTCATCCTCGCCGCCGTCCGGAAGGACGGGCGCCAGCTGTCGGTCGTGCCGGAAGAGCTGAAAACGCCGGAAGCGTGCCTCGCGGCTGTCGAATCCGATCCCCGCGCCCTGAAGTACGTGCCGCAGGAGATGCGGACGAACTACATGCGCGCCCTCTACGAAGCCAGCACCAAACTGTAAAGAAGGGAGGACTACCATGAACGCATCCATCGACACCATCGACACCATCGACGTCAAGGCAGCGGTCGCATCGTTCTTCGGCGTGCTCGTCCAAGTTAGGCCTGCCATTGTCAGCCGCCTCCCCGAGGACGTCCTTGCGGATCTGCTCCGCCGCCGCGTTCTCACACTTGACGGCATCAGCGCAGAGCAGAAGACGCTCGACGCATGCATCGCGGCCGTCTCTGCCGATCCCGACGCCATTGCCGACGTGCCGGACGAGCTGAAGGCGGACGCTTGGGCCGGCGCCGCCGAGCTTGACCGCTGGGCATACCGCGCCGCCGTTTCCGCCTGCATCCCGCCGGCGCAGATGGCCGCCTTCCTCGCCGTCCGCGACGCCGAAGTCGTGCCTTTTACCGCCTAGTGCGGACTAATCGGAGGACACTACTATGAGCCAGAACTTCAATCCTGCCCTTGACTGGAGCGACGAAAAGATCAGGGCAACGCTCCACCCCGCCGTCAACGCATCCATCAACGCCAACGGCTGGGACCTCGGTGCCGTGCCGAAGGGGCACCGTTCCCAGTACGTCTGCATGCACTTCGTCCATCATGATCCCGCCAATCTGAAATATTGCCCTCTCCGCTGCCGCACGGAAGAAATCTGCCGCGACGCCGTGAGCCGCGATCCTTTCATGCTTGAATACTGCGGCATGCAGACCGTGCCGTTCTGCATCTCCGTCGTTCGGCGCTGCGGCTGGGCGCTCAGCTGCGTTCAGTCCCATCTCCGCTATGCCGACGTCTGCGAGGCGGCTCTCCGTGAGGGCGGCGGAGCCGATGATGAAATGGTCTGGAAGGAGGTGCCGGACTCTGTATTGCCGGAGCTGGAGCGCCGCGGCCTTGTCAAGCCGGACTTCGAAGCGCGCTGGAACGTGCCCTTCTAGGGCGGGAGGTGCATCATGACAGACTACGCATTCGCCGCGGCATGGCTTGCCGACCATCTGGCGGCCGCCCGCATCCTGCTCAATTCTTCGGCATGCGCATCCTGCACGAGCATGGGGCGCGAGACCTGCGCCACATGCTGGCTCGATGAGGCGATCGCAACCTTCACTCCGGCGGAGCCGGAGACGGAGGGGGGCGAATAGCAAGGGGGCGCTGGAGATGAAGGCATAACTGGGGCGGAGAGAGGGCCGCCCCTTTTCATTAGGGAGGCGCATCATGAAGTTTCGAGAGAAAAAAAGCCTCTTCAAGCGGGACAGCATCGACTTTTGCACGAAGGAAGACAGGCGCTTCTTCGTTGAAATGCCGGACAGTCTGGACTCCGGAGCGTCCGTCCGCCTGTTTGAAAAGCCGTATCCTACCAACGGCATCGAGCGCGAACTCGTTCTGCGCGCGGAAACGACCGTCGAGAAATGGCGGTGCGCCGCCGCGGCCGTCGACTGGCTTTTTGGACAGGCCGGAACGGCGCTCTACAGCGGATTCGGTTTCAGGCATGGAGTTCCGGACGGCGCCTGCATCGGTCGGACGTCGTTCTGGCTCGGCGAGGTTTTCGGTCGGGAGCTGCTTGTGCTTTTCTGCGCGCTTGGTCCGGCTCTTCCTGATGAGGCCGCGACGGCAGCCGAGGGATGGGCCACATGGTACCGCGTTGACGAGAGGCAGTGGATGAGCGTTCGCATCATGGCGGCGCGCGGGGAGCGGCTGGAGACGATCGGCATGGTTCTTTTTGGCATGTTCACGTTCAGTCCCCGTCTTCAGCTTGACGGGGGGAGGTAGACGTCATGGAAGACCACTACGACGTAATGGGACGCGATTTCCGGCGGCAGGATGCCGCGGCCGGAGCGAAGCCGAAGCGGACGCGCATGGCGCTTTCCCAGCTGATTTCGGAGCCATTGCCGGAGGCGACGGAGGCGGAAACCGCCGTGATCGCCGGAATGCTCAACGGCGACTCCGTCCTCCGCGACGCGCTGGCGGCGGCGGTCAAGCCGCAACACTTCATGCCCGGCGTTCGGCAGGAGCTTTGGAAGAAGTGCCTCGGAGCGTACCGCGCGGGGGGAACCGTTGAGCCCGTGGCCGTCGTTCAGGCTCTGATCGACGGCGGCATGCCGCGCGACGATGCCGTTGATCTCGTTGACCAGTATTGGCAGCAGGGCGTCCTTGCCGTCCATGCGGACTGGTATGCGTCCAATCTCGCCGGAGTGGCGGCGCTGCGCGACCTTATCATGGCGTGCACGAAGTCGCTTTCCGAGGCGTATGCGTGTCCGCGATCGCCGGACGCCATTGACGCGCTCTTTTCGGAGACCGTGGCCGCGCTGCAGAAGGCGCAGGGAGCCGGAGCCGAAGACACGGCGGAAACGATGCAGGACGGCACGGCGAGGCTGTTCGAAGACATGGAGCGGCGCGCCGAGTCTGCGGACGTTCTGACGGGCGTGCCGTCCGGCTATGCCGATCTCGACGACGTGACGGGCGGATGGCAGGACACCGATCTTATTATTGTTGCGGCGCGTCCGGCAATGGGCAAGACGGCATTCGCGCTTAACGTCGCGCTCAACGCCGCGGCGGCGGGGAAGAAAGTATTGGCTTTTTCCCTAGAAATGTCGGCACTTCAACTCCGATCGCGCCTTCTTGCCATCCTTTCCGGCGTTGACGTGTCGACGCTTCGAACGCCGTCCCTGCTTTCCCCTGCGGCGTGGGATCGGCTTTACGCGGCCGGCGGCGTCCTTCGGCGGCTCCCCATCTGGATCGACGACCGGAGCGGACTTCGCCCTTCGCAGATACGGGCTGCATGCCGGAAACGGGCGGCGGCCGGCGGACTTGATCTGGTCATTGTCGACTATCTGCAGCTGATGCAAGCGGACGGCAGGACGCTGACCGACGAGCAGCGCTGCGGCGAGATTTCCCGCGCCCTGAAGGCGCTTGCCAAGGACCTTCAAGTGCCGGTCATTGCCCTTGCGCAGCTGAACCGCGAATTGGAGAGAAGGGACGACAGGCGGCCGATGCTTTCCGATCTCCGGTCTTCCGGCTCCATCGAGCAGGACGCCGATCTCGTCCTTTTCGTCCACCGCGACGACGTCTACGCGCGGCGCCGCGACGGCCTCCGTCCAATCGACAGCTACGCCGACATCATCATCGGCAAGCACCGGAACGGGCCCGTCGGCACGGTGAAGTTGCTCTACACGACGACAAGCACGGCATTCTCGACTCTTCTTCCTTCATGGAAGCCGGCCGCCTGAAGCAGCCCGGAAAACGGCGAGAAAAAAAATATTTTCTAAACATGTCGTTTAAGTTCGGGCCTTTATTGTAAGTGTTGACACGGAAAAGGCGATCGGGAAAATCTTTTTTGAAAAAAAGTTGCGGAATTTTTGCGGCCTGTTAATTTGAAGTCAAGGCAAGGAAAACGCGACATGAACAACAATTTAACCACCGCCGGAGACGGCGGACGCAACATGGAGAGATGAATATGAAGACTTCAACCGAAACCATGAACGACGCCACCAACGTGATGCTCGTTACTCTGGCCAACCATGGCTTGGTTCTCAAGCACGTGCCGGACGAACTGAAGACGCCGGAAATGTGCCTCGTTGCCGTATTGCAGGACACGTACGCTCTCAACTACGTACCGGAGGCGATGCAGACTCCGGACCTGCTGATGCAGGCAGCAAGGCGCGACGGCTATGCGCTGGCTCACATGAGGGCAGAGATGCGGTCCCTGGATGTTTGCTGGGCGGCCGTCCGGCAGGACCCCCATGTGCTGTGCTACGTGCCGGACGATTTGAAGACGGCGGAGCTGTGCGAGTACGTCGTTGATCGGGCGCCGACAGAACTGGCGTGGGTGCCGGACCGGCTGAAGACGCCGGAAATGTGCATGTCCGCCGTGATGCATACGGACGGGCGCGCCCTGCGGCTTGTTCCGGATGCGATGAAGACGCTGGAGCTGTGCGCGGCGGCTCTTGCCCTGTCGTATTTCAACCGCGATATCGTCCAGTTCATGCCGAAGAAGGACGCGCGCGGCCGTAGGATTGGACGCGACGCGTGGAAGACGCCGGAGATGTATCTGGCGGCGATGAAGATCAACGGTCTCGCCCTGCGCTGCGTCAGCAGCGAAGACGACAGCCTCATGACGCCGGAAATCTGCGAAGCCGCCGTGATGCAGAACGGTATTGCCTTGGCGCTCGTCAGGGAAGACCTGATAACTCTTGACATGTGCGAGACCGCCGTGATGCAGAACGGACTTGCTCTTGAATGGGTGCCTGAACAATTCTTGACGCCGGAAGTCTGCGAGGCGGCGGTTTTGCAGAACGGCGATGCTCTCGACTTTGTGCCGGAGAAGATGAAGACGCCGGAACTCTGCGAAACGGCTGTCATGAAAAGCAGCCGCGCCTTGCTTTCTGTTCCGGATGAAATGAGAACGCCGGAACTCAGCAAGCTGGCATGGCATATCGAACAACTGGAGTTTGAGCAAAACATGGCGGCCGCGTCCGCATAGCATAGTTCTTCCTTCATAGAAGCAAGAAAAGCCCCGTCTGTATTCAGGCGGGGCTTTTTTAATGGAGGGGACTACGCTATGAACCGAACGCAACTAGAGAGAGGACAACACCATGAACATGGTGTATAATAGCAGAACGGCGGCATTTTGCAAGGTTAAAAACTTGAAAACTCCGGACGGCATGCTATATATAGAAGATGCATCTTCAGAACAAGGAGGCGTGCCATGATTGGAAAAGGAGTCAAGTTCGAGCGCATCCGCCGGATCACCGGCTATCTTGTGGGAACTCTGGAGCGTTTCAACGACGCAAAAAGAGCCGAAGAAAGGGAGCGCGTCAAGCACATGGCGGCGCCCGTCTGGCCGGACGGCGGACGCGGCGACGCCTTCCCCGACATCACGGCGCGAGATGCGGCGGAGGAATAGGCATGGCAATAGAGGCAGAAAGGATTTTCTCTTGGCTCCCCAACGTCGAGGGCGCGTGTTCGCGGCGCGGCTACGTCCCCTGCTACCGGAACGGCGGCGGAACGGCGAACTACCGCGGCAAAAGCACGGGCGATCCGGCCGGCTTCCGCGCCATGGGCGCGTCCGGCGTGACCATCGGCGTCGGCGTCGACCTTGGACAGCAGACGGCGGAAGAATTGGAGCGGTGGGGCTGTCCCCCGTCCGTTCTGGAGACCGTCCGCCCGTACATCGGCAAGAAAAAAAGCGCGGCCTTGGTTGCCTTGTATCGGCAGCCGCTGGCGCTTTCAATGGCGGACGCGAAAGCCCTGACCGAGGCGGAACAGAAGGGCTATCTTTCGGATATCGTCCTGCCTTGGTGGCGCAATTTCGCGCCGAACCGTCCCTTCGGCTCCATGCCTTGGCAAGCGCAGGCCGCCGTTTTCTCGCTGGTCTACCAGTGCGGCATCAAGGGCGCCTTGAGCCGTGGACCGTTTACGCTCGGCAAAATCGCCGCCGGAGAATACCAGCGCGCGGCGCGCGCCTTGCAGGACCGTTCCGGCTGGCCGGACTATCAGGACCGCCGGGCGCAGGAGGGGCGCATGCTCGCGGGAGCGAAGGACGATGCAGGAACTTAACGACGCGATCTCGGCCTTCCGGCACTGGCTGGAGATACTTCAACTCTGCGGCATTGGCGCCGCTTTCGGTCTCGTGGGCGGCCTTGTCCGCGTCATGAGGCGCGGCCTTCGGGGATGGCTTGACCTTCTTTCGCAGTGCGTAGTTTCGGCTTTCTGCGGGCTTGTCGCTTTTGCTCTGCTTCATGGGGCGGTCTCAGACATGGCTTTGGTTGCGCTTGCGGGCGTGGCGGGAAATTCCGGCGGGATGCTCTTGGATGCGCTCCGGTGGCGTCTGATGCAACGAATCGTCGGTCGTCCGGTTCCGCCGCCGAAGATTGACGGGGGCGAATGATGAAGGCGCGATCCACCGTCAAGCATCCGGCGCTGATATGGCAGGGGAGCAAATGGCGTCTTGCGCCGTGGATTATCTCCTTCTTTCCCCGTCATGATGCCTACGTCGAACCTTTCGGCGGCGGCGCGAATATCCTGCTTCGGAAGGAGCCGACGAAACTAGACGTTTACAACGACCTAAATGGCGATGCTGTAAACTTCTTTCGGACGCTTCGAAATCCGGACACGGGACCGGAACTCATCCGGCGCATCCGCTTGACGCCGTATGCGCGGGATGAATTCTATGCCGGATGGGAGGCTTTCGGCAGGACGGACGGCGACCCCGTTGAAAGGGCGCGGCTGTTTTGGGCGTTGAATAGGCTGGGCATTGGAATGCGCGGCGGCGGTATCGGCAGACTGTCGCGCCGCGGCTTCGCCTTTTCTGCACCGACAAGAAACCCCGTTTCTGCTGTCGTGAATGCCTCCGACGGGCTTTCGGATATCGTGGAGCGTCTGCGCGGCGTTATCATAGAAAACGACGACGCAATGAAGCTTTTCCCGCGCTTTGACGGCGCGTCAACTCTTTTCTATGTAGATCCGCCATACAATAAAGACTTCACTTTCAGCTATACTTCCGGCGCGGTAAATCATGAAGAAATGCTTGACGTCCTGAATGGCGTTTCCGGCTTCGTCGTGCTGTCTGGCTACGATTCAGAGCTTTATAGAGAAACTCTTGCCGGATGGCATGTGGAAACCAGAGAGGTGGGAACCTTCGTGCGGACGCGCAGGACGGAATGCCTTTGGCTGTCGCCCCGGACATGGGATGCCCTGCAGGAAGAACGGGTTGCGGCGGGGCAGGAGGTAAGCCATGCCTCGTGAAAAGATTGTCCTTGATATGACGGAAGTTGAACGCCTTGCCGCCACGGGCGCGTCAATGGACGCGATCGCGCGGTGTCTCGGGGTTTCGCCGTCGACGCTCTATGCGCGGCAGCGCGAATCCGCCGTTTTCAAAGAGACCGTAGAAAAAGGGCGCGCGCGGGCTGAAGCCGCCTATGCCGAAGCTTTGAAGGAGATTGCGCTGGCGAAGGACGATCGCGGCCGCTACGTCTACGAGACCAAGCACCGCCTCAAGGCGTTGACGTTCTTCCTTGAACGGCGTCCGGGCTGGTCGCGGCCCTTCGCCGTCTCTGCAGACGGCATGCCGTCCGGCAGCCTCTCCATTGAATGGTCAAGCACGGAACAGGAGATATGATGCAGACGGGCACGGTAGTCATACCATACAGGCCGCGGCCGTATCAGGCGGCGCTGCATCGGGAGCTGGAGGCGCATCGTTTCGGCGTCGTCGTGATGCATCGGCGCGCCGGAAAAACCGTCATGGTGCTGAACCACATGCTAA
>Ga0310690_10002054_pt1 | contig 33992 bp, 29 predicted proteins | sample AusTroGonzalo_MG_2_FD_207661 | JGI IMG/M metagenome (GOLD analysis project Ga0310690, IMG submission 207661) | Bovine rumen microbial communities from tropical cattle in Woodstock, Queensland, Australia - Gonzalo_04 (v2) (version 2) | ecosystem: Host-associated > Mammals > Digestive system >...
CGCTATCGGCTATGAGTCGAGTGACAGCGTTGAGGAGCAGCAGCGCCAGCGGACAGCCTGGCAGACGGTACAGCGCGGACATGCTGTGGCCAACGGGCTGCCCGTCATCACCGTAAACCGCGTGGGGCACGAGCCAGACCCCTCGGGTCAGACCAATGGCATCCAGTTCTGGGGCACCTCGTTCGTGGCAGGTCCTCAGGGCGAACTCATCTACGAGGCTTCGACGGATGAGGAAGAGAGCATCATCGTAGAACTCGATATCGAGCACTCCGAACAGGTGCGCCGCTGGTGGCCCTTCCTTCGCGATCGTCGCACCGATGATTATCAGGACATTTTAAAAAGATATATCGACTAATATGAGAAAATTCTTAGCGCTGGCTCTCGCAGCCATATCATTTTTGCCCGTATCGGCACAAGTCCAACTCGAAGAATCCGAGGACGTAGACGAATTTGAGGCTGTGCCTGAACTAGAGCCGGAAAGCGATTTTGAAGCTTCCGTTTCCGGCGACCTCGTCAGCCGTTATATGTGGCGAGGCACCGATATGGCAGGTGTCAGCCTGCAACCCAGTTTAACCATCGCCTGGAAAGGTCTGTCGCTGAATGTCGGAGGCAGTGTGCCCTTCGAGAAGGAAGGCACGAAAGACCTCGACGTCACCCTCAACTATAGTCTCTTTGGCTTCAATATCGGCGCCATTGACTACTGGACCGCTGACGTAGACCCCAGGAACCGCTATTTCTACTATGGCGGTGAGACGGCATGTCCCCACCAGTTGGAGGCCAACATCGGCTATACCTGCAAATACGGTTCGCTGCAGGCCTATACGATGGTATATGGCAACGACTACAAGATCGACGGCAGTCGGGCCTTCTCCACCTATATCGAACTGAGTGTGCCTTTCCGTGCAGGTGGTCTCGACTGGGACGTCCGCGCTGGCGTCACCCCGATGGAGAGCGCAGGCACCACCTACGAGGAAGAATATACCACAGCAAGCGGCAAGACCAAGACCAAGACAAAGGGCGACTGGCTGTATGGTGAGTCGTTCACCTGCTGCATGGCCTCCGTACGCGCCACCAAGAACCTGAAATTCAAGGATTTCAAGGTGCCCGTCTATGTGGAACTGCACACCAATCCCTATCTGCAGCGTGCCAACCTGGTACTCGGCATCTCTGTCAGTTCGCTGTAACCCGTTAGATTAATCGCAAACTTCAAATATCCAACGCATGAGCAATCTTAGATTCCAAGTAGTTGAAGAGGCGTTCAAGAAAAAGGCCTTAGACGTGAAGGCCCCCTCGGAACGCCCATCGGAATACTTCGGCAAATACGTATTCAACAGAGAGAAGATGTATAAATACCTGCCTGCTGACGTCAATGCCAAACTCATCGACGTGATCGACAACGGTGCCAGTCTGGACCGTAGTATCGCAGATGCCGTAGCAGCAGGCATGAAGAAATGGGCCCAGGAGATGGGTGCCACCCATTATACCCATTGGTTCCAGCCCCTCACAGAAGGAACGGCTGAGAAGCACGATGCCTTTGTGGAGCACGACGGCAAGGGCGGCATGGTGGAGAACTTCAGTGGCAAACTGCTGGTACAGCAGGAGCCCGATGCCAGCAGTTTCCCCAACGGTGGTATCCGCAACACCTTCGAGGCACGCGGCTATTCGGCCTGGGATCCCACATCGCCTGTGTTCATCATCGACGACACCCTCTGTATCCCCACGATCTTCATCGCCTATACGGGCGAGGCGCTCGACTACAAGGCGCCCCTACTCCGTTCGCTTCACGCCGTAGACAATGCCGCCACCGACGTATGCCGGTATTTCTACGACGACGTGACGAAGGTGCAGGTCAATCTGGGTTGGGAGCAGGAGTATTTCCTGGTGGACGAAGGACTCTATTCCGCACGTCCTGACCTGATGCTGACGGGACGTACACTGATGGGACACGAGAGTGCCAAGAACCAACAGATGGACGACCACTATTTCGGTACGATCCCCGATCGTGTGCAGGCCTTCATGAAAGACCTTGAGATACAGGCCCTTGAACTGGCCATTCCCTGTAAGACGCGCCATAACGAGGTGGCCCCCAACCAGTTCGAGTTAGCCCCCATCTATGAGGAGTGCAATCTGGCTGTCGACCACAACATGCTACTCATGTCGCTGATGAAGCGTGTGGCCCGCAACCACGGGTTCCGCGTGCTGCTGCATGAGAAACCCTTCGACGGCATCAACGGCTCGGGTAAGCATAACAACTGGAGCCTCTCTGCCGATAACGGTGTGCTGCTGCATGCCCCAGGCAAGACCCCCGAGGAGAATCTGCGCTTCGTGACCTTCATCGTCGAGACGCTGATGGCCGTCTATAAGCACAATGGTCTGTTGAAGGCTTCGATCATGAGTGCCACCAATGCCCATCGTCTGGGCGGCAACGAGGCCCCGCCAGCCATCATCAGCAGCTTCCTCGGCAAACAGCTCACAGAATTGCTCGACCACATCGAGCAGAGCGACAAGAAAGAACTCTTCAACCTGAAGGGCAAACAGGGCATGGCCATCGACATTCCCCAGATTCCCGACCTCATCATCGACAATACCGACCGCAACCGCACCTCACCCTTTGCCTTTACAGGTAATCGTTTTGAGTTCCGTGCGCCAGGCTCCACAGCCAACTGCGCCTCAGCGATGATATCACTCAATTCGGCCGTCGCCGAAGCCCTGCAAAGTTTCAAACGGCGTGTTGACGAGAAGATTGCCAAGGGCGAGAACAAGATGTCGGCGATCCTCGACGTGCTACGCGACGACATCAAGACCTGTAAGCCTGTCCGCTTCGACGGCAACGGCTACAGCGACGAATGGGTGGCAGAAGCCGCCAGGCGCGGACTCGACGTAGAGAAGTCGTGTCCTGTGATTTTCGAGCACTACCTCGACCCCGAGAGCATCCAGATGTTTGAGAGCACGAAGGTGATGAACTGCAAGGAGCTCAAGGCCCGCAATGAAGTGAAATGGGAGATGTATGTCAAGACCGTACAGATCGAGGCCCGCGTGATGGGCGATCTGTCGATGAACCACATCATCCCTGTCGCCACGCACTATCAGAGTCAGTTGATCAAGAATGTGCAGGGCATGAAGGATGTCTTCTCCGTAGAACGTGCCAAACGTCTCTCCGCCCGTAACATGAAACTCATCGAGGAGATTGCAGAGCGTACTGAGCATATCGAGCGTCTTGTGGAAGAGCTGACAGAGGCGCGTCGGGTAGCCAATCATATTGCCGACATCCATCAGCGCGCCATCGCCTACCACGACACCGTCTGTCCGAAGATGGAGGATATCCGTCAGGAGGCCGACAAGCTGGAGATGATTGTCGAAGACGGTCTCTGGACCCTCCCGAAATATCGTGAACTATTATTTATAAGGTAAAAAATATGAAGAAAATCACTTTGGCCCTCTGCTGTATGGCAGCCATGGGACTTACATCCTGCCTGTTCGATGAAGATGAAAACAAGGAACTGACCGCTCAGGATGTCAGCCTGTGTTTCAATGCCATCAAGGGCAACCACTCTGGCGCAATGTTATTTGAGAATCATAATCCCGACGATTACGCCGATAAGGTCGACACCCTCGATATTGCCTGGAGTGTCACTGCCGACACAACAGTCATCATCAACCGCTTTCCTCAGGATGTGATCCTCGACCGCATTACGGACAATGACATGAAAGAGGCGCTCTCTCAGGCAGAGCCCGGACGGCTGAAAGCGCTGATAGGCTTCTATCAGACCGACCCCATCGGTTTCCGACTGTACCCCTTTCCTGTGGAATACAACATTGAGTATCAAGGCGCTGCCCACAAGGCCAAACTGGTGTTCTGGGTCAACAACTACTCTTACGGCCAGTACGATTCAAGCAGCAAAGCCTTCCGGATGCAATTCATGGCGGCAGGCCTCTACCTCGATGAGAATGAGAGTCACAGCTACCTCTTAAATCCTTCGTACGACAATTCCTCGATTCCCATCATCATCACCAACGTCAATCTAAACAAGTAAACAAGATGGAACAGAAGCAAATCAACGAGACGCTGCGCCGTAATGTGGGCGTGCTCTCAGAGCATATTGAGGATGAGATCCGGATGATGCCAACAGCCACGGAGACACCCCTGCCATCGGTGGAGGATGTGAAGCAGATTGTGAGCCTCATCAAGAGCATCATCTTCCCGGACTATTTCAACAAGCGCCAGCCCGACGAGCAGTTGCGGGCCTATCAGATTGGCGTGAATATGGAAAAGCTCTATCAATTGCTGCGTCAGCAGATAGCACGTGGCCTGCAGTTCTGCGAGGAATGTTCTGAGGACGATGTCAAGGCGGCAGGCGAACGGTTGGCTCTAGAGTTCATCGACTCGCTGCCAGAGATCAAGCGTCTGCTCTATACGGATATTCAGGCCATGTTCGACAACGACCCTGCTGCTGCGACCTATGGCGAGGTGATCTTCTGCTACCCTGTGGTGAACACCATGACGCACTACCGCATCGCCCACAGGCTGCATGAGATGAACGTGCCTGTAATTCCGCGCATCATCACCGAACAGGCCCACTCGAAGACGGGTATCGACATCCATCCGGGTGCCAAGATCGGCGAATATTTCTCAATTGACCATGGTACAGGTGTGGTGATTGGCGAGACCTGTATCATCGGCAACCATGTGACACTCTATCAGGGCGTGACACTTGGTGCCAAGAGTTTCAAGTACGACGAGCAAGGCAATATGCTCAATGTGCCCCGTCACCCGATTATCGAGGACAATGTGACCATCTACTCCAACGCCTCGGTGCTGGGACGCATCACCATCGGCCACGACTCGACCATTGGCGGTAACATCTGGCTTACACACGACGTACCGCCCTACTCTCGCATTCTGCAGAGCAAGGCGGTAGACGCAAGTTATCAGGACGGCTTAGGAATCTAGGCCGTCTTTTTCTTTCCAAACTCAGGATCGATCTTCAGCAGCGAGGTGACAATATAGGTCATGGAGCAGGCGATGATCACAATCAGGAAGAAAGTGCCATAGCCGACCGCTTCCTGCAAGGCTCCCGCAAAGAGACCAGGAATCATCATCGACAGCGCCATCAGGGCCGTACAGAGGGCATAATGGGCCGTTTTGTGCTCGCCCTGACTATAATATATAAGGTACAGCATATAGGCCGAGAAGCCGAAACCATAGCCAAACTGCTCGATAAACACACAGACATTGACAATGAGCAGACTCTGAGGCAGGACATAAGCCAGATAGACATAGACCAGGTCGGGCAGTGTGATGGCCATCACCATGGGCCACAGCCAGCGTTTCAACCCGTCGCGGCTCGCCACGATACCACCAAGGATACCACCCAGCGTCAGACCAATGACACCCACCGTGCCCTGCACCAGCCCGTATTCTGCCGGCGAAAGGCCTAATCCGCCATTGGCCGTCGCATCAATCAGGAACAGTGCACTGATCTTAGCCAACAGGCCCTCTGGCATACGATAGAACAGCATAAAACAGATGCCTGCCCACACCTGAGGCTTCTGGAAGAAGGTCTTCAGGGTGGCCCAGAACTCCTGCATGATCTGTGCCCCATCCATCTTCTCGATGCCCTTGTCTTCTTTCGGACGCGGCAGGATATAATGGTGCCACAGCCAGAAGGCAATAAAGAGACCTGCCATGCCATAGAACATCAGACTCCACGAATACTTCACATTACGCGTGAGCACCTCCAGATTGCCTGCCAACATCACCAGCAAGCCCTGTCCCACGATGGTGGCGATGCGATAGAAGGTGGAGCGGATACCAACGAAATAGGCCTGCTTGTGTTCGTCGAGACCCAGCATATAAAAGCCATCAGCAGCAATATCATGCGTGGCACTCGAGAAAGCCATCAGCCAGAAGAAGGCCAACGACCCCTGCAACCAATAAGGACCAGGTATCGTGAAAGCCACACCACCCAAGGAGGCGCCTATCAGCAACTGCATGGCGACAATCCACCAACGCTTGGTCCTGATGATATCGATAAACGGACTCCACAGCGGTTTGATAACCCACGGCAGATAAAGCCACGATGTGTATAACGTGATATCGGCATTCGACAGGCCGAGACGCTTATACATGATCAGCGAGATGGTCATCACCGCCACATACGGCAGACCTTCTGCGAAATAAAGGGTGGGCACCCACGCCCAAGGGTTTTTCTTACTCATATAATTGTTTGATTTCTGAATTGCGATAATAGAACAGCAGGATCTCATCGTAGGTCTTGCCCTGCTCACCCATGACGGCAGCACCAATCTGACAGAGGCCTACCCCATGGCCCCACCCAGAGCCATGCAGGATAAAACGGTCGCCCTGCTTCTCGACCTCGAAGGCAGAAGAATAGAGGTGCGTCTCACTCAGGGCACGACGAATCTCGAGTTCCTTGCCGATGGTAAAGGTTTTCTTGGTGCCCACGATCTTCAGCTTCCAGATACGTCCACTCTTTCCACGCTCGAGAGGGATCAGGTCGGTGATGGTTCCGAAGTCATCCTTCAGTTTGCGGTTGACCAACTCTGAGAGCTGCTCCTGCGTGTAAGTCACCGTCCAACGGTAGAAATCGGGCGTCTCCTGATCGAAATCATTCAGCACCTGCGAAAGGACATGCTTATCGCTGGTGTTACAATAGGGATCATGGAACGACTGCAGATAGGGCTTTGGTGTATCCTCCCAGCAATACTGGAATTCCTCCGTCTGTCCGCCACAACATTTCGAGAAACGCGTGTCGCAGATTTCATCCTCATAGGCCAGAATCTGTCCACGTGTGGTCTGTATGGCCTGTTCCACAGCCGGGCTCGATTGTTTGGTAATGCCCTGATAGCGCTGGCAATGATCATCGGCACACACGTCGAAAATGGTATGGTCTTCACGATCGTACCAACGTATCATTTCATCATCCTTTTTGACAAACGAGAAGAAGGATGCCTCACCCTTTTCCATCTGTTGCCGCTTGCTCATCTGTGCCAGAAGCCACGAGCGGGAAATGACGGCATGTGCCTTCAGGAATTCCAATGAAGCCGTGGCCGACATCTCACTCGAGATAACGCTCGTAAGATAACGCTCCACCGGCAACTCATTGATGGCCACAATCTTATCAGCCTCGACCACCAGACGGAGCGTGCCACTGAACACCTGTGTCTCCTTGCGCTCCCAATGGAAATTAACACCGATTGTGACATCGTGAAGCGAGAAGGAAGCATCGTCTTCCTGAGGTGTGAAGGTCAGTTCACGATACTGATTACCACGCCACAGGATACCACCCTCGAAAAATTCCACTTTTTGCAGGCCTGTCAGCACCTCGCCTTTGGCGGTATAGGGTTTATTGAGCACAAACGATATTTTCTCGGCACTGACGATTCCTACCGTTACGTTGGGTTCCTTAGAGGTGAGAGGTGAGAAGTGAGAGGTGAGAGAATGAGCGCCGCTGGCCTTCAATTGGTTGATGACGCTTTGCAAGGCGTCACCCTTGAGGGTGATCTCATCCAGGATTTCGAGGGCAATCTCCGGAGTGAGGCGTTCATAATCCTCCTGTCGGGGGGTGATGATGAGTCCCGCCATGTCGAGGGCTCCTGGGGAGATGATATACTGTGCTGCACCTTCTTTATAATAGCAGTCTGGACGATGTTTCGTACGAGGGAACACCACCGACAGGAAATCGTCATTACTGCGCCAAGCCACGATATTCATCATAGGTTCCGGATCAGTAGCAGGCAGGGCTTCATAAAGTCTGCGGAACAGTTGTTCGTCGCCATACTGCGAACGGCTTCGTATCAACAGGGCCGTACAGGGATAGTCATCGATGAGCGAGATATCTTCATCGTTATTCAGACTGATGAGTGGCGTCAGGTTACGTGACAAGCGCTGCCACGACATCTGAAGCGGCAACAGGCCGCTGGTACCTGCCTGGAAATGGGCATGGTCTGGAGCAGAGGCGCCACATTGCGGACCATTATAGAACACCATCATCTCAGGATATTCCTCCAACAGCTTATGGATCTCGCCATACGACTCGAGTATGCGCTGGGGCTGGTGCTTCAGCGAAGGGATGGTGAAGTGCTGCTGAAGAATCGGGAAGGGATTGACAAGCAACTCATACTGGCCGTCAACCTCCTTTTTGATCTGCTCCTTGGGACGATTTTTCTCACAAAGGAAACAAGGACGTTCAGCAATGGTCTTCTGGTCGATCTTCGCACCAGTAGACACCATACGAGCGGGATTCCACTGTACATGGATGCTATAGGCACCCACTGCCAATTCGCGGGTCTTGGCACTACGCAGGTCATGATAACGTTGACGGGCGGCCTCCCACTTCTCTAACTGACGATTAAAGAAACGCTGCAAGGGGGAGTCGGCCATCAGTTCCTGCTTACCCTGAAGCATCTGCTGGCGCGCAGCGATTTCGAGGGTGCGCAACCGGTCTTTATAGAGGTTGTTGGCATTGATCTTATCGATGCTGAGGGCCGCATCGCTATTCCCGCCCCAACGACGGCAAAGATAGAGTTCGGTATAGATACGACCAATGCGGTAGTGTCGCGAGAAAATCAGTCCAAGGGCGTAATCCTCTCCGTAACTGGTATTGGGGAACTGAATCTGTCGCAACAGAGGGGTGAAGAAAGCACGGGGTGCGCCGAGACCATTGATACGCAGGGCGTTATTAGGTCCATTCTCGTCTGTCCACTCCTTATGGTCAATCAATCCCGGTGGCAGGGTGTTCAGCTCAAAGTCGCACATCCGATAGCTGCCCACCACCATCGCGGCATTCTGCTTATAGAAGGTATCCACAATCTGTTGCAGGGTCTTTGGCGAGGAATAGAGGTCGTCGGAATCCAACTGTACGGCAAATCGGCCACAGCGGTCATCATTGATCGCCACATTCCAACAGCCGCCAATGCCTAAGTCATGACGCTCAGGGATGATATGAATCAGCCTTTCGTCATGCATACCGTCGAGCAGTTCTGTGGTCTTGTCGGTAGAATGGTTATCCACCACAATCACATTAAACTTGAAGTTGGCCTTCTGACCCAAAGCACTGTAGACAGCATCCATAATCGTCTTCTCGCGATTGAAGACGGGAATCACCACAGAAGCCTCAATGTCAAAGTCCTGCTCGTTGAAATCCGGACGGCGATAGAAGGAGGGATCGATCTTGGCGCCGATTTCTGCCAGGTGGGCAGTGGCAGCATGTTCCATCTCAATCTGCACCTCCCGGTTGCGGGGATTCACATAATCGAACTGCTTCACACCCGAGGCCCTCAGGTCAAGCTCCTCTTCCGAGTACAGGCACTCGTTGATATGGAAAAGCGGTCCCTTACGGCTCAGAAACAAGCGCAGGGCATAGAGGCCGGCATACTGATAGTCGTGCTCACCGGCCTGCATGGCAAAGGTATGCAGCAACGAGGTCTTCAACAGCCACAGACTGCCAAAATCGAAGTCATCACGAATGCTGCCAGGATAATAATCAATCACTGGATGGCCAGTGCGGTCTGAATAGACCATCGCTGCATTTGAATCGCTGGCCACGCGAAGCATCCTGTCGAGCGCTCCCTGCCCCAGCGACACCCTCACGGGCTTCGTCAGCAGCAGCACATAGTCGGCCTTGGCATTCTCTGCCACCTGCATCAGGGCATTGCTGCTCTGCAGACTCGTTTCCAATAGGGTGATATTCTGAATGGTCTTGCTATTACGCAGTTGAGAGACAATTTCTTCAGCAACGTGCTCCTCAACGGCCGGCAAGAAACAATCTATCTTTTCTCTCATGATCGTTCTTATGCTTGGATATTGTAAATTTGTGGCAAAGATACGCATTATTTTTTAAAAACTCGAATATAATTTGGTTTTTCGCGCGAATTGCACTAACTTTGCACACGAATTCTAAAAATCAAACCTGGATGGACAGTGAAAAGCAGACGCTCATCGGTAGGACACTCGGCGAACTGAAAGTCGTCGTGGGTGATCTTGGCATGCCTGCATTCACAGCGACACAGATTGCCAAATGGCTGTATCAGCAGCATGTCGGCAGCATCGACGATATGACCAACATCTCAAAGGCCAACCGCGAAAAGCTGAAGGAGAAATACGAGATTGGTGCCATGCCTCCAATCGACTGTCAGCGTTCCAAGGATGGTACGGTGAAGTATCTTTTCCCTGTAAGGACTGGCAAATTCGTCGAAACGGTATTTATACCGGATGGTGATCGCGCCACACTCTGCGTCTCCTGCCAGGTGGGCTGTAAGATGAATTGTCTGTTCTGTCAGACGGGCAAGCAGGGTTTTGAGGGTGACCTCACGGCAGCTGATATCCTCAACCAGATCTACGCCTTACCGGAGAGCCAGGAACTGACGAACATTGTCTTCATGGGCCAAGGTGAGCCGATGGACAACCTGGACCAGGTGCTCAGGGCTACGCAGATACTCACGGCCGATTACGGCTGGGCCTGGAGTCCTAAGCGTATCACCGTGAGCAGTGTCGGCATCAGACATAAGCTCAAGCGGTTCCTTGACGAGAGTGAGTGTCATGTGGCGATCTCGATGCACTCTCCCCTGCCCGAGCAGCGCCAGACGTTAATGCCGGCAGAACGGCAGATGAGTATCACGGAGACTGTCGACCTGCTGCGCCAGTACGACTTCACCCATCAGCGCCGCTGCTCGTTTGAGTATATCTGCTTCGGTGGACTTAACGACAGTCTGACGCATGCCCGTGAGATGATCAGACTGCTTCAGGGACTGGAATGCAGAGTCAACCTCATTCGCTTCCACGAGATACCAGGTGTCGACCTGCCCGCCAGCGATGAGAAGCGCATGGAATCATTGCGCGACTATCTGACGGCACACGGTGTGTTCACCACCATCCGCGCCAGTCGTGGACAGGACATCTTCGCAGCCTGCGGACTCCTCTCGACAGCGAAAAAGAACGGAATATAAAAATGTAAACAACATACATGGAGAATAGAAAGATACGCGTGGCCATCACGCACGGAGATACTAACGGCATCGGCTATGAGATCATCCTCAAAGCATTTGAGGACAGCGGGATGCTCGATTTATGTACACCCATTATTTATGGCAGTCCGAAGATTGCCACCTATCACCGCAACATGCTACAACTGGAGACGCCTTTCAGCATCATCTCCAAAGCAGAGGAGGCCCATCCCGACAAACTCAACCTGCTGGCCACCTTCGACGAGGAGGTGAAGGTAGAGTTCGGCTCCCCCACCCCTGAGTCGGCTGAAGCAGCCCGCAAGGCGATGCGACGTGCCAAGGAAGACCTGAAAAACGGTCTCTACGACGTACTCGTCCAGGCTCCCATGGTATCCAGCAACACCCCTGACCCCGATGACAAGTCACTGCTCATCATGTTTACGGATGACATCCGTATTGCATTGGCCACCAACCATCTTCCCATCAAGGACGTCGCCGCCAACATCACCTCAGAGAAACTCGTTGAGAAATGTCGTTTGCTGCACACTTCCTTGAAGCGCGACTTCCGTATCAACAACCCTCGTATCGCCGTTTTGGCCCTTAACCCGCAGTTGGGAACAGAAGAGGAGAACATCATCAGTCCCGCCCTCAAAACCATCGAGGAAGCTGGCATACAGGTCTATGGTCCGTTTACTGCCGACGATTTCTTCGGCAACGGCCTGCAAAACGGTTTCGACGGTATCTTAGCGATGTACGACGATCAGGGTAATGTACCCTTTAAGACGCTAGCCACTGAGTTTGGTGTCAAGATGAAGACCGGATTCCCCTTCGTCATCACTACGCCCGACCACGATCCGTGTTTCGATATCGCAGGCAAAGGCATGGCCGATCCCGCATCGCTTCGCCATGCTATTTATGCTGCCATCGACATCTTCCGAAACCGCATCCATTACGATGAGCCTTTGGCCAACCCGCTGCCAAAGCTCTATCACGAGAAACGTGAGGATGGCGATAAGGCTCGCTTTGCCATAAAGGCTAAGGATCAGTTCAAACGCGAAGACAAGGTCCCTGAGGACGACAAAACAGAGAATGAATGAAGACATCCGAACTACAAAGCATCAAACAGCGCTATAATATCGTAGGCAACTGCGAAGCACTGAACAGCGCACTCGACGACGCCCTGAAAGTAGCGCCCATCGACATCAGTGTGCTCATCATCGGCGAAAGCGGTGTGGGTAAGGATATACTGCCAAGGCTGATTCACGACAACTCCCCCAGACGACGGGAGAAATATTTCGCCATCAACTGCGGTGCGATTCCCGAGGGAACCATCGACAGTGAACTCTTCGGCCACGTGAAAGGCTCGTTTACCGGTGCCATCAACGACTCCCCAGGCTATTTCGGCGTGGCCAACAAGGGCACCCTCTTCCTCGATGAGGTGGGCGAACTCCCCATGGCGACCCAAGCCCGACTGCTTCGTGTACTGGAAAATGGTGAATACATCCCCGTAGGCGCTACCGAAGTACGCAAAACCGATGTGCGCATCGTGGCTGCTACCAACGTCAATATTGAGAAGGCCATCAGTGAAGGCCGTTTCCGTGGCGACCTCTACTATCGTCTGAACCGCGTGAACATCCAGATGCCAGCCCTCCGCGACAGAGGCGAGGATGTGATCTTGCTGTTCCGTCTGTTCGCGATGGAGATGTCGGAGAAATACAAGATGGACCGCGTGACCCTGACCGACGAGGCCAAGCAAATGCTCATGCGCTACAAGTGGCCGGGCAACATACGCCAACTGAAGAGTGTTACCGAGCAAATCTCCATCTTCAGTAAGGAGCGCATCATCACGCCCGAGATTCTTGCAAAATTCATTCCACAGGATCAGGACACCACGCAACTGGCCACTATTCCCCACGAAGGCAGCGACCACTCGTTCGAGAATGAACGCGAGATACTATACAAGATCCTGTTCGAACTGCGTGGTAATGTCAACGATATGCGTCGCGAGATGGGCAATCTCAAAAAACAAATCGAAGAAGTGCAGAACGTCAAGACCATCTCTGCCGATCCGATGCCAAGTACACAACTGGCCCCCATTACGCCCATACAACCCCTATCGCCTACACTCGAAGATGCGGTGGCAGAGGAATATGTGGAGCCTGAAAAAGAGCCAGAGAGCCTCAACCTGAACGTGCTCGGCAAGCAGATGCTGGAGAAGGCCCTTGAGCGCAACAACGGCAACCGTAAGAAGGCCGCACAGGAGTTAGGTATCAGCGACCGCACGCTTTATCGCCGTCTAAAACAGTACGGACTGGTGTGCCTTATCGCCTTTTTCAGCCTGTTCAGCCTCTCGTCGTGCTCCGTCAGTTACAAGTTCAATGGCGCCAGCATCGATTACACGAAGATCAAGACCATTCAGATTAATGATTTCCCTGTTCGAAGCAGCTATGTTTGGGCTCCCATGGGCGCCATTTTCAATAACCAACTGAAAGACCAGTTCCGAAACAACACCAAGCTCATGCAGGTAAAGCGTAACGGCGACCTCAAGCTGGAAGGCGAAATCACCCGTTACGAACAGCGTAACAAGGCCGTTTCTGCTGAAGGTTACTCAGCACAGGTGGAACTATCCATCACCGTCAACGTTCGCTTCACCAACAACAAGAAACACGAACAGGACTTCGAGAAGTCATTCACCTCACAGAAGTCGTATGACTCTTCGATGTCGCTGAATTCCGTTCAGGAGGAACTCGTCACGCAGATGATGAAGGATCTTTGCGACCAGATATTCAATGCCTCTGTGGCACAATGGTAACCCCCAACAAAGGAAACAATGGATATAGCAGAACTGACCCAACACCCCGAACGCCTGGATCGTAACACGTTATACGAGTTGCGCTCACTGCTGGCTCTCTACCCCTATTATCAGACGGTTCGTCTGCTCCTGCTTCAGAACCTCTATCTGCTCCACGATCCTACCTTTGATGAAGAGTTGCGACGTGCTGCCATCTACATCACCGACCGCCAAGTGCTCTTCCAGATGATTGAGGCTGTACATTACCGGCATCCCAACTATCAGAATAATCAAACGACGCCGAGTCATCAGAGTACGCCGAATGCTCCAAACCGCACGCTCTCGTTGATTGACAATTTCCTCGACTCTATCCCCCAGGAGGGTGATACCGACGAAGAGAAGAAGAGCCAGCGCAAGCCCACCCCCGCCGATGCCGCTGTCGACTATGTGGCTTACCTGCTCGAGACAGAGGGCGAAACACTGGGTGATAACACCATACCGAAGATGAAAGGCCAGAGCCTGATCGACGATTTCATAAATATTGACAAAGGACGCTTTACCCTCAGTGAAGAGCCCCAAAGTCCACCATTAGCGGAAGAAGAGGCCGAAAAAAGCGAAAGTGCCCCCAATGAGGGTATCTTTACCGAAACTTTAGCCCGAATTTACATAAAACAAGGCAAATATTCGCAGGCTCTTGAAATTATTCAGCGATTAAGTTTGGTTTATCCGAAAAAAAATGCTTACTTTGCAGACCAAATCCGCTTTTTAAAGAAGTTGATTATTAATAACAAAACATAATAATAGTAAAAAAAATGTACACACTATTTGTAATTCTTATCGTAGTAGCAGCTTTGCTGATGATTGGCATCGTGCTCATCCAGGAGTCTAAGGGTGGAGGTTTGGCATCAAACTTCTCTACCTACAATCAGATTGGTGGTGTCCGCAAGACCACTGACTTTATTGAGAAGACCACATGGGGTCTTGCAGCCGCAATGGTTGTACTCAGTGTTGTTTGCGCTTATGTAGCCCCTCAGGCCTCTTCCAGCGGTTCTGTCATGGAGGGTATTGAGGCTCCCGCTACTAACCCCAACAACCTGCCTGGTTTTGGTGCTAGCCAGCAGAAGGAGGCCGCTCCTGCCGCTGAGGCTCCCGCAGCCGAGGCTCCCGTACAGGAGGCTCCTGCACAGCCCGCCAACTAATCAGCAAGGTAGATGACACAAAAAAGTGGCAGTCGGAAATCGATTGCCACTTTTTGTTTGTCTGTGTTTTCTCACTGACTGATACGCTCTATGCGAAGTTTCAGGAGTCCGGCAGGCACCTTCACTTCCACCACGTCGCCCACCTTTCTATTCAGGAGCGCCTGTGCGATCGGTGAGTTGATCGAGATCTTCCCTTCGCGGAGATTTGCCTCGTGAGGACTGGCTATCGTGTAGGTCATCCTGGCATTATTGGCCAGATTGGTCATCTCCACCTTACTCAGCAGCTGGATGCTATCAGTACCGAGCCGCGACATATCCACCACGCGTGCATTGGCCAGCACCTTCTGCTTAAAGCGTATCCTACCCAATAGGCGCGACTGCTCGCGCTTGGCTGCATGATATTCAAAGTTCTCACTCAGATCACCCTTGTCACGCGCCTCAGCAATGGCCTCCCTCACCTGAGGCAATTCCACACTCTCCAACTGATGGAGTTCGGCTACCAGCTTGTCGTAGCCCTCCTGCGACATATATTCAAAACTCATATTTTCCTGTTCTTTTCAAAAATCTTATTAAAACTATCGGCAAAAGTATGAAAAATCAGAGAATTATCGCTAAATTTGCATCCATAATTATGATATTTTATAGGATATGATATGAGAAAGAGTTTAATGCTATTCCTGTTGGCCGTATGCTTTGCGCTGACAACCACTGCACAGAATGGTCCGAAGAAAGTGTATGATGAGACTATCAACCCCATCGAACAGATAGACCAGGCTTTGGTAAAAGCCAAGTTCGAAGCAAAGTTCGTCATCTGTCAAGTAGGTGGCAATTGGTGTCCATGGTGCCTGCGTTTTGCCGACTTCATCACAAACGATACAACGATCAGCCATGTGATTGACGAGAACTTCGTCTATATCCATGTGAATTATAATCCCCGACGTTCTGAGGGAGAAGAAAAGACACAGTTGGCAAAGCAGATGCTAAAACGCCTGAACAATCCTGAACGTTTCGGATTCCCCGTATTCGTCGTACTTGATGACGAGGGAAAGGTGATCCATATTCAAGATTCGAGTTTCCTGGAAGAAGGCCAAGGCTACCATCAGGAAAAAGTGCTGCGTTTCTTCAAGAACTGGACACCTAAAGCGGTAAAAGACGTCTAATCACAAGATTGTCATAATCTCCTTGAGATTGTTCACGATGAATGTAGGCCTCTGAGAACTGTCATCGACATCTACATTCCATCGGTTAAAGAGCATCGCATCGATACCGGCATTAAGTGCCCCCATGATATCGGTCTGCAGATTGTCGCCAATCATGAGGGTGGTTTCACGATGGGCGCCTGACCGCCGGAAAGCATACTCAAAGAACGCTGGTGAGGGTTTGTTCACACCAGCGTCCTCACTAAGGATGATCGTGTCGAAATAGTCCTTCAGGCCGCATGCAGCCAGTTTCTTGTATTGTACCTCATGGAAGCCATTACTCGTCATGTGCATCCGATAACCCTTTCCCTTTAGATAATCCATCAGTTCGTGGGCGCCTTCCACCACACCTGGCTTCGTAGAACAGAAGTCGAGAAACGTGTCGCTCATCTTCAGACAGAGTTGCTCTGTCACGTCAAGACCATTGCCCACACTCAGCGGACTGCGGAAGCGTTCCACAATCAGATAGTCGCGGGTGATCTCACCTTTCGAGTAACGTGTCCAAAGGTCTATATTGGCCAGCCAATAAGCATCATAGAAGATCTGAGGATCAGAGAAATAGCGTTCGAGGTGGAAAGCCTCATACGTCTCACGCAAGGCAATAACAGCATTGCCATGTGTATCGTAGAGCGTGTCATCGAAATCGACAAACAAATCTTTATATTTCATTATCTCAATGCTATTTTGACTGCAAAAATAGCTATTTTTTTTGAATACACACCTATAATTAGATTATTTTTTCTACTTTTGCGCCAATAAAACAAGCATCATGACCGATTGGTTATTGCTCATATTGCCGTTACTGATTGGCTGGCTACTCGACCTCTTGTTGGGCGACCCAGCGTGGTTACCACATCCTGTCGTGGGGTTTGGTAAGATGATCGGCTTTGGCGAGAAACGACTCAACAAGGGAAGTCATCGCATGCTGAAAGGTGGCCTATTAGCCGTTAGTCTCATTCTATTGGTATTGGGTTTAGTCTGGGCCCTCAGGATGGTATTGGGCAGCTACACCCTGTATTTCGATATGATAGCTATCTTCTATTGTCTGGCAGGAACGACGCTGATTCGTGAGGTTCGTGACGTTTTCCGCGCCGTCAATCGCTCTTTGGAAGAAGGTCGGAAGCAGGTGGCCCGCATCGTAGGGCGTGACACCTCAGAGCTTTCTGCCCAGGAAATCCGCACGGCAGCCTTGGAAACCTTAGCAGAGAATCTAAGCGACGGCGTCATCGCTCCGTTGTTCTGGTTGGCGATCGGGGGTGTGCCTGCCATGGTGGCCTACAAGATGGTGAACACGCTCGACTCGATGATCGGCTATCGCACGGAACGGTATAAGGACTTCGGCTGCTGGGCCGCCCACATCGATGACATTGCGAATTATATCCCAGCCCGTCTGACAGCCCTATTGATGGTAATTTCTGCAGGCAAACCACAACTCGCAGGTTTCGTATGGCGTAATGGTCGCCATCATGCTTCACCCAACAGCGGCTATCCCGAAGCTGCTCTTGCCGGCATCCTCGACTGTCGTTTTGGTGGACCTCACTACTATTTTGGAGAACTATTCGATAAGCCCTATATTGGCGAGAACGCTCGCGAGTTGACGACTGCCGATATGCAGAAGGCAGTACGCATCAATCGCACAGCTGAAGTTCTTGCTGTCATTTCAGTCATGATCATTAATTGCCTATGAAGAAAGTTATATTGATAACAGGCGGTGCCCGTTCTGGCAAGAGCCGATACGCTGAGGAGCGAGCTTTGTCGCTATCCGAAAATCCCGTCTATGTGGCTACGGCCCACGTGTGGGATGAGGAGTTTCGCGAACGGGTGAAGAAGCATCAGGAGCGGCGCGGTCCTGAATGGACGAACATCGAAGAAGAGAAGCAACTCAGCAGGCACGATCTGACGGGACGCGTAGCCGTCATCGACTGCATCACGCTCTGGTGTACCAATTATTTCTTCGAACTACAAGACGTAGATGCCGCTCTTGATGCCCTCAAAGCTGAGTTCGATAAGTTTACGGCTCAGGATGCCACCTATATTTTCGTGACCAACGAGATCGGCATGGGAGGCGTGAGTGAGAATACCGTCCAGCGGAAGTTCACCGACTTGCAAGGTTGGATGAACCAATACGTCGCCAGCAAAGCCGATGAAGTCATTCTCATGGTCAGTGGGATACCCGTCATAGTGAAAAGCGAAGCATCATGAGAGCATTTAAAATCGATAGACCAGATCTGGCGATACGGCCAGCCATTCAGGACAAGATTGACAACCTGAACAAGCCCAAGGGCTCATTGGGCGCATTGGAAGCGTTGGCGATGCAGGTGTGTCTGATTCAACAGACGCTCACACCATCGCTAGCCTCACCCTGCCACCTGCTCTTGGGTGGTGATCATGGCATCGAGCGGGAAGGCGTCAGTGTGTCACCACGAGAAGTCACTTGGCAGCAGATGATCAACTTCACCCGTGGCGGAGGCGGTGTCAACATGTTCTGTCGCCAGCACGGTTTTAAGTTGCGCATCGTCGATGTGGGTGTGGATTACGATCTCTCTGCCGTCCCAGGCATCATCGACCGTAAGATAGCCCGTGGCACGCGCGATTTCCTCTATGAGCCAGCGATGACGGAAGAAGCGTTCAGCCAAGCCATCGAAACAGGGCTCTCATTAGTCGATGATTGTATCGGAGAAGGTTGTCAGGTGCTTTGTATCGGCGAGATGGGCATCGGCAACACCTCACCGTCGAGTCTCTGGATGAGTCTTTTCTGCGACATTCCTCTCGACGCGTGCATCGGTGCCGGTGCCGGCCTCAACACCCCGAGCATCCGCCATAAGCGCGAAGTGCTCACCCAGGCACTCAATCATTCTCTATTGTCACCTCAGTCCGATCCTGCTGAAATTATACGATACTTCGGCGGTTTCGAAATGGTGACCGCTATTGGTGCGATGCTTCATGCTGCAGAGCAACACCTTGTTATATTAGTTGATGGCTTTATCATGACAGCCTGTGCCCTTGCCGTCTGCCGACTCTATCCGAAGGCACAGAGCTATATGGTCTTCTGCCATTGTGGCGACGAGAGTGGACATCGTCGAATGCTCGATGCGCTGGACGCCAAGCCACTGCTCTCGTTGGGCATGAGATTGGGCGAGGGCACCGGTGCCCTCTGCGCCTTTCCCATCCTCGACTCTGCCATCCGTATGATTAACGAAATGAACAACTTCGACAATGGAAATATCACTAAATACTTCTAAATGGTACGACCGTCTATGGGCGGCCCTGATCTTCTTCACGCGGCTGCCTTTCTGGCGTATCTACCAACCACCAAAGGAAGCCTATCAAGGCGTGGTGGAATTCTGGCCGTTGGCAGGCTGGCTCACGGCAGGCGTGATGGCGGGTATGCTCTATAGTGCCTCGCTCGTATTCAACTACGCGATTGCCGTTCTATTGGCTATCTTCAGTCGTTTGCTGTTGACTGGTGCCCTTCATGAAGACGGGTTAGCCGACTTCTTCGACGGTTTCGGCGGTGGAGGTCGGGATCGTCAGCGCATCCTCGACATCATGAAAGATTCGCATATCGGCACCTATGGTGTATTGGCACTGGTCGGCTATATGCTATTGCTCTTCTTCGCGCTCCTTTCCCTGACGCCCGTTGATGCCGCTCTCACGATTCTCGCCATTGACCCTTATGCCAAGATGATAAGCGCCCAAGTGATACAGATGATGCCGTATGCCCGCTCGGAAGAAACAGCGAAAAACAAGACTGTCTACCGAAAGTTCTCTGCTGCCGCTGGTATAGGCCTCGCCATACAAGGTTTGCTACCCATCGGACTCTATCTCTGGTGGATGCAAAGCCGTATCGAATGGAGTACACTCATCTTCCTACCCTGCCTGACAATGTACTTCCTCTACCTTTTCATCTGGCGAAGGCTGCGCGGCTATACAGGTGATTGCTGTGGTGCCCTCTTCCTGCTTACAGAACTGACGGCCTATCTCATTGTATCTTATTATCTGGCGTAAACTTTGGCTTTTTGTCACAAAGATACATGCCTGATAGGATGAGCACTGTACCCAACAAGAACCATATCGTAATCTGTTCATGTAGCAACCACCAGGCAAACAAAATGGTGGTAATGGGATTGAAATAAACCCAATTGGTAGCGATGACAGTCCCAAGCTGATGAATCACCCAATTCCAGACAAGGAAACAGACCATAGAAGCAACGACACCGAGGAACAGCAGATTCCACAGCACCTGAGGACTGAATATGACTTCCATTGGCGGAAAGTCAGGGAACACCAAATAGTAAGGAAGTATGGTCACCAGCCCATAGAAGAAGACCTTGCGCGTGATGAAAAAGGTAGAATAACGATCGGTCGCCGACTTCATCAGCAGTGAATAGACAGCCCAGCAAAGACAGGCACCAAAAGCCAACATATCGCCAATCGGCGATAGATGGAGCACAAAATGGCCATTGAGCACGACGACGGCCATACCTGCACATGCCAACAGCGACCCGATGACCTGAATACGTGCGAACCGCTCGCTTTGACGATAGGCCAATGCGACCAGAATCATGGCGAACAATGGGCATGAACATACGATAAGCGACGTGTTGGTCGCCGTCGTGTAAAGCATAGCGGCGTTCTCGGTAAGGAAATACAGCGAGCCGCCTGTGATGCCCAAGAGCAACATGATCAGTTCGTCACGCCACGACCCGCAGAACAGCCTGAACGACTGCCGTCTGACTGTCAACTCGAAGATAAGCAGTAGCAAATAGGCAATAATGAATCGCAGCGTGAAGATCTGGGCAGGTGACAACCCGTTGAGAAGCAGCATCTTGGTAAATACAAACGTACTACCCCATATTGCCACTGTGACAAATGCCATGAAATGGGCTTTCATCTTTTCCATGATGACATTACCGGGTCTGCTACTTGGTAATCGTCAGCACACCAGCAGAAAGGGCGGGTACAGAGAGTACCACATCACAGCCATCGGTTTGGGGGATGGCTTTCTGCAGGGCGACGGCATGTTTGTTCTCCATGCTGTTGGCCGTTGTCAGCGAACCAGGAGCATAATACTCGAAAGCCGTTTCTTTCACACCGTTCCAGTCGCCTTTGATGCGTAAGGTGGCAGGCTCTTCGGTAGGATTCACCACCTTCACAATCACGCCGGAGCCGTTTTCCGCCATGGTAGTGCTCACGCTCAAATTGCCTGTCTCACCGCTATAGGCCAGACGATACTTTGAGAAATGGTCGTACCAGAGTTCCGTCACCTGGCAATTGGGCGCCTTGAACAGATCCTTGTAGTCGAAGTTGATAAAGGCGTTGTTCCAGTCGGGGGCGTCAGTACGACGGATAAACAGGGCTGCTGCTCCCATCGCCACCACATCACGCGCCTCGCACATATTAAGGAAGCCACCAGCAAACAAGCCTGTGCGCCAGTCGATGCTGTTCAGATTCCACTCCGAGATGAACAGCTTGATATTCGGGTTAGGACCATCGGCAATCATCTGGGCATAGCGGTCGTACTGCTGACCCAAACGTACGGGACCGGTGGCATAACCACCTTGCTGCTCGTAGTGGTGCAGACTGAGGTAGTCGAAATAGTTGCCGCTGCGCTGGATGAACTGCTCGTCCTCACGGAAGCCACCACAGGCGATGATCTTGATGGTGGGGTCGATCTTACGCATGGCGGTGCTGAAGTCACGCACACATTTCTCATAGCGGTCGATACCCATCTCCCACATCTCATTGTCGATTTCCCAGTATTTCACGTTATAGGGTTCCGGATGGCCGTTGGCAGCACGCTTGGCACCCCACTCATCAGTAGCAGGGGCATTGCAGTAGCGCAACCAGTTCACCGCATCCTGAAGAATTTGGTTATACTCCTCGGCAGGGCGTTCGAACTTCACACTCACCACGATGATCGGCTCAGAGTTGACCTCGCGGCAGAAGCGGATGAACTCATCGGTGCCGAAGCAGTTCTGGTCGTAATCCATCCACATCCAGTGGGCCCAACGCTCACGGTTCTCCTGGGGCCCGATGCCCCATTTCCAGTCGTACTGCGCCACATAGCCACCACCCGGCCAACGCAGACAGGTGGGATGCAGCTCCTTGACGGCTTGCAGGATGTCGGGACGGAATCCGCCCAGGTCAAGGCCAGTCCGAGTGGTCATGGTTGCCATATCGACCTGAACGGTACCATTCTTGACCATGATGGCGAAATCGCCGTCGCCGCTTAGTTGTGTCACTCTGCCTCCAACATCTGCTTTCAGTCTGATATTGACATTGTCCTGATTGCCAAGAGACCTCGGTTCAAGGACGAAATCGTATTTCTTCCATTCTTTGCTCACCTTGCCGAGCGACTGACGTGCCACAAAATCTCCTGTTTCATTACGCAGGCCAACAATCAGTTCGCCTTTACCTTTAGCATAGATCGAGCCGACATATTTTTCGCCATCGATGATATTCTGCGGTCCTTGGAAGATGCCAGCCTCGGTCTTACCGGCCGTGATCTCCTGCGAATAGCGCATATTTACGGCATCGTCCTTTATTAATCTATACTTACCACCTTCGCCGAAGGCCGTCCACTGCTGGGCTACAGCCGGAATCTGCACATCACCCGGCGTGCCCTCAAAGAGCACTTTTCCGTCGGTTGTCGTCAACTTGATGTTGCGATAAGTCGCTTCAGTATAGTTTACCCAGAACGTCACGAAATTGCGGTCGGCACGCTCCAGCCCGTCGTAGGTCAGCACCTGCTTGCCGTCCCAGTACACCGTCACCTTGCTGCCCCGGCTCTCTATGCGCAGTTTGTGCCATTGCTGCTCCTCGTTGACCTGTTCTTTAGTGGCGGGGGCTGAAGCGATAGGTGTCAACATATTCATGCGGCGACCCGGACGTCCTCCGAAACCTTGCGATTCACGGACTTCCATCTGACAAATGGAGAAGTCAGCTGTGGCGTTCTGCCGCTCAAGGGCAGCCCGTGCAGCAGCCTCGTTGGCCGCGTCAATCTGCGCCTGCGTCTGTGCAGGTGTGAACATACGACTCTCGTAATAAGGATCGTGTATGCGGACGAAATAAGGTGTGCCGTCGGCCTTGTTGCGGAAGGCGAAACGGATGTCCATCAGTCCCCCACTCCAACTGCGCCGTGCCAGCTTGTACGCACGCCAGTTCACGTCCATCGTCAAGTCGAAGTCATTCGTGTCTATGCTGTCAATCTTCAGCGGCTGCTCGTAACGGGTAGGTGAATGCAGCACCTTGTCGTCATCCATGAACCAGCCGTCGAAATAGCCGTCACGTGGGTGGATGCCGGGATACTGCTCAGGTTCAAACGAACGTTCCTGTATCAGTTCCTGCCACACGCCGTTGTTGGCACTGAAATAGATGTGCTCGAATAACTGTCCGTAGAGCATCTCATCGATGATGCCCGATGGTTGTCTGCTCTCAACGGTGATGATATACTCACTTTGACTCTGCTCTCGCTGCTCCAGCCCCTGAGCATTGGCCATAGTTCCAATCACGAGGAACGTCAACAATAGAAACCTTTTCATCTTTGTGTTGCTTAATTTTACTTAATCAGACCACAAAATTACGAAAAAAAGATGAATTTACGTCATATATTAAAGAAAAATTGTATCTTTGCACCGTGATTCTGAAAAAGAGTCACCCGTAAAGGTGTGCTTAACTGCACTTAATTGGGAATGTGAGTGAGAATCTCCGACTGTCCCGCAGCAGTGAACTCCGTTATGGCTCTCAGACAACGATGCCATTATCCGTTTGGGTGAGAAGGCGTCTGGGAGTGGAGGAAAGTCTGAAGACCAGCCTTTTTCGGTAAAATACCGCTACGCCACGATGTATGGTGTAAGCAGGCGCACTCAAATTTTTGTGGATATGAAACATGAATCAATCGTCGTCGTGTACGACAGTTGTTTGGCTATTGCTGAGGAGATAGCCGACAAGTTGGGTGCTGAGACCGTCAGCGTCCAGAGTATGAACATCAGGCAGATTGAGAACTGTCAAAGTCTTGTCCTCGCCGTTGAATTTCAGACCGACGGCCCCTTGTCGCCACATTGGCAGTATGTCTGTCAGTTGTTACGTGGTGCCAGCCTGAATGGAAAGAACATTGCCGTCATGGTAGCATTGGGCAACAGTATGGATAACGGCATCTATGCTGAAGCGTTCAATAGTGAACTCAGACAAAACGGGGCACATATCGTTGGCGACCAGTTCTATGCAGGTTCATCTGGATGGAATCTCAACAATTGGGTGTGCGCCATATCACCGAACCTGTAACCGTCAAAACGTAGCTATTATGACATACATTTTTATCGTAGCCCTCGAGTTTCTGCTGGCCTTCGCTGGCGTAGGTCTGCTCGTCAGGCACTACAACCACAAGGCGTAGGAACATCAAATCTTGACCGCAGAAATATCCACCAGTCCGTTGACGATGGCGTAGATGGTAAGGCCTGCCGGACTGTGAATCTGTAGCTTGCGGGCAATGTTGCGGCGGTGTGTAATGACCGTATTGGTTGAGATGCAGAGATGATCGGCAATTTCCTTGTTCGACATGCCCTGAACGAGTGAGATGATGACATCCTTTTCACGATCAGAGAGGGCATCCGGGTTTTGGCCGATGCCGCCTTTGAAGACCATGTCGGTAATATTCTTTGTGACATCATTCTGTTTAGCGATCTGCTCCAACCGACGGATGGCCGGCACGAAGATATGATCCTCGACCTCAGCGTGCTGGCGCAGCCATACCTCATTTTCATAGATATCGTGCAACGTGGCTGTCAACTGGTTGTTGTGCAGCCCGTCTTGTGGCAGATACTTAATTATCAGCAACTTCAGTTCGCGCAACTTCTTGTCGCTTGCCCCGTGGTGCTTTGAGAAGGTCTCTACATTATAATCATTGGCGGGATGCCCATCAATCAGCGAGTGAACGTAAGGGAACAGTGTCTTCTGTTCGTATTTCATGTGCAGGCGTATTTCACGGGCATACTCATCATAGAATCGGAGGATGAGACGTGCCAAGGAGTCATTCTCGTTGAGTGACTCCGTCAGCTCCCTGCGGATATAGGGCAACTGGAAGTCGAGGAAATAGGCATGGCTCGCTTCGAGATAGTGAAGCAGCGTGGGTACGCTGATCTTTTCGTCTGACTCAAAGTCGCCATAACCGTTGATGGTATAGTTCACTACAGCGAGGAAGGTATAGGTATCCACTTCGTTATCCTCGCAGGTCTCCTGCACGGTCTTGTCGCCAAAACCCAGACTGATTCCGAAACTCCCCAACGACTGCAACAGGTCGTAATTATCGCGGATGAGCGAAATCATCTTGTCGTCCGCCTCATACATTTTCTGATTCTTCATACCTACATCTGATTACGGCTGCAAAATTACGACTATTTTCCGATATGTGCAATAATCACAAGTAGGTATTTTTAGTTTTCACGGATAGCCCGAAAGTCCACAAATAGGCGATTTCACTATTTTTAGGTATTTGTCATCCGTCTAAAACGCCATACCTTTGCAAAAAATTTGCGAAAAGAGTTAGTGATGAATAGGTTTTATAAGTTAACGATGTGCTGTTTGGCGGCTTTTAGTGGTATCGAAGTAGAGGCACAGGTGAATGCCGCGGATAGTGTGATGCAGCACGCCAAGGGTAACAGGTTAAGCGTGGGTGGCTACGGCGAAGTAGCTTACTCACGCCATTTTTTTAGTGATCACGTCAGCAGGTACAGTCAGCCCGAAGCGCATAAGGATGATCCCAGTCACGGGCGTTTCGACATTCCCCATGCCGTCATCTATCTGGGCTACAACTTTGGCAAGGGTTGGTCGCTGGGTACTGAGATTGAGTTCGAGCATGGTGGTGCTGGTCTGGCCTACGAGAAGGAAGACGAGGAAGGTGGCGAATGGGAACAGGAGACCGAGAAAGGCGGCGAAGTAGAGCTGGAGCAGTTCTGGATTCAGAAAACCTTTTCGCGTGCAGCCAATCTGCGATTCGGGCATATCGTAGTGCCCGTGGGTTTGAATAATGCCCATCATGAGCCACTCAACTTCTTCACGGTCTATCGTCCTGAGGGCGAGAATACCATTCTGCCCAGCACGTGGCACCAGACGGGTGTCTCGTTCTTTGGCCGTTATAAGACGTTCCGTTATGAGGCCCAGTTGCTGGCAGGCCTTAATGCCGACAACTTTACCAATACAGGTTGGATCCATAAAGGCGCGGCCAGTCCGCTGGAGTTCGAGGTAGCTAATAAATATGGTGTAGCACTCCGTCTGGATAACTACGCCGTGCCAGGCCTTCGTCTTGGCTTGAGCGGCTACTATGGCGAGAGTATCGGCAACAGCTACCCCAAGAATGCCAATGGCGTTGATGCGGAATATAAAGGTCAGGTGCTGGTCGGCGCCTTCGACTTCACTTACGATGCCCACAACTGGGTTGTCCGCGGACAGGCCGACTATGGTTATCTAGGTGACGCGGAACAGCTGAAGTATGTCTACAATCGCACGAATAAGAAGTCGCCCTATCACCACGCTGCATTCGTCTCAAAGAATGCATACGCTGTGGGTATCGAGGCTGGTTATGACATCTTCTCTCAGATAAGCCGTCTGCGTCATGATGACCAGAAGTTCTACGTCTTCGGACGCTACGAACAGTATAACCCCTATGCCAGCAAGACCAAAAGCACGGCTTACGACTATACCGAGGTGAAGCGTATGGCTTTTGGTGTGAACTACTATCCCGTGCCCGAGATTGCCATCAAGGCCGAGTATTCCCATCGCTTGCTGAAGAGCCAGTACAACAATGAGCCCTCGATCAGCATCGGTGTGACCTACGAGGGATTCTTTCTTTAGTTTATAGTTTAAAGTTTATAGTTTATAGTTACGATGAAAAAGAAATTTATCTTAGCAATGGCGCTTCTGATGAGCGCAATGACATTCACATCATGTAGTGATGATGACGACAAGAACAATGATGAAACAGTGTTTAATGTCACCGAGACGACACCGCTGGTTGATGATGACACCTACAGTCTTAATACGGCAGCCACCAATTACGCTGTTAAGACCTTTGGCGAGAGTGCGGTCGACGGTTGTGCTGATATCGTCAGCGAGCTCGAGGCTGCCAACACCATCATCGGTAGTGCCAAGCTCTCAGAGGCCCAGGAGGCTTACCTGCGCGAGGTACTTAAGAATCTGGTCAACGAGGTGATTGTTCCTACTTACACCAAGTTGGCCGATAACACCGAGGCCCTTGAAAAGACACTTCACGGCCTGACCACCAGCACGATTACCCAGGCTCAGATTGACGAGGCCTGCAAGGAGTTCAAGGCAGCGCGTATGTACTGGGAACAGAGCGAGGCGTTCCTTGGGGGTGCCGCTTCCGATTTCGACATCGACCCCACCATCGACTCATGGCCGCTGAACCGTTCGCTGCTGCTGAGCTACTTCAACAACGGCATGAACGACGAGATGCTCGACGATGCGACCATCCTTGGTTTCCACGCCCTCGAATTCATCCTGTTCCGCGATGGTCAGCCCCGCAAGGTGGCCGAGCTGAAGGGCAACGATACCTATAAGAACTTCGAGAACATCTCTGGCGCTCAGGAGCTGGCTTACGCCCAGACCATCTGCACCCTGCTCAAGCAGCGCACCTTCCAGTTGCAGTGTGCATGGGATGGCGGCAAGAATGCCAGTCGTATGGCTGTTGTAAAGGCAGCCGGCCTCGACTATCAGACCGAGAAGGGTCTCTCTTTCGGCGACAACCTCATCAACGCCGGTGTCAATGGTTCTAACAGCAGCTTCCCCACATTGAAGGATGCCATTGCTCAGGTACTCTCTGACGATGAGGGCAGCTGTCTGGCTATTGCCAACGAGGTGGGTACCGCCAAGATTGCCAACCCGTTCTCTGCAGGCGATGTGTCGTATGTGGAGTCACCCTACAGCTACAACTCCATCGCCGACTTCCGCGACAACATCCGTTCTATCCGCAACGTATGGCTCGGCTCTACCGACAAGAAGGCCAACAAGTACAGTTTCCACACCTTCTTTGCCAGCGTGAAGCAGGATGCCGTTAATCATAAGGTAGAGGGTGCATACGTCAGCGCTATCGAGGGTATCAGCAACATGCCTTCACCCTTCGTGAAGTACTGCTGCACCATCTGGAATATCGCATTTGAAGACGATGAGGATTGGGACGTAGAAGAATAAGATATGGTACGTTATCAAAATATTATGAAACTGGTACTGGCAGGGCTTTTGGTAGCGCCTGCCTTTACCGCTTGTTCGGACAGCAATGAACTGACCGAACTTGGTCCGTTGGAGACCGGGGAAGAGGCCTTCGGCAAGGCCACAGGCAACTTTACGGCCGAAGAGTGGTTTCCTGGCGGACAGCTGGGTACGACCGAGAAGGCCAGTTATTCTGCGCCTACGCCTGCCGTTCAGAACATTGCAGGTATGGAGGAGGACTTTAATACCGGCGAAGACTTCTTCGAGCACTTATATACCTTCGAGCAGGCCCCCCGTCGCGGCTTGGGTCCAGCTTGGGTGCGCAACAGCTGTATTGCCTGTCATCCGAGCTACGGCCACGGCAAACGCCAGACGGAATATCGTGCCAACACCATCGGCAACGGTTACCTACTGGTCATCTATCACCCCAGCAACAATGCCTATATCTCTGAGGTGACGGGCATGCCGCAGACGCAGGCCATGGCGCCTTTCAAGGCCCCTATCGATGAGAATCAGATCCAGATAGAGTGGAAGACCGTAACGGCTATGGAGAGTGGACTGGCGATGACCTTCCCCGATGGTGAGCCTTACTCGCTCATCTATCCTGAGGTGCGCATTCCGCAGTCGGCTTTCAACACCAATCCGAAGCCTACCGATTACGATGTGCGTTTAGAGTCAACCATCGGTGTGTATGGTACTGCCCTACTCGATGCCATCGACGACGAGGAGATTGAGAAGCAGTGGGCATCGGAGGCTCGCTTTGCTGAGATGAACCCCGCTATGTGGGACAAGGAGGCCAACACCTTCAAGGCCAGTGCCTACTATTCGGCGCCTTACAACGATACCGGTACCCATCATGGCTCGCATGGCCCGCTCAAACGCTTCACCTACGCCATGACCCGCGGTTCGCTGCAGGATGGCGCTGGTGCCAATGCCATCTGGAACATCACCAATGTCACCCGCAGCGATCGCCACTGGCTCTACACCACGACAGCGTGGGCCAAGGCTCAGAGCGAGGATCCTGAGGTGATCAGCTACATCAAACAGCACGGCTCGTCGCCCGCCAGCATCCTCTATCCTTACTATGCCGATGGTACCGACGAGGGCATTGCCAACCGTGTTTACGAGGTGCTCAACACCCCCTCTGTTGCCTATAAGGAAACCTTCGAGAAATATCTGCTCAACAGCGCGCCTTACAATGGTGTAGAGGAGATGACCGACAAGCAGTACTACCAGTTTATGGTTTGGCACCGTGGTCTAGCTGTTCCTGCTGCACGAAACCTCAACGACGCCGATGTCCAGCGTGGCAAGCAGCTGTTCAGTGAGATTGGCTGTGCCAACTGTCACCGTCCGTCGTGGACGACGGGTTCTGACGACATGTGGGTCGATGCCAGTACGAAGGCCTACGCCCAACAGATTGGCAAGAGCGCCAGCAGCATGCTGCCTAAGTACGCCAACCAGACCATCTGGCCTTATACCGACCTGGTTCAGCACCGCTTGTTCATGGTCAACGACATCCGTACGGGCTGGTGCCGCACCACACCGTTGTGGGGCCGTGGGTTGAGCCGTCGTCTGACTGGTGCCGACGATCGTCTGCACGACTGTCGTGCCCGCACCGTCATCGAGGCTATCATGTGGCATGGCTACTCCAAACAGTCGGATGGTTATCGTGCCACTGAGAAGTTCTACAATCTGCCCAAATCCGATCGCGATGCTGTCGTTAAGTTCATCGAATCGATCTAAGATAAGGCTCGTGAATAGTGGACGGTTCCTGATGCTACTGTTCACTATTCACTATTCACTTTTCACTTCGGCAAAGCCTCTGGTATTGCCAGAAAAAACGGCTGCGCATTTCTGTCGGTTGTTCGTTTCCGAAGGTCCCTCTGTCTCCACCCTTTCGTTTCGAGCGCACCAGATGATTCAACTGACGGAGCAGCGAACACCATCCGAGCTTGATGACAGCCTCAGCGTAGAACAGCTATTTGCAGGCTATGTCCTGTTGGCCGATGGCTGGCAAACGATGCGTCTGTTCCCTCATCAGGCGGCAGGAATGATCTCGTGGTATAGTGCCACCGACGCCCTGCCTGCCTCTATGGATTCAGAGCACCAGAAGTACATCCGCGAGGTGTTCCCCCATCTTGTCGCCGAGGTGCAGGCCGGCCATTGGACAACGGTCGATGCTTATATCGACCGCATGATTCAGTATCAGTGTCAGTTTGGCGGCAGTCCGTTGCCAGCTCAGCCGTCATCCTCGACCATCATCGGTTTATTCCTTTTATTTTTCTTTTTATTTGGTGTAAAGTTTTGTAATTGCAAGATTTTTAGTAATTTTGCAGGAAAATTCTAACATCAAATATGAAGCAACTTATTTCAACAATCATTCTGTGCAGCGTAGCCCTTGTTGTCAACGCGCAAAAAGTCACCTCACCCAGCGGCAATCTGTCGGCAAAGACCCTTGAAAAAAAACTCGTTATTAACTACAAGAATCAGCAGGTGCTGGAACTGGCAGACATTCCATTCAGCAAGCTGGACTTCGTCAGGAAGGTGAAAGCCGATTACCAGATGCTGGAGGGTAAGCGTTTGCATTGCACCAACCAGGCCAACGAGTATCAGGCCCCTATCGGTCCGAACGCGAAGATTGTCATGCGCCTCTACAACGACGGTATCGCCTTCCGCTACGAATACACGAACCTGCAGAACAGTCAGGTGCCTGCCGAGCAGACCACCTACCTCATCCACGAGGGTACGAAGCGCTGGATGCAGCAATGGAGCGACGGCTATGAGGGTTTCTTCCCACTGTCGACCACTGCCGAGGTGAATACCTTGGGCGGCTTTGGCGGTTCAGTGGAACAGAAGACCATTAACACCCATTGGGGTTATCCGCTGTTGATGGAGCCGACCGACGGTGTGTTTGCCTTGATCACCGAGGCCAATATCGAGCGTCGGCAGAGTGCTTCGAGCCTGTTCAATCAGGGTGAGAAGTTCAGTGTGAAGCAAGACCAGAACGAGTTGCTGCTCTCCGGCGACTGGCACACCCCTTGGCGCGTGGTCATCATCGGCACACTGGCCGATATCGTACAGTCCACGCTGGTCACCGACGTCAGTGAGCCGACGAAGTACGAAGATACCAGTTGGATCAAACCGGGTGTAGTGTCATGGATCTATTGGGCCAACAACCACGGCTCCAACGACTACAATATCATCAAGAAATATGTGGATATGGCTGTCACGCTGAAGCTGCCCTACGTGCTCATCGATGCCGAGTGGGACGAGATGGACAAGGTGGCCAGCAACGAGGGCAAGACCATCGAGGATGCCGTGAAATATGCCATCTCCAAGGGTATCAAACCACTGATCTGGTACAACTCGTCGATCGGCTGGGTGAACGGTGCCCCTGGTCCTAAGTACCGTCTGAACAAGCCTGAGGATCGTGAGAAGGAGTTTGCCTGGTGCGAGAAGATCGGTGTGGCCGGTGTGAAGATTGATTTCTTCAGTGGCGACAACCAGACGAACATGGACTACTGTCAGGACTTGATGGAGAGTGCCGCCCGCCATCATCTGCTGGTGAACTTCCACGGCGCCCCCATCCCTCGCGGCTGGCAGCGCACCTACCCCAACCTGCTCTCCACCGAGGGCGTCTATGGTGCCGAGTGGTACAACAATGTACCTCACTTCACGAAGAAGGCGGCTGCGCATAACGCCACGCTGCCCTATACCCGTAACGTCATCGGTCCGATGGACTACACCCCTTGTGCCTTTAGCGACTCACAGCATCCGCATATCACGTCGAATGCCCATGAGCTGGCCCTCACCGTGCTCTACGAGAGTGGCTTGCAGCATCTGGCCGACCGTCCGGAGAGCTTCCTCTCCCAGCCTCAGGAGGTGCAGGCGTTCTTGGGCCAACTGCCCACCGTCTGGGACGAGACGCGCTTCGTGTCAGGCTATCCCGCTAAGAGTGCCGTCTTGGCGCGTCGTAGTGGCAATACGTGGTATGTAGCCGGCATCAATGGCCTGGACGAGCAGCAGGTACTGACAACCAATCTTGGTTTCGTAGGCAAGAAATGGAAAAAAGTGCAACTGTTTGCCGACGATGCTTCAGGACAGTGGCAGATTAGCACCATCAGCAAGCTGCCCTCAGAGCTGACGTGTCAACCACGCGGTGGCTTCGTACTTGTCATCCGTTAGTAACATCAAACACTCGGGGACGGTTCTTTTTTGTTTGACTCACTGCGCCGTCAGCGGAAACCGTCAAACAAAAAAGAACCGTCCCCGGGTGTTTGATATCTATTCTGTAAGTCCGCCGTAGCTTTTGGCAGCGGCTTGGAGTGCCTCTTCGGTGGTAAAGCGCTCATAGTAGGTACAGCGTGTGACGACGCGTTGGGGCGATGCATGCCCATCGACGATGCGTACGAGTCCGAAGCCGAGCATGGTGTCGGCAAAGCGTTCTCCAACGAGTGCGAGTGTGCCAGACTTGTTTTTATAGGGTGAGAGGAGCGTTGAGGGTACAGTTATGAAGTCCTCGGTGGAGAGTATCTCCACCTTGATGCTGAGATAGAATTGGTCGTGCCATTCCTGATGTGGGAGGACTCTCTGTTTCAGGACGTAGAGTAACAGTGTGGCCTTTTGTGCTTCCTTTTTCGTGAGGTCGGTGAGGAGTGCCGGTTGTCCGTCAATCTCGTCGATCTGATAGCTGATGGGCTGTAGTGGTCCATCGCTGAGCACCATCCCAGGCAGGAGGAGAGCATTTCCCGAGTGGTACTGTCGTTTTTCAATATACGGCACTGGCGACTGCAAGTTGAGGGACATGAACTGGTTGTAAGCAGGTTTTCCGCTCCTGAAGTAGACATAGCCCGACGCGGCAAGTGCGCGCCAGAGTGCGTTGTTGTGGCTCTGTCTTTCGCGTACCAGCAGTTGTTTTCGTGAGAGTCTTCGGGGCTGTCTGATATGCGCTGGGTAGGTGAACGACCCCGTAGGTCGCTTGACGATGGTTATACTATCGTTCAGTCGGCCTTGAATGTTCTCTAATAATCCTTTTACTCGTGCCATATTGCTGTTATGATGATGTTTCTACTGTTGTTCAATGGCGTAAGCCTAATGGGTGCTTGGGGGTAGTATGTTGGAAGGGAGATGGAAGGGCGGTGGAAGCATAATGTTTCGGTTATGTTTCGGTTCGGTCTCGGTTGAGTACCGATTCTTTCTCGTTCATCTTCCAAATAAACTGCTTATATGCGTTACAACAAAATACACTTTAAAACTTTTTGCAAAGATAATGATAATTTTGGAATTATCGCTATCTTTGCAAAAAGTTTTGGAATCTTTATCTTTTTCCCGCTTACTCACTTAATCGCAGTCTTGATATCCTCCAGCAGGTCCTCACCGGCTTCGAGACCGATGCTGAGGCGGACAGTCGTATCTGGGACGGACATCTCAGCACATTGTTCGGGTGTGAAGAGACCGAAGATGGTCGAGGCGGGATGGATGGCCAACGACTTGCGGTCGAAAAGGTTCGTGGCGCGACGGATGACCTGCAGTTTGTCGATGAACGCCCATGCGGCTTCTTTCGAGGCGAGGTCGATGGTGAAAACAGCACCCGGCAACGGGCCGAATTGTGCC
>Ga0310690_10002055_pt1 | contig 33987 bp, 33 predicted proteins | sample AusTroGonzalo_MG_2_FD_207661 | JGI IMG/M metagenome (GOLD analysis project Ga0310690, IMG submission 207661) | Bovine rumen microbial communities from tropical cattle in Woodstock, Queensland, Australia - Gonzalo_04 (v2) (version 2) | ecosystem: Host-associated > Mammals > Digestive system >...
GCTGGGACTCTAATTGGTACGGCGGCAAAAATTTCGCCGGTAAAATCGTCGAAGATGACAAAATTAGAAAGTATTTAAATGCTAAGTTCTCAAAAGCCGGCATTTCGAAAATCTACATTGAAAGAACTCTGAAGCTGGTCACTGTGACCATCAGCGCAGGCCGTCCCGGCGTGATCATTGGCAAGGGTGGTGCTGAGGTTGACAGCGTGAAGGAAGAGTTGAAGGTGATCACCGGCAAGGAGATCCAAATCAACATCAACGAGGTGAAACGCCCCGACCTTGACGCCCAGCTCGTCGCACAGAACATTGCCCGCCAGATCGAGGGTCGTGTTACGTATAAGAAGGCTGTCAAGACCGCCATTTCCGCTACCATGCGTGCTCAGGCCGAAGGTATCAAGGTGACCGTCGCCGGTCGTCTGGGTGGCGCCGAAATCGCTCGTGCCGAGCATTTCAAGGATGGCCGTATCCCGTTGCACACTCTTCGTGCCGACATCGACTACGCTCCCGTGGAGGCTCATACCACCTACGGTTGCATCGGCGTGAAAGTGTGGATCTGCCGTGGTATCGTTTATGGCAAGCGTGACCTTTTCGCCAACGAGGCTGCCAAGGAGCAACGTCCCGCAGGCGGTGGCAAGAAGATGTTCCGCGGACCGCGCAGAGACAACCGCAACCGCAGCAACAACAGAAATCACAATAATTAAACCGACGCCAAGATGCCGGTAATTCAATAATTAAAAACATTAAAAGCAATGTTACAACCGAAAAAAACCAAATACAGAAGACCGCAGAAGGGCAGAATGAAAAAGATCACGAAACGTGGTTCTGAAATTTCATTCGGCTCATTCGCGCTGAAAACTTTGGACCAGTACTGGATCACAGCCCGTCAGATTGAGGCTGCCCGTCAGGCTATCACACGTGAGATGAAACGTCAAGGCCAACTCTGGATCCGTATTTTCCCCGACCGTCCTGTGACCGCTAAGGGTTTGGGTGTTCGTATGGGTAAAGGTAAGGGTACTCCCGAATACTTCGCTGCCCGCGTCAGCCCCGGCCGCATTCTTTTCGAAGCCGACGGCATTCCGTTGGAAGTCGCTCGTGAGGCTATGAGACTCGGTGCGCAGAAACTTCCCGTGCACACGAAATTTATTGTCAGAAGAGATTATTCAGAAGAAATTTAATAGGAGGAGAATAGTATGAAACAACAAGAAATCAACGAACTGACCACTCCCGAACTCCGGGAAAGACTGGCCACCGCAAAAGACAAACTGGTCACGATGCGCCTCAATCATGCCATCTCCCCGCTGGAAAATCCCCAACTGATCAAGGGTCAGCGCAGAGACATCGCCCGTATGATGACGGAACTGCGCAGAAGAGAAATGAACGAAAATAAATAACCCTATCACTGAAGCATTATGGAAAGAAATAACAGAAAAGTGAGAGAAGGCATTGTCGTGAGCGACAAGATGGACAAGTCTATCGTCATCAAGGTCGAGCGTAAGATGAAACACCCCATCTATGGCAAGTTCCTGAAACGTTCCACCAAATTCATGGCACACGACGAGAAGAACGAGTGCCGTATCGGTGACAGAGTGAGAATTATGGAGACCAGACCTTTGTCAAAGAACAAATGCTGGCGTTTAATTGAAATCGTAGAAAAGGCTAAATAGTAATTATGATACAGCAAGAATCAAGATTAGCAGTAGCAGATAACAGCGGCGCAAAGGAAGTGCTCTGTATCCGCGTCCTGGGCGGCACCAAGAAACGCTATGCCCGCGTCGGTGACAAGATCGTTGTCGCCATCAAGAGTGCCATCCCCTCCGGCCAGGTCAAAGCCGGCACCGTATCCAAAGCAGTGGTTGTGCGCACCAAACGTCACGTCCGCAGAAACGACGGCTCCTACATCAAGTTCGATGACAACGCCGTGGTTCTGTTGACCGCCACCGACGAGTTGCGCGGCACCCGTATCTTCGGACCCGTTGCCCGTGAGCTTCGTGAAAAGCAATTCATGAAAATCGTGTCTTTGGCTCCCGAAGTGTTATAATCAAGTCAATAAATCGTTTATTATACAATTGACAAAGACCAATTGACAAACATTAAAACAAAAAAAGTAATGAAACTGAAAATTAAAAAAGGCGACACTGTCAAAGTGATTACCGGTGAGTACAAAGGTACCCAAGGTAAGGTGCTGGAAGTCCTTCCCAAGGAAAACAAGGCTTTGGTGGAAGGCTGCAACATGGTGTCCAAAAGCACCAAGCCCAGTGCGGCTGCACCCAACGGCGGCATCATTCAAAAAGAGGCCCCGATCCACATCTCCAACCTCATGGTGGTTGACGCTAAAGGAAACGCTACCCGCGTCGGTAGAAAGTTGAACGATAACGGTAAATTAGTCAGATATTCTAAAAAATCAGGAGAGGAGATCAAGTAATGTACACACCGAGATATAAAGAAAAATATCAGAACGAGGTTCTTCCCGCACTGAAAGAACAATTCGGATTCAAATCCGTCATGCGCGTCCCCAGAATCACCAAGATTTGCCTTAACCAAGGTCTTGGTAAGTTCGGCATCGCCGACAAGAAACTCATCGACGCAGGTGTTCAGGAAATGACCCTCATCGCCGGTCAGAAGGCTGTCCCTACGAAGTCTAAGAAGGATATCTCCAACTTCAAATTGAGAAAAGGTATGCCTATCGGCGTGCGCGTGACCCTTCACGGCGACCGCATGTATGAATTCCTCGACCGTCTCATTACGGTCTCCATCCCCCGTATCCGCGACTTCCGTGGCATCAGCGACAAAGGCTTCGACGGACGCGGCAATTATACGCTCGGTATTCCCGAACAGATCATCTTCCCCGAAATCGACATCGACAAAGTTTTGAAAATCAACGGTATGGACATCACTTTCGTGACGACTGCTCACAATGACAAGGAATGTCTGGCTCTGTTGAAAGAATTTGGCTTACCCTTCAAAAATCAAAAGTAAGTAATCATGGCAAAAGAATCTTTAAAAGCAAGAGAAATCAAGAGAGCGAAAATGGTCGCTAAGTATGCCGCAAAGCGTGCAGAACTGAAGAAAATCATGAAAGGCGATGATTACGAAGCCAAGAGAGCTGCCGATATCGCACTTCAGAAATTACCCCCGAACTCTAACCCGATCCGTATGCACAATCGCTGCAAGCTGAGCGGTCGTCCGAAAGGCTACATGCGCCAGTTCGGTCTCTCCCGTATCGACTTCAGAGAGTTGGCACTCGCAGGTAAGATCCCCGGAGTAAAAAAAGCAAGTTGGTAAACCTAAATTGAAGAAGATTAAATTATGAATACCGATCCCATTTCAGATTATTTAACTCGTTTGAGAAACGCCATCCGCGCGCATCACGAAGTGGTCGAAATCCCCGCTTCCAACGAGAAAAGAGCTATAACCAAGATCCTGTTCGACAAAGGTTATATCTTGAATTATAAATTTGAGGATGACACCATGCCCAAAACGATCAAGATCGCTTTGAAGTACCATCCTGCAACCAAACAGTCCGCCATCAGCGAGATCAAGCGCGTCAGCCGTCCCGGTCTGCGTAAATACGTGGGCGTCAGTGAACTGCCCTCAGTGTTGAACGGCCTCGGCATCGCCATCATCTCCACTTCCCACGGCATGATGACCGATAAGGAAGCCAGAGCCCAAAACGTCGGCGGCGAAGTTATTTGTTACATCAGTTAATAGGAGGAGAAAGTTATGTCAAGAATAGGAAAATTACAAATCGCTATCCCTGCTGGGGTTGAAGTGAAAAGAGACGAGAAGTCCAACATCGTGACTGTGAAGGGCCCGAAAGGCGAACTGCAACAGTATGTCGATGAACGTATCACTTTCGAAATTGAAGACGGACACCTCCATGTGAAACGCCCGAGCGACTCCAAACGCGACCGTTCTATGCACGGCCTCTACAGAGCGCTGCTCAACAACATGATCACTGGCGTTTCCCAAGGCTTCACCAAGAAGATGGAAGTCATCGGCGTCGGTTACAAAGCCGAAGCCAAGGGTGACCACCAACTCGACATGGGCCTGGGTTATTCTCACAACATCCTGTTCGATTTCCCGAAGGAAATCACCGTGCAGACCATCAATGAGAAAGGTAAAAACCCCATCATCATTCTGAACTGCATCGACAAACAGCTGTTGGGCCAGGTGGCTACGAAGATCCGCTCCTACAGAAAACCCGAACCTTACAAGGGCAAAGGTATTCGCTTCGAAGGAGAGTATGTTAGAAAGAAAGCCGGTAAGTCGGCAGAAAAATAATCGTCAAAATTTGATAATATGGCTTACAATAAAAAAGAATATAGAAGAAACAGGATTAAAAACCGTATCCGCAAGATTGTCAGCGGAACTCCGGTTCGTCCCAGAATGTCCGTTTTCAGAAGCAATCGCGACATCTATGTGCAAGTTATTGACGATGAGGCCGGCGTAACCCTCGTGTCCGCATCCTCAAAATTGCCCGATATCGCTTCCCAGAAGATGACCAAGTGCGAGAAGTCCAAACTCGTGGGTAAGGAAATCGCCACCCGCGCCCTCGCAGCCGGTATCACCGAAGTGGTTTTCGACCGTAACGGATATTTGTATCATGGTAGAGTAAAATCTTTGGCAGACGCAGCCAGAGAAGGTGGTCTTAAATTTTAATTATCAGAACTATGGCTAACGAAAATATCAAGAAAGTAAAAGCAGCCGACCTCGAACTCAAAGAGCGCGTGGTCGCCACCAACAGAGTGACTAAAGTGACCAAGGGTGGTCGTATTTTCAGCTTCGCAGTCATCGTGGTCGTTGGTAATGAGAACGGTATCGTAGGCTATGGTCTGGGTAAGGCCCGTGAAGTCTCGACCGCCATTTCCAAAGGCGTGGAAGATGCAAAGAAGAACCTCATCCAAGTGCCCATCCTGAAGGGAACCATCCCTCACGCAGGTGAAGGCAAGTACAGCGGCGCTAACGTCTTCATGAAACCCGCTGCTCCCGGTACCGGTGTTATCGCCGGCGGTGCTATGCGTGCCGTCTTCGAGAGCGTGGGCGTGAAGAACGTGCTCGCTAAGTCCAAAGGCTCCTCCAACCCCCACAGCGTGGTGAAAGCCACCATCGGTGCCCTCGCCAAAATGCGCGACGCTTACACCGTGGCTCAAGTGCGTGGAGTCAGCCTCGACAAAGTGTTCAACGGTTAATCAACGGGATCAATCCCGATAGCTGATATGAAGGGACTTCCGAAAGGGGGTCCCTTTTTTCGATTTTCGATTTGCGGTTTACGGTTTACGATTTACGGTTCTTCGCAAACCGAAAATCGCAAACCGCAAATCGAAAAAAATGTATATTTGCCAATTAATAACTTAAAAACAAAACGAAAATGAATTCAACCAATGAAAAAACAATTTTGTCGGAAAAAACATTTGTCAATCAGAAACTTGAGTTTGTGGAGGAATTGGTGCTCCATACCGATGCCCATATCTTCCTCACGGGTAGAGCAGGCACGGGAAAGACCACTTTTCTGAAATCCTTGCCCACGAAAACCCACAAACGCATGGTCGTGGTGGCGCCTACGGGCGTGGCTGCCATCAATGCGGGAGGACAGACCATCCACTCGTTCTTTCAGTTGCCCTTTGGTCCGCAGTTGCCAGACGGTGCGCCCATCCAATCGTCCCAGAACAAGAAAGAGGTGGCGGCGCAGTACCAGAAGATTCGTGGCACGAAGCTGAAAATCATGCGCACCCTAGACCTCCTCATTATCGATGAGGTCAGCATGGTGCGGGCTGATGTGCTCGATGCGGTGGATGCTGTTTTGCGTCGAGCCCGGCGTTCTTCACGTCCTTTCGGTGGCGTGCAGGTGCTCATGATCGGCGACGTGCATCAGCTCGCCCCCGTGGCCAAACCCGAAGAGTGGGAGGTGTTGGCTCCTTACTATAGAACCGTTTATTTCTTTGGAAGCCATGTGTTGCAGAAAACCGACTACCTTTGTGTGGAACTCGATCACATCTACCGGCAGCACGACCAAGACTTCATCACCCTGCTCAACAAAGTTCGTGACAACCGCATGGATGCCGATTGCATCCGGCTGCTGAATAGTCGTTATATTCCTGATTTCAAGCCTACTGATGGTTATATCACGCTGACAACACACAATGCGCAGGCTGATCAAATCAACGAATCTCGGCTGCGTTCACTCAATAGCCAAAGCCTTCATTTCACGGCAAGCATCCAGGGAAATTTTCCGATACCTCTTTATCCTACCAAAGAGGATCTGGAGCTGAAAATCGGGGCGCAGGTAATGTTCGTGAAAAACGACCCGAACCCTGAAAAGGCCTATTACAACGGCAAAATCGGGAAATTGACCGGCTATGATAAGGATGCAGGTGAACTGGAAGTTACCTGTGGGGACGAACGCATTAATGTCTCGCCGGTCGTGTGGCAAAATATGGACTATACCCTCAACGAGGAAACCCAGCAAATCGAGGAGAAGGAGATTGGCAGTTTCACACAGATTCCGCTGCGCCTTGCTTGGGCCGTTACCATCCATAAAAGTCAGGGGCTCACTTTCGACAAACTTGTGGTGGACGCGCAGCAGGCCTTCGCTCACGGGCAGGTCTATGTGGCCCTCAGCCGCTGTACCTCCCTCGAAGGATTGGTTCTGAAGACCCGAATTTCTTCGAACGCGCTCATCGGTGACGGAATTGTGGACTATTTCGTGGAACAGATGCCTGAGAGAGAACCCTCGCAGGAGAAAGTCGAAGGATTGCGTAAGTCGTATGAACTCACCACGATGTTGGAATTGATTGATTTCCAAGGAATTTATCGTACGATTGGCCGGTTGGCGAAGGTGGTGATGGACAACCTGTCGCTGTTTGAAGGCGAGATGGTGCAGGAGCTGGTAAAACTCCGCGACTGCTTCAAAGCCGAGATGGTGGATGTGGAACAGAAGTTCAGAAAACAGATCCAGATGTTGCATCATGAGGCAGTTTGCGAAGCCAACGATACGTTGCAAGAACGCCTGCAGAAGGGGGCGCAGTATTTCAAAGAGCATCTGCAAACTATTACCGACAAGCTGCAGAAAATGCCTTTCAAAACGGATAATAAATCTGTGAATGAGCAAATTACAGATATATTGAAACAGCTGAAAGACGAAAGCTATGTCAAAATGGGCTGTTTGGAAAGTTGCGAGAAGGGGTTTAGCGTAGGGGAGTATTATAAGGTGAAGGCCATCAAGTTGTTAGAAGTGGAAAAGACGCCCAAATCCAAATATACCATCAAGGAGGGTTTGATGGAGAAGAGTACGCTTTATGCCGCTTTGAACGCTTGGCGTGCAGACAAGGCGGAAGAGGAGGATGCGGAGCTGTACAGCATCATTCCGAGCAAAACGCTGAAGGCCATTTCGAAAGAAAAACCGGTCACGATAGCGGAACTCAAGCAGATTGAGGGTATCGGTCCGAAGCGTATCAAAGCCTTCGGGCGGGAGCTTGTCAACATTGTGAGGGTTTATTCAGGAATGGAAATGCTTGATAATGAATCTTCTGAGATGGATTTGTCGGATGATAAGCCAGCTAAAACGAAAAAGGTGAAGGGTGAAACGTATCTGGTGACCAAGAGAATGTTGGACAAGGGGATGACGGTAGAGGAGATCGCGGCAGAGCGTAACCTCGCAGAATCGACCATCTACGGTCATATTGCGCGATTTGTGGAACAAGGCGAGTACGATGCTGTTGACTTTGTTGACAAGGATAAGTGTGCCGTCATCGAGGAGTATTTCCGCGAGACGGAGGACAAGTCGTTAACGGCTGCCCGCGAGGTTTTGGGGGAGGATTACGAGTTTTGGGAGCTGCGGATGGTGCTGGCGGGGATGCAGGATGCTTAATGTGGAATTAGGAATTAACAAAGGGCGTGACCGTGGGCTGCGCCCTTTGTTTTAATGAAGAATGAAGAATGAAGAATGTAGAATGAAGAATGAAGGATAATGCGAAAACGAAAAACAATTTAACAATTAATTGTTAAATTATTATTTGTAGAAAATGCAATATGTTGATTTTCAGTTAAAAAAATTTTTCAAAAGTCTTGATAAAGGCTCTTTTTTTGTTGTATCTTTGCAGTCTGAACAAAATAGTAACAATATGAAAAAGAAAGATCCCATTGAAGAGGCCTGGAGATATGTGGTCAACGCTGAAGAGGTCATCCAAAAGGCAAAGTATGACCCGGAACTGCAAAACTATACGGACAGCAAATACATCAAGGCGGCAGGCGACTACTTATGGAAAGGATGCTTGATTGCCCTTGACGCCTTGTTCGGCATAACTAAACGCAAAGGCCGCCCCGACATACGAAAATACAAGGAGGAGGCTGCCAAACGGAACCTCATACTCGCTAGTGCTCTGAATAACGAAAATCGAATTTCCTGACCCTCTCGGCTCCGCGACTAACCAAGTTAGAATTCATAATTCATAATTAAACCTCCCTCTATTTTTTGTATCTTTGCCATAGTATTAATGTAAATGATATGAACCGAAAGTATTGGATTTTATTGTCCGCCAGTGTGGCGGTGTTGTTGGCGGTGCTTTTGTGGCCGTCCAAGAAGATGGAGAAGCCGTTGCCGGACAAAGCCGCGATTCTTGGGGTAATGCAGGAACAGTCGCAGATTGCCACCACCGAGGTGACCATTCGGAAGATGGCCATCTACGATTCCGAAACCCAGTTTGCCTCACTGAATCCGGCGAAATGGAAGCTCGGGAAGCGCGTCTGCGTGGTTCCCGTGGATGTCACCATCCGTTACGGCATTGACCTGATGGAACTGAAAGAGTCGGATTTGCAATTCATCGGGGAAGACACCCTGCAGATTCGTCTTCCTAAACCGAAAATCATCGATCAATCCTACAATCCTGTCACCAATCAAGACGAAATTGTCACTCTTTCCACCGGTTTGCGCGACAAGGTGGGTGAAACCACCATCCAACAGATCAAAAACATGGCCTTCGATCAGGTGGTCAGTCAGGATCTCAATTTCCAGAAACAGCTGGCTGGCGAACTGACCCACAACACCGAAGCGGTCTTCACCTCCTTGCTCGAAGCCATCGGCCTCCATCCTGTTTTCATCGATTAACCCCAATCATCTTTTCATCTCTTTCATCTTTTCATTTAATCATCCAACAATGAACAAAAGAATCGCCATATACGCCACCATCGTCATCCTGCTTGTTGCGGGAGTGGCGCTCGTCAGCAAAATTAAGCACAAAGCTGACACGGAAGAGCTTACCCTTAAAGATACCCCGGCGGTCATCGAGGCCACGCGCCCCATTGGGACGCTCTACCTCTATTCGACCGTGACGGAGGATTACGCCAAAGAATCCTTCTGGGGGAGTGGCATCGGAAGTTCGGTGCTGGGCAAGGATAACGGACTTTTCAAGAAAAAGCACGATTGTGTGCAGGTCCTTAGACAAAAGGTGAGCATGACTATGGATATGGACAAGGTGCAGTACCATGTCGTGGAAAACAGCGACACGGTGCTGGTCTGTCTGCCCGATGTGGAGTTCACCCAGTCCACGGTCTCGGCCTGGTTCAAGTCGGACAGCGAGAGCGAGGAGAACGCGGTACAATACGACTCCAAGCCGTTGATCCAGCGTGTGGAGCGGAAGATCAAGGCGCGCTACGACACGCCGGAGAACCGTTGCAAGGCCGAGGAGAAAGCCAAGCAGGTTATCGGCGATTTTCTGGCGCAGTGCGGAAAAGTGGCGGTCTTCTGACCGCTTCCGTTCACCAGAATCCGTCGCGGTTGATAAATTGTGCATAACACGAAGGCGAAGGTACATTTAAAAATATTGTATCTTTGCCCTCGTGTTTTTTTATGAGTTTAATCTTAAATCTTTTTATATGAAAAAAATTTCCACATTTATGGTAATGCTTGCCTGCATCGCCCTTTTTGCTTCATGCAAAAACAACAAAAAGGAGACCCCCGTTGAAGATTCAAAAAGCGAACTTCAACAGAAAGTGGAGGAGTATGCTTACTTCGACCTTACCGCAGATCTTTCCAAATTGACCGACAGTGAGCGCAAATTGCTGCCCATTTTCTTCGAAATCGGTCAGATTATGGACGACCTTTTCTGGGAACAGACCTTCGGTGACAAGAGCATCCTCGACACCATCTCCGATCCTTGGATGAAGGACTATGCCATGATCAACTATGGTCCTTGGGATCGTCTTGACTCCGAGAAACCTTTCGTGCCGGGTTACGGCGAGCGTCCTCCGATGGCCAACTACTATCCGCAGGACATCACGAAAGCCGAATATGACGCTTACGATGACCCGTTGAAGTCCTCCCACTACACCATCCTCAAACGTGACGAGAATGGGAAGCTGATCACCGTCGGCTATTACGAGGCTTACAAGGAGAAACTTGACCGCGTGTGCGAGCTGTTGGACCAGGCCATTGAAATTGCCGACAACCCGACGATGAAGAAGTATCTCGTCGAGCGCAAGAAATCTCTGCAGACCAACAACTATTTCCCCAGCGACATGGCGTGGATGGATTTGAAGGACTCCAATATCGACTTCGTGTTCGGTCCTATCGAGAACTATGACGACGGTTTGAACTCCGTGAAGACCTCTTGGGAAGCTTTCGTGTTGGTGAAGGATGTGGATGCCAGCACCAAACTGGACAAATTCGTGAAGATGTTGCCGCAACTGCAACGCGAGCTTCCGTGCGACCCCGCATACAAGATGTATGTTCCCGGTACCACCTGCGACATGAACCTCTATGACGTGGTCTTCTACGGCGGCGACTGCAACGCTGCGGGCAAGACCATCGCCATCAACCTGCCGAATGACGACAATGTGCAGGCCAAGAAGGGTTCTCGCCGCTTCCAGTTGCGCAACGCCATGCAGGCTAAGTTCGACAAGATCATGAAGCCCATCGGCGAAATCATCATCGAGCCGTCCGAGCAGAACCATATCACTTTCGACGCATTCTTCTGGAATGTGACGTTCCACGAGGTGGCGCACGGTTTAGGCGTGAAGCAGACCATCAACGGCAAGGGTTCCGTGGATGAGGCCATGCAGACCGAAAACTCCAGTTGGGAAGAGGCCAAGGCCGATATCGTGGGTCTGAATCTCGTGCTGAACCTCATCGACAAGGGCGAGATCACCGACATTTCTGTGGAGGATGCAATCACCACCTACATCGTCGGTTTGCTGCGTTCCGTGCGTTTCGGCGCTTCTGAAGCTCACGGTATTGCCAACATGATGTGCTACAACTATTTGTTCGAGAACGGCGCCTTCACCCGTAACGGTAACGGCACCTACCACATCAATTACGACAAGGCCCGCAAGGCTATGGAAGGATGGATTGCGTTGATCCTCAAGACCCAAGCGGAAGGCAATTTCGAATTTGCCGCCCAGTACAGCAAGGACAACGGCACCATCAAGGCTGACCTGCAGAAAGACCTTGACCGCATCAATAAGTCCGGCATCCCGAGAGACATTCGTTTCAACCAAGGGTTGGACGTGCTGGGACTGAAATAGCTTACAGGCTTATAAATAGCTTACAGGCTTAAAAGCTTAGAAGCTTATTAAACTTCTAAGCTTCTAAGCTCCTAAGCTCCTAAGCTCCTAACCCCATCAACATGTACTTACGAACCATCCAGCTCACGAATTTCAAGAACTACCCCGAAGCCTCGTTCTCGTTCAACGCTAACGTAAACGGCATCGTGGGGGCGAACGGCAGTGGCAAGACCAATCTGCTGGACGCCATCCATTATCTTTCGTTTGGAAAGAGCTGTTTTTCGGCGAAGGATGTCAGTTCGGTGCGGTTGGGCACGGATTTTTTCGCTTTGCATGGCGATTTCGCGGATGAGGAGTCGGGCAACACCACGCAGGTGAGCTGTGTGTATAAGAATGGTGCTAAGTCGTTGAAAGCCAACAAGAAGGAGTACGACCGGCTGAGCGACCATGTGGGGTTGTTCCCCGTGGTGATGGTTTCGCCGTACGACAGCGACATCATCAACGACGGCAACGAGGTGCGCCGGAAGTTCTTCGACAAAATCATCTCGCAGTTCGACAAAATTTATCTGCAGCATCTGATTCATTATAAGAAACTGCTGCTGCAGCGCAATGCGGTGTTACGTCAGCAGATGGAAAACCGCCGGTCGGATTTTTCTCTTCTGCAAGTGATTGATTTCCAATTGATAGAAGATGGTAATCAATTGCATCAGCGGCGCAAACAGTTCATTGAGGACATCCGTCCGATGTTTTTGAAGCACTATCGGGGGCTTTCCGGCGGTTTGGAAGAGGTGGACATCCGCTACGAGTCGGGGCTGTTGGAAAACTCTTTCGAAGAGGGCTTGGCGAAGAGTTTTCCGGCGGATTCGAAGTGTGGGTTCACGACCTTCGGGGTGCACAAGGACGACTACGACTTCACGATCGACGGTCAGCCGGTGAAGCATTTCGGGTCGCAGGGGCAGCAGAAGTCGTTCTCGCTGGCATTGCGGTTGTCGCAGTTCGACTACGCCTTCGCCTACAACAAGCGCAAGCCGATCCTGTTGTTGGACGACATCTTCGACAAGCTGGACCGTTCGCGGATTTCCGAGCTGTTGAGCATGGTGGGGCAGGAACATTTCGGTCAGGTATTCATTTCGGACACGGACGAGACGCGGGTGCGTGCGATCTTGGGGGAGTATGGGATTGAGCATGAAATCTACGAGATAAGAAGGCAATAAGAATAGTTAGCAATTAGCAGTTAGCAGTTGCGGTGAAAAGTCGGAATATTAGCCAAAAATAGAAACGGATAATCCAAAAAAGAAATAGTTTTTATTTTAACTTGTTGAATATCAAAAAGAAAAAATCGGATTGGGATTGATGGGGGATATTGAAAAAAGTGTACTTTTGCAGCCGGAAAACGGGATATAGCGTAGTCCGGTTATCGCGCCTGCTTTGGGAGCAGGAGGTCGCAAGTTCGAATCTTGCTATCCCGACAAGGCGTAAAGCTGAGGTTCCGTAGCTCAACTGGATAGAGCAGCTGCCTTCTAAGCAGCAGGTTTTGCGTTCGAGTCGCAACGGAATCACCAAAAGATCCTCTCATTCGTGAGAGGATCTTTTTTGTTTTCACGACACAGCAAGAAATTGTCATTTGCCGGAACGATTCAAAAATATTGTATCTTTGCAGATTATTTTGCAGCAGTGTGTGCTGTTGCGGATAGGATATAAATGAAATGTTTTATGGCGAATTTATTCAACAAACTGTTCAAGGAAGAGACTGAAAACACGCTGATACAGCTGTTCCGCTATGGTTTTGTGGGCGGTGCCGCCTTTGTGGTGGACTACGGCGTATTGGTCTTTTTGACCGAGGTGTTCGGAATGCATTATTTACTCTCGGCGACCATTTCTTTCATTTTAGGCTTGGTGACCAACTATTTGCTCAGTGTGGTCTGGGTGTTCAACAACCGCACGCTCGGCAACCGTTGGGCTGAGTTCGCCGTTTTTGCCATCATCGGTGTCATCGGCTTGGGCCTCAATGCCCTCATCATGTATGTGTGCACGGATAAGATGGGCATCCATTACATGCTTTCCAAAATTATTTCCACGGTGATTGTGTTCTTTTGGAACTTCTTCGCCCGTAAAATTATTCTTTTCAAAGCAAATTCTTAAAATATTATATCATGAAAAAAGCTGTTATAGTTGGCGCAGGTCCGGCTGGACTCACTGCCGCATACGAATTATTGAAAAAGTCGGATATCCATCCGGTCGTGTACGAATCCGAAGACACGGTGGGTGGTATTTCGAAGACGGTGAACTACAAGGGCAACCGCATGGACATCGGCGGACACCGTTTCTTCTCGAAAAGTTCCGCCGTCATGGATTGGTGGAATGAGGTGATGCCGTTGCAGGGTTCTCCCTCTTTCGATGATGTGTTGTTGCATAAGGAGAAGCCTTTCGCTGAAAACGGTCCCGATCCGGAGAAAGAGGACCGTGTGATGTTGGTGCGCGAGCGTGTTTCCCGCATTTTCTTCTTGCGCAAGTTTTTCGACTATCCTATCTCTTTGAAATTCCAGACGTTTGCCAATATGGGCCTCTGGCGCACCATTAAGGCTGGTTGTGGTTATGTGAACGCATCCCTTTTCAAGAAAGAGGAAGATTCATTGGAGAATTTCTACATCAACCGTTTCGGCAAACCGCTGTACAGCATGTTTTTTGAAGATTATACCGAAAAGGTTTGGGGGGTGCATCCCTCGAAGCTCGGTGCCGACTGGGGTTCCCAGCGTGTCAAGGGCCTTTCGGTGGCTGCCGTCCTCAAGGATATGATTACCAAGAAGTTCAAATCCTCCAAGGATATTGCTCAAAAAGAGGTGGAAACTTCTCTGATTGAGCAGTTTGTGTATCCTAAATACGGTCCTGGTCAATTGTGGGAAACCGTGGCGCAGGATGTGCAGGCTAAATCCGGCGAGGTGGTGAAAAACAGTGCGGTGACGGCCATTTATGTGGAGAACGGCCGTGTGGTTTCCGTGGATGTCTGCAAGGACGGGGTGACCGAAAACCAACCTTGCGACTACCTGCTCTCCTCTATGCCGCTGAAGGATCTTGTGGCTGCGTTGCGTGGCGTCGAGGTTCCGCAAGAAGTGGCCCGGGTGGCCGCAGAACTTCCTTACCGCGACTTCATCACCGTGGGATTGCTGGTCAAGAAGCTGAAGATCGAAAACCAGACGAAGATCGCTACTTACAACAAGCGCGTGCCCGACACCTGGGTGTATATTCAGGAACGTGACGTGAAGGTCGGCAGATTGCAGGTTTTCAACAACTGGTCTCCGTACATGGTCGCCGATTATAAGAACTCCATGTTCATCGGTTTGGAGTATTTCTGCTCCGAAGGTGACGAGCTTTGGAATATGAACAAGGAAGATTTTATCAAAATGGCTATCGATGAGATGGTTAAGATTGATATTATCGACCGAGAGGATGTTATCGATGCCACGCAGGTGAAGATCAAGAAGGCTTATCCGTCCTATTTCGGCACTTATTATCAATTGGATAAGGTGAAAGATTTCTTGAATGGTATCGAGAATCTTTACTGCATCGGCCGTAACGGTCAACACCGTTACAACAATATGGACCACTCTATGCTGACCGCTATGGAAGCGGTAAACAATATTGTCAATGAGATCCCGTCTAAGGAGAATATTTGGGCTGTCAATACAGAAGAGGAGTATCATGAAGTCAAAAAGTAAGGTGAACAAGCCGAACAACAAGCCGGCGGCTGCTCCAAAAGTGGATTTTTGGCAGAAACTGGACCGCTTTTTCCGCAACAAGTGGGTGATTGGCGTGATGCTGGTTATCGTTTCTTTTGTGTATAACCACAATTATGCCTCCATGTATGACCGCAAGATCGACCTGAACGGCGATAATATCTACTATTATTCTTTGGGACAGGCTTTGAGCCAGGGTGAGGGCTATACTAACATTATTTCTTATCAGAAAACGCCGCATTCCCATTTTCCACCGGGATACCCGTGGTTTATCTCCAAAGTGATCAAAGTGTTTCCGGATAATGTGCAAACGGTCAAGAAAGCCAATGGTTTTCTGATGTATTTGAGCGTGGTGCTGCTGTTCTTTGTGGTCTTTCTTACCACAAAGAATTCCATATTGTCCTTCTGCTCAGCCTTGCTGATGTCGCTCCACAAAGATTTGCTACGTATCGCTACCATCATGATGAGTGAGACGTTGTTCATTTTCCTCTCTTTGCTGGCTGTCTTTCTCGCATTGCTGGTTATGAAGAATAAAATAGGGGAGAAGAGACGTTGGATGCTTCCCGTGACCATCGTATTTTACGGATTGATTATCGCTTTCGCCTATTTTGTTCGTACAATGGGACTTTCCCTGATCTTAGCGTTGATAGGATGGTTGGGAATTATCGCGATATGCGAACTGGTGCGGTGGCGCAAAGCTGTGAAGAATTCGGAAGAAGCCGTTGCCATTGCCCACAAATTCAGCTTTTTGAAGGCGATAGCGCTTTGTCTGATGACCCTGTTGGCGGTTGGTACGGCCAAACTCTCTTGGGATGCCCGAAACCGTCGTCTGAATATAGAGGCCAACGATTACCAGTCCACCTTCATGAAGAAAACGAATAACGAAACTATGGAGGGAGCGGAGGATTGGAAGATCCGAATCAAGAGCAACACCGCCCATTTTATCACTCGTTGGATTCCCGAAGCTACCTATATGAAGGAACCTGTCAACGATGAGGATGCCATCACCGGTAAAGAATGGGCTTTGGGCCTTTTGCTTATGGCTGTGATGATTTGCGGCTGCCTGTATCTGAACATAGGCCGTCTGTTGATGCTGTTCTATGTGGCTTTGACTGTCGGGGTGCTGATTTTGTATCCCGAGCAATACGGCGGCATACGATACATTGTGCCGCTGATGCCTTTCTTTATCTTCTTGTCGTTGAACGGTTTGTCAGCCATTGTGGCCGGTATGTATAAGATTCTCAAGCTCCAGCACCCGCCTTTCTTGGCACAAGGTGTTGTTCTGCTGATTGTTACGTTGGGCTTTATGTCGCCCGCGTTTGTAGAGGCGCAGACTAATTACAGAAAGACGGCAAGAGTGAAATCGTGGTTCAACACGGGGGATGTCAATGCCGTGAATTTCCTGACTGCGGCCAAATTCTGCGGCGACAGTCTGCCGAAGGACGCGAGAATTATCAACCGTAAACCTGAGTTGTTTTACATGTTTTCGAATTACCATCCTTCAAGCGGTTTCCCGTTCTATGCGGAACCGGATACCATCTATAATATATTGCGCCGCGACAGTATCGATTATTTGATCATTGACTCGTGGTTCCGTCATGCATACGTCACCTTGTGGCCTTGTATTCAGAAGTATCCTGAGAAATTCAAACAGGTGAAAAAAATCGGCGATGTGGATACGGTGCGGAGAATCAATCCGACCTTTGTTTTCCAGTTTAACGATGATTGGGGCTACACAGGTGAGATGAAGAACGGTGTTCGGGAAGGGGAAGGCGTCCTGAAGATGCAGGACGGACGAACCTACAAGGGAACGTTCTCCAACAATTTGCCAAACGGAAAAGGGACATTATATGATGCCAATGGCCGGGAGATGCTTTCCGGCTTATGGAGGAACGGCATTTTCGTTCAATAAATAAAAAATCCCCTCTTGTGCAAGAGGGGATTTTTTATTTTCTGTGGGTAGGGACGATTTGTCATCGTCTCTATAGGTTATACATAATAATGCGACGAAATGGAGGTGTTGTCTTCGACGCTAAGGATGATTTCGGACAGCAGTTTGGCCACGGAGATGACTTTCACCTTGGGGCAGGGGCGTTTCAACGGGATGGTGTCGGTGACGAGCACCTCGTCGAGCACGGATTTCTCGATTTTCTCGAGTGCGTCGCCAGAGAAGAGACCGTGGGCGCACATAGCACGGACGCTGAGGGCACCCATCTCTTTGATGCGAGCGGCGGCTTTGCACAGTGTGCCGGCGGTGTCGATGATATCGTCCACCAGAATCACGTTTTTACCTTTCACATCGCCGATGATTTGCAGAGAAGCGACCTCATTCTGTTTTTCACGCTGTTTGTAACCGATGGCCAGCTCGCAGTTGAGGGCTTTGGCGTAGGTGGAAGCGCGCTTCGTGCCGCCCGTGTCAGGTGATGCGATGCTGATGTTCTCCCAACCGGAATTCTTCACCAGCGGGATGAATACGTTGGATGCAAACAAGTGGTCCACAGGAACTTCGAAGAAGCCTTGGATTTGGTCGGCGTGCAAGTCCATGGTGATGACGCGGCTCACGCCAGCGGCGGAGAGCAGGTTGCACATCAGTTTGGCGCCGATAGAGGTACGGGGTTTGTCCTTACGGTCTTGACGGGCATATCCGAAGTAGGGGATGACGGCGATGATGCTGCGTGCGGAGGCGCGTTTTGCGGCATCAATGGCAATCAACAGTTCGATGATGTTGTCCGCCGGGGAGAAAGTCGGTTGGATGATGAACACATCGCGACCGCGGATGGTCTCGTTGTAATACACTTGGATTTCACCGTCTTTGAATTGCAGGATATCCACGGAAAGGAGGGGCTTGTGCAAGCAGTCGGCAATCTTTTTCGCCAGCTCAGGATTTGACCGACCAGCAACCAATACGTAATCGTGATTCATATTTGCTTGATATTTAACGTTTTAATTTTCGTATTTTCAATAAGCAAAAGTAGTCACTTTCTGTGGATTATGGAAAAAAAAGATATTATTATTTATGAACAATTCAAATAGAATGGGGTGTTGGAACGGCCTGTTGCCGGTAGCCGCTAACGACAGCGTCTCTATTGGTGGAGGGCCAACTCCTCTTCCAACTGACTTTCCGTCTTCCCCAACAGCGTAAGATACTGCTGGAAAATTGGCGTGAGGGAGTCGTTGGGGTAGCGGTTGATGAAGTCGCGGTATTCGCTTTCGGCGCTGCGCCAGTCGCCGAGGATGTCGTCATAGACGATTGCGCGTTGCCAGTAGCAGAGGCGCGCTTGGTCAAGGTTGGGATACTGTTCCTGGAATTGGTTGAAGATGGCGAGGGCCTGCTTGGCGTTGCGTCCCCGCGATTCCACGTGGCCCTTCCGGTCGGCCGATTTCGCCAAGATCATGCTGCCCACACCGGCGCGGTAGAGCATTCCCGGGGCGAGGGTGTCGTCGGGATGTTGTTGCGCAAATGCTACCGCCTTTTCGATGAATTGGTTGAATGCGGTTGTGTCGATGCGTCCGCAGAAAGCGTACAAGGAGTCGGAATAGTGGTATGCCGCAAGGAGCGAGTCGGCCTCCTGTTGGATGGCCCGCTGCTCCGCGCGCTTGCCGCCGCACGCAGTAAGAAGGATGGCGGCGATTAGGATTGGGGTTATTCGTTTCATTTTTTCGTTTTGTAGGCCGGGTGCACCTTCCCGCCGGCGATGTCGTTGAGTTGGCGCTTGAGGACCATCTTCTTGATTTGGGAGAGGTTGTCGGTGAAGACTTTGCCTTCGAGGTGGTCGTACTCGTGTTGGATGATGCGGGCCAGGATGCCGTTGATGTCGCAGTCGTGGTACTCACCCTTTTCGTCGTAGTAGGTGATGTGGATGTCGGACTTGCGGATGACGTCCTCGTTGATTTTCGGGAGGCTCAGGCAGCCTTCTGCGAAAGGAACGTCCTCACCGAAACGGTCGGTGATGGTCGGGTTGATGAAGGCACCCTTGAACGGTTCGTGGTCAGGATAGATTTCCTTGTAAGGTGTTGAATCCACTACAAATACGCGCACGGACTTGCCCACCTGAGGGGCGGCCAGACCTACGCCTTCCGCGTGGTACATGGTTTCATAAAGGTCGTTGACGAAGTCTTTCAGCGTCTTGTCGTTGAGGTCGATTTCCACAGCTGTTTTGCGCAGCACGGGGTTGCCATATAATACAATAGGTAATATCATTGTTCTGAATTTCTTAAATTGATCATATCTTGTTGTTCCAGATAGGATTGCAGAATGATGGCCGCGCTCATCTTGTCCACCAGGGATTTGTCGCGGCGGTCCTTCTTTTTCAGTCCGATGTCGATCATGGTCTGGAAGGCGATGCGGGAGGTGAACCGCTCGTCGATGCGGGCGAGTTCAGTGCCGGGGGAGATTTTCGGCAGCTCCTTGCGCAGGCGGTTGACGAAGGGCTCGATGTAGCGGCACGACTCCGACGGGGTGTTGTCGAGTTGTTTGGCCTCGCCCACGACGACCACATCGACTTTCTCCTTGCTGAGGTAATCCTTCAGAAAGTCGAAAGCCTGCGCCACAGGGACAGTCTCCAGGGCGTGCGCACAGATGCGAAGCTCGTCGGTGACGGCGAACCCCACACGTTTTTGTCCGTAATCAATAGCCAAAACTCTACCCATTCTCTTATCTGGAATTTTCGGGGTGCAAAAGTACACAAAATCCGAATACGAGAAAAATCCATAAAAACTTAAAATGTGGTAAAAATTACAATAAATTGAGGTAAAAATAGCAACAATGTTTAATCAACGGTGTTTGATTTTTTTACAATTTTGCGGCGACAAATTGCTACTATCAATTAATACTTGGATTAATGAAAGGTAACTCTTGTGATTCCATAGAAGAATTGGTGTTTGAAGCGGAAAAAAACATCCATGTCGGTGCAATAATAAAGGAGAGATTAGCCTTGGAGAGGCGGAGTGTCAGTTGGTTTGCTGCGCAGATGAATTGTGACCGCAGCAATATGTACAAATTGCTTTCTCGTGCCCATTTGGATACCAATTTTATCCTTCGCGCCTGCAAAATCTTGGATCACGACTTTTTCAAAGATGTGTCAGAAATATTGCAAAATGAAGAGTTATAAGAGTACCTCCTTTGTTTTCCCTCCATCTAAATTCTAAATATTGTAAAAATAATCACGCTCGTTGATAGATTTCCGATGGTCATCGGCTCTTTATGAAAAACGGCGTGAAATATGACTGATAACAAGATTATTAACACGGAAGTTGCAGACTTCGATTCCTACGATAAAATCCATGTAGGGAATATCATAAAGAAACGATTGGAACAAGACGGAAGAAGTGTAAGATGGTTTGCCGAGCAAATGAACAGCGACCGTAGCAACATGTACAAGATATTGTCTCGGTCCCACTTGAATAGCGATTTCGTCATGCGAGCATCCAGAATCATAGAACACGATTTCTTTAAAGATGTATCAGACTTACTGCATTCATAGTAGGGTCTCCCATAATCTTTTCCTTACCTGGTAAGCAGCAATTCTTCTTGTCTCAAAAGTCAGAAGAAATTTCTTGTCATAACCCATCGCTTTGATTTTTTTGTTTATTTTTGCAGTTGCAAATTCAACGGTTTGCAACTTTTATGTTATTGACCAAAATGACAGACAAAGAAATCATACAAGGGCTCATTGACCGGGACAACGAAGTGACGGAAGAATTCTTCTTCGTTAGATGCCGACCGTTATTCCTTGATATCATCAGGAGGGTCTTCGACGATGAAGTAGATTACGATGAGTTTGTAAACGAGTTGTATCTCTATCTAATGGAAAACGATGCCGTCAAACTGCGGCATTTTGAATATCGCTGTTCTATTTATCAATGGCTGAAGATTCTCGCCATCCGTTTTTTCATCAAAAAGCGGGACAATCTGAAAGAGAAAAGCGGTGATGAGGATATTTCCGAAAGATCGGAAGCCCAAATGGCTGACCATGCGGACACTTTAGCTAAATTGGACCTTTTACGTTTGTTTTCATTAATGCCCAACGACCGATATGGTCATGTCATCAAAAAGCTCATGGTAGACGGCTGGGAACCAGAATATCTGGCCAATGAGATGAACATTACGGTGGACAATCTATACAACATCAAACGGCGGGCTATGGCTCAGTTGACCCAAGTCGCCCTAAACGACATTAGAGAATATGGAAAATAAGAACAACATATCCGACGAGCTATTGGCTGCTTTTTTGGACGGCAACACCAGTGCGGCTGAAACGCGAGAGATTCTGGAGGCGCTGAGAACGAATCCGGAGTTGCGCGAGACCATTGATATCGCAATGAAGGTTGAACACGACCGAACCTTCACCTACGACGTACTACCCATGAGGAAATTGGCGGCCAAAAGCGGGAACAACATCTGCAGCGTGTTATGCGAGGCCTTTGTCCTGCACAAACGAGGCATACACTTCGAAGACCAGGAGCTTCTGGAAACGGCGCAGAACCATCGTTGGCTGACCCCGAAAGGCTCGCCGCTCCACTCCATCGGGCTGCTGTTGGCCCATTATGGACTGATGGTGACGCGAAAGTACGATGCCGGCATGGAGGACATCAAAAAAGTGCTGGCCCTTGACAATGATGTGATTGTAGTGGTGGACAGCGGTAAACTATATCCGGAACGGTCGGACGAGGAAGATGAGCCCAATCACGCCGTGGTCGTAACTGAAATCCAGGAGGATGCCCCATCGGTGGTGATTTTCGACCCTCAGGAAAACGCCACGTTGCCGATTCCCATTTCGCAATTCGAATTGGCATGGAACGAATCGCGCCGCTATATGGTGCGGGTGTTGCAATCCATAGAAGATTATGATCCGCAGCCTATCCAGCTGGAAAACATACAGATAACAAATGATCTCTTGGAGTTGCGCGAAGCCATCGCAGAAAACGCGCACGAAGTGTGGGCCGCGGCCAGAATCAATGAAGGGTGGTCATACGGTGTGAAACGCGACGACACCCTCAAGAAACACCCCGACCTTATTCCCTATTCCGTTCTGCCAGACAGTGAGAAAGAGTATGACCGCATCATGGCGATGAATACCATCAAACTGGTCAGACGTTTAGGATTTGACCTGGTGAAAAGAAAGGATTGACCAGCATCGTAAACTGAACGGCAATGGAGTACCCCTTCAAATATTTCGCCTTTATCAGCTGTAGCTCGAAAGACGCTGTCTGGGGCAAACGGTTGCAGAAGAAGATGGAGAGTTTTCGGATGCCTACCGCGCTTTGTAGACAACGTGGGTGGAAGCGCACCCCCATGAACCCTGTCTTCTACGCTCCTATGGACATTCAGCCCGGCGTTCTTTCGGAGGAACTCCACAAGCAACTGAAGGCCTCCCGATACCTCATTGTCATCTGCTCGCCCAACTCCGCTAAATCGAAATGGGTGAGTATGGAAATCGAATATTTCCACCAATTGGGGCGCAGCAACAACATCCATTTCTTCATTGTGGATGGGACCCCTCACAGCAACGACCCGCAGACCGAGTGCTTCAATCCTGTGATTGAGCGGCTGGGCATTCCGGAGATTCTAGGTGCCAACATCAATGAAAAGCACTTCAAGCAGCCGTGGCTGAACCGCGAGCGAGCCTACGTGCAACTCTTCTCCAAACTGTTGGAGGTGGATTTCGACACCCTCTGGCAGCGGCATAAACGCCGGGCCAAAAGGAAGGTTGCGGCATGGAGCATCGGAGTCATAGCCATCTTGACCGCCCTCATTGCGGCGGTGGTCGCCAGCCGGCCTGCAGATGTGCGCTTGCACGTGCACGAGGCCTCCGTGCCTAACGAAAACCTGCCGCCCATGAGTAATGCGGTGGTCACCCTTCATGCGGACGACCTTCAGGAAATCGACACGCTGCGGAATTTTGGTGACGAAGCACTGTTCCAAAACATCCCGCACAAGTACCTGAACAAACCCGTTGGCATTACCGTGGTTTGCGAGGATTTCCTTCCTGTCGACACGATAATCGTGCTGAGTCGCGAAGTATCGGTCAACCTTTCCAGAGACCCCAAAAAGTATGGCGACATCCGTTTCCGGCTTTGGGACCGTGAGACGGAAAGAGTTGTACCGGGGGTGTCGGTGGAGGTTGCCGGTCAGACCGCCACTTCGGATGCCGCCGGATGGGTCACCCTCACCGTTCCTTTGGACCAACAGCGGAAAACCTATCCCATTACCGCCTCCGTCATGTTGCACGAAGACAGTCTTTTCATGCCCTGCGGCAACGACTACTATATGTTTATCAATGAATAATTCAAAAATCAGTATAACAATGAAACAGTTCGTCACAACCTTTCTATTATTGGCTGGAATCATCCATTTTGCTGCCGCCCAAAATGTTCAAACCGGTTACGTGAAGACACGTGGTCGGTTGGACAAGAACAATCAAGTCATCCCTGGTGTTCGGCTAAGCGGCGTGTCCATCGTGCTTATGGGAGGACATTCGACCGTGAGTGATGCGGACGGCAATTTCCGCTTGACGATTCCCGGGGAGAAGTTCTATTTGCAAAGCGTTCAGAAGCAGAATTATGTGCTTTCCGACCCGGAAGTGCTTAAAAAGCAATACTATTGCTCTGCCAATCCTTTAGTCATCACCATGGACGACCCGAATGTTCAAAAATCTGATTTGCTGGCCAAGGAAAGGAAATTGCGGCGCGAGCTGGAACAGCGATTGCGGGACCGCGAGGATGAGATTGTGGCCATGAATATCTCGTTGGAGGAGAAAAACAAGCAACTGTCGCAGATCAACCGAGAAAGAGATGACAACGAAAAGATTGTCAAACAGTTAGCTGAGTACTACACCACTCTTGACTATGATCTGTTGGATGAATTTCAACGTCAGGTGAATTACTTGTTAGAGCAAGGTGATCTGGATAAGGCGGATTCCATGTTGCGTTCCCGCGGTGATTTGGCGAACCGCATCAAGGAAGTGCGAATGGAACAGGAAATCGAGAACAAGGAAGCCAAGGAACTTAAGCAACGGCAAGAGAAATTGGACGAGAGCAAGGCGGGCACGCAACGGAAGTTGGAAACCATTGCGGCCGATTGTTTTAATTTCTATCAGCGTTTCCTTTTGGCGCACCAGAACGACTCCGCCGCCTATTATTTGGAAATGCGGGCGAATTTGGACACCACCAATGTGGAGTGGCAAATGGATGCAGGAGTATTTCTTGAGGAGTATATGGCCAACTACGACAAGACCTTGTTTTACTACCAGCGTGCGCTGCGTCATGCCATCGCCTTATTCGGCGAGCATAATCTGTTAGTGGCGACCTGTTACTGCAATATGGGGGCTACCCTCACCCTTCAGGGTAAACATGCGGAAGCGTTGTCAGCGTTGAACAAATCATTGGAAATAAGGAAGGAACTTTTGGACGAGAACCATCCCGACATGGCCACCACCTATAACAACATCGGTGCGGTCTATGACATGCAAGGAGAATATCCCGCAGCTTTGGAATACAACCAGAAAGCGTTGAATATCAGACTGGCTGTTTTCGGTGAAACGCACCGGGATGTGGCGCGCAGCTATAACAGTTTGGGCAAAATCAACAACTACATGGGCAACTATGCCACTGCCATTGAGTGTTTCCAGAAGGCATTGGATATCAACAAACGACTCAATGAGGAGCAAAGCTCCGATGTAGCCTTGATTTACAACAACTTAGGAAGTGTCTATCATGCGAGTAGAGAGTATGACAAAGTGTTGGAATACAACCAGAAGGCATTGGACATCTGGTTGCAAATCTATCACGAAAACCATCCTCAAGTGGCGTTGGCCTACAGTAACATCGGGGTGGCATACAACAAGATGGGTCAATTGGACAAAGCGGTGGAATACGACCTTAAAGCATTGAATATCAAGAAGTCCATATATGGTGCGGATCATCCGGATTTGGCCATCAGCTACAACAACGTGGCCACCGACTACATTCTGATGAAGGATTATGCCAAGGCCACTGAATATTACGAGATGGCTGTTGAAATACTGAAGAACTTTTACGGGGACAAGCATCCCGATTTGGCGACCATTTACAAAAACATGGGCAAGTCCTGCTCCAAGCAGGGCGACCACGACAAGGCGATAGAGTACTACCAAAAGGCGCTGGACATCCGGAAATCCGTTTTCGGGGAGGTGCATCCTGAGGTAGCCGTCAGTTACAACAATCTTGGCTCTGAATATGCTGCGGTCAAGGACTATGACAAGGCGTTGAAATCCATGCAGAAGGCCTTGAAGATCAGGCGTGCCTTTTACAAGAAGGACAACTATGACATCGCCGTGGACTACGGAAACATAGGCTTCATATATTATGCGATGGGAAAAAGCAACAAAGCGGTGAAGAACCTCCAGAAGGCTTTGTCCATCCTCAAGACCCTTCCCGACATCAAGCCCTCCATCCTCGACGCCTATCAGGCCATGATTGACGAGGTGAAGGAAGGGCAGAAGAAGAAATAGGGGGAGATTTGGAACATCCACAAATTGAGCCTATACGGCCCGTGGATGGAAGAAGAGGAACTGCCGGAATGAATCTTGTCACCACGTTGAAGTAGCCAAATAGAGTATATTCTTACTTTGCAAGCGACCGGCATGGCGTTCTGTGCTGTGTCACGTTTTGTGTCAAAATGTCAGTGCTTTTCTGTTTGAGAATCACTGACATTTTTTTTGGCACAGTTGTTGCAAAGAAGGAGGGCGTTCAATAATGAACTGTGTAAAAATCAACGAGTAAAAAAATTAAAATTATACAAAAATGGGAAAAATAATAGGAATTGACTTAGGAACTACCAATTCATGCGTTGCGGTGATGGAAGGCAATGAGCCGGTCGTCATCCCCAACAGCGAAGGCAGAAGAACCACGCCGTCTATCGTGGCGTTCGTGGGCGACAACGAAAGAAAGGTCGGCGATCCTGCCAAACGTCAGGCAATCACCAACCCCACCAAGACCATCTTCTCCATCAAGAGATTCATGGGCGAGACTTACGATCGCGTGACCAGCGAGATCAGCCGCGTGCCCTACATCGTGGAGCGTTCGGCCAACAACATGCCGAAAGTGAAGATCGACGACCGTACCTACACGGCTCAGGAAATCTCCGCCATGATTCTGCAAAAGATGAAGAAAACGGCTGAGGACTACCTCGGTCAGGAAGTGACGGAAGCCGTCATCACGGTGCCCGCATACTTCAGCGACTCTCAACGTCAGGCTACCAAAGAGGCTGGCGAGATTGCAGGTCTGAACGTGAAACGTATTATCAACGAACCTACCGCAGCCGCTTTGGCATACGGTCTGGACAAGAAGAAAGCCGACTCTAAAGTGGCAGTCTTCGACCTCGGTGGCGGTACTTTCGATATCTCCATCCTGGAACTCGGCGACGGTGTCTTCGAGGTGAAATCCACCAACGGTGACACGCACCTCGGCGGCGATGACTTCGACCACAAGATCATCGACTGGTTGGCCAACGAGTTCATGAAGGACTACAACGTGGATTTGCGTAAGGATGCTATGGCTCTGCAACGTCTGAAAGAGGCTGCTGAGAAGGCAAAGATTGAGCTCTCCAGCTCCAACTCCACGGAAATCAACCTGCCGTACATCATGCCGATCGACGGCGTTCCGCAACACTTGGTGCGCACCCTCACCCGCGCTCAATTCGAACAATTGTGCGACGATCTGATCCGCGCTACCATCGAACCTTGTAAGAAGGCTTTGGCCGACGCCGGCTACAAGACCTCCGACATTGACGAGGTGATCCTCGTGGGCGGTTCCACCCGTATCCCCGCCATCCAGAAGGTGGTGGAAGACTTCTTCGGCAAAGTGCCCTCCAAGGGCGTCAACCCCGACGAAGTGGTGGCCATCGGTGCCTCCATCCAAGGCGGTGTGCTGAGCGGCGACGTGAAAGACATCCTCTTGCTGGATGTGACCCCGCTGTCACTCGGTCTGGAAACCCTTGGCGGTGTGATGACCAAGCTCATCGACGCTAACACCACCATCCCGACCAAGAAGTCACAGGTGTTCACCACCGCAGCCGACAATCAGACCTCTGTGGAGATCCACGTGCTGCAAGGCGAGCGTCCCATGGCGGCTCAGAACAAGAGCATCGGTCGTTTCCACCTGGACGGCATCCCGGCAGCTATGCGCGGCATCCCGCAAATCGAAGTCACCTTCGACATCGACTCCAACGGCATCTTGAACGTGACGGCTCACGACAAGGCTTCCGGCAAGGAGCAGAAGATCAGAATCGAGGCTTCCTCCGGTTTGAGCGACGATGAAATCAAGCGCATGAAGGCTGAAGCTGAGGCCAACGCCGATGCCGACAAGAAGGCTAAGGAGGAGATCGACAAGCTGAACAACGCTGACTCACTGGTGTTCAACACCGAGAAACAGCTCAAGGAGTTCGGCGACAAGATCCCCGCTGACGACAAGGCCAAGATCGAGGCTGCAGCTGCTAAGCTGAAGACCGCGCACGACAACAAGGACTTCGCCACCATCGACAGCGCAACGGCTGAGTTGCAATCCGCTTGGAACGAAGCTTCTCAGAAGATGTACGCCGCACAGGGCGGTGCTCAACAACCCGGTGCCGACTTCAACGGCGGCTTCAACCAACAGGCTGGCCCTCAAGGTCCTCAAGGCGGTGCCAACAACGGCGGCAACGATCCCGAGGTGCAAGATGTGGACTTCGAGGAGGTGAAGTAATCACGAGTAATCCTGTAGAGACGCGATTAATCGCGTCTCTACAATACCAATAACGGGTGCTGATGATGAATCGGCACCCGTTTTTTTTTATTGTTAATCCACGTTATTCTTCGTTTTCAGAAGGTGTCGGGGTAGGAGTCGGTGGTGTTGTCTGTTGGATGGTGGGCTGCTGGGGAGCCGGTTGCTCCTCGGTAGATTGTTGAGGTGCCGGTTGTTCCGTATTAGGTTGTTGTGGCACAGATTGTTCCTCGGAGAGTTGCTGAGGTGCTGGCTGTTCCGTGGTGGGTTGCTGAGGTGTCGTCTGTTCCGTGGTAGGTTGTTGAGGCGCTGGTTGTTCCGTAGTGGGTTGTTGAGGGACCTGTTGATTTACCGTCGGCTGTTGAGGGGTTGGCATCGGGGGCTGTGGCGCAACAGGAGGCATGGGAACTGCGGGTTGGGTTTGCATAGTAGGTTGATTCGGGACTTGAGGTTGCATGGGGACTGCCGGCGGGGCTTGCATGACAGGTTGATTCGGAACTTGAGGCTGCATGGGGGCTGCAGGATATTGAAGAGCTTGAGGGAATGCTTTCATCGGGGGAAGGGTGACGGAGACCGTGTTGCCGTAGCGAAGTCCGGATTTTGTGCCGGCGTAGGCGCGGAAGTAGTAGATGGTTTCGGGTTGAAGGTCTGAGATGACCGTGGTGAAATAGCCGGGACCGCTGCCGTCGGACGTATGCGGACCCGTGATGGATGGATACTGTGAGGTGCTCCAGCAGATGCCGCGCTCGATGACAGGCTCGTCGCCCTCTTCAGCCACCTCACCGCAGATGGTGATCCAGCCTTGGGAGAGCTGGGAAACGGGATGGGTGACAATCGTCAGTGTCGGAGCGGGTTGAGGAGCACATTTGGTCGTGCATTCGGTCGCGGGAGCGGATTTCTCTTCGGCTTTCGGCGCAACAGACGGTTGCGGCACAGTTGCCACAGGAACCGTCATCACAGGGGCAGGCTCGTAAATCGTGGGTTGCGGCATGACGGCTACAGACTGTCGTGTACGAGGCATGTATTCGTCACGATACTTGTAAGGAATGCAGATGCCGAGTCCAGCCTTGGCCCCGAAGGTGAAGCGCGTCTTGTCCACGCGGTAGTTCGCTTGACGGATTCCCTGCAGGTTATAGCCTCCCACCATTTCTGCAGAAATGACAAATCCGCCAAAGTGGAACATAAGTCCTGCTGTGGCGATGGGACCTTGAGACGTGTTGCCCGGCGTGTGCGCCCACTGTCCGTAAATCGTCTCGTTGTTGAAAGAGCGATAGGTGTAGCCGAGTCCGAGATGGAACGACATTGGACGCCAGTATCGAAGGGTGATGCCCATGAGAGCGTCGAAATAGGAACTGCTGGTCGATTCCGTGACGATGTCGGCGGGGTCGCAAGTGACGAAAGTGCCTTTGAAATTGAAGTTCGTCATGGCGCTGACAAACCAGCCCACATTGCGCATGGTGCCCAGTTTGAAACCGAACGCCGGCACCTGCGGGTTGAAGAACTGGTCGGGTCGGTAACCGCCTAAATATTCGGCATTTATAGTCAGAAAAGATGAAGAGGGGATGCTTTTGTAATCCGGAATCTTTTTCTCTTTCTTGTACTGTTGTGCGTATGCGGTACTTGAGACGGAAAGAAGAATCACCGTCAGCACCGTCATAATCAGGGATAACCCATTCACAGAGGTATGTTTTTCCATTATTTGTTTGTTTAATGAGACGGCAAAGATAGGATTTTTTCACAAGTGACCGACATGAAGGTTGCATTAGATATGGCATTCTTGCAAAAATAGATATTCATCTTTGTCGCATGGGTGTTTTATGTTAAAAATATTGTACCTTTGCCCCGTTGTTTCTATTGAGCAAAATGCGTGATTTTTCGAATAAGATAAGTGCTTTTTTGAAGTCAGGGCGCTTCTGCACCACGGTGGTGTTGGTTGCCGTGCTCTTTGCAATGGTCGTTTTGATTTTCATCGGATGCCAACGGAAAGAGCGTGTGCAGGCACAACCGCATTGGTTCAAGCATTATAAGCATTATCATGAAAAATCATACGTACAATACATTGATAAACAACTTGAAATAGAGAAAGATACGGCTTTGTTCGCAGTGGCGGTGCGCGATTTCTACCGTCACCGACATGCCCATCCCTTTTGGACGCAGAAGGGACTTCAAGAGGCACTTGCCGATTCGCTGCTGGCAGTTTTGGACAATGCTTCTCGACTGCACGGCATTCCAAGCGACTATTTCGGATTGGACAGCATCCGTCATAGTATTTCCCAATTGATTGACCATCAAGTTCCTGATAGCGATTCGTTATACGCGCATCTTTACCGCTTGGAACGCGAATTGACCAATCAGTATCTGCGCTATGCCTGTGCCTTGCAGTACGGGGCGGTGAATCCCAAGGCGGTGCACGGCAATAAATGGTACTATGAGACCTTGGAGCCCGACGCTGCTTTTTTGCACGATGCCTTGGAGAATATGGCTGATTTTCAGAAGTTTATTCTTGGTTTATATCCTGAATCGACAGATTATAAGCTTCTGCAGAAAGAGTTGGGCCGTTTGTGTGACATTACGGATACGGCATTGGTGGAAATTCCTGATTTTCGTGTGCGAAAAGGAGGTTCCAGTCCTCAAATTCAGCTGCTTTGCGAAAGACTGAGACTGTTGGGCGTTAGCGTTAAGGGAGATTCTAAGATTTTAGATGATAACGTGTTGTCTGCAATCAACACCTTCCGTCGGCTTCATGGGATTCCGGAAAGTGATACGCTGGACACGGAAACCATTGAGAAGCTGAACCGTCCGTTGCAATATTATAAGGATGTGCTTGCAGCCAATTTGGAGAGGTTGCGTTGGAAGTCCACGCATCAGAAATCCGATGATACGATGTACATTGCGGTCAACATTCCCGACTATACGGTGTGTGTGGTACAGCGCGATTCTCTGGTGATGCGCAATCGGATCTGTTGCGGCAAAACGCAGAATCCCGAAAATGTCCCGGCGCGTCACAAAAACGGGTTGATCGTGCCGTTTAAATCCGAGACACCATTGATGTTCAGTAAGATAAGGACGGTAGTGCTGAATCCGGAATGGAATATCCCGTACGACATCATCAAAAATGAGTACTATCAAAAGCTGGTCCGCAGCAATACGGCGGTGGTCAATCGAGAGCACCTCTACATCCGCGATGCGCGCAACGGTCGGTATGTAGTGCCCGATTCGATCAATTGGAGTAAAGTGAACCGAAACAATATTCCGTATCGTCTCCATCAAACCTCTGGACGCTATAATGCCTTGGGACTCTATAAGTTTGTATTCGCCAATTCCGAATCTGTCTATCTGCATGATACGAACAATAAAGGTGCCTTCAAACGGCGCAAGCGGGCCTTGAGCCATGGTTGCGTGCGAGTGGAAAACCCTGCGGAGGTCGCCGAGTGGATATATGCGGTTAACAACTTTGATACCAATTATATAGAGCAGTTGCACATTATATCCGGTGCGGAACCGACCACCGAAAAGGGGGAGAAGTTTCTTGAAAAGATGCATGAGAAAGACTCTATCTATTATGCGTCTCTCAACGATTACGATCGTCAGTTCTACCGTAAATTGCGTCCTTCCAGTGTTGCTTTGAAGAAATCCATTCCGCTTTTCATTGAATATTACACCTGTTTTGTGGGCGATGATGGCAGAGTGCATTATCGTGACGATGTCTATTACAAAGATGCCAACATCCTGTACTTGTTGAAACATCCGCAGCGGTAGCAGCTGTCCTTGGCAGGGACAGGATGTTGACATTGTTTGGTAGGAATCTGTTATTCAGCTTCTTTGATGCATCGGACGCTGTAACCCAATCCTTCTTTTAAATCTTGTAACAATCCATGGTCGCAGTAGTACGCGAACAAGGCGGGCGTTCTGATCGTGGTGGTGCCCACACCGTGTGCGGACCAAAAGTAGGTTTCTGTCAGCAGCCCTTCGTAGCGATTTTTCTCTCCGTTGTAGTAGCCTGCTGGCAGCGCGGTGAATCCGGTACTGTTGTCCCCGCCTCCGAATATCCAGTAAAGCGGGGATCTTAGTGCGTCAGCGCCGTATTCGTTCAGTCCGTCGTATTTCTCTGGTGTGGGCAAGTACCATCCGGCGGGACAGATACCTTGGATGTGTCCGTGTCCGTTGTCGGCACTGTCGCGAACTGCCGCCTCAAAGGTGTATAACCGTCCGAAAACAGCGATGTTTGCGGCGGTGTCGGGATGCAATTCGCTGGCATACCCCATTGCATTCGGGATGTCAGAGCAGTCGCTGTATTTGGTGGATTCGAGGTTGCGTTGGGTCCAGCAGTCGCAACCGATACGGACGCCCGCGTAGGTGTTCCCTTCGCAGTCGATGGCATCGGGACATTCTGGGAAGACGATGACCACGTGTTGCTCGCAGGTTTCGTTGTGGCCGCAAACGGTATCCGTGACCGTCCAGATGATGTCGGTTTCCCCTTCAGGGAAGAGATAATCCTCGGGGAGATTGTGGTTGATCCGGAACGGCCATTCCGTGTCGTAATGGATGGTGGGGGTGCCGAGGCGGTCGGGGTAGATGGTCATGGTGCAGTCGCCGAAAGCGAGTGTGTCGTAAATGTCTGGCGGACAGGTGATCGAGAAGTCCACTACGCACGAAGTGATGGTGAGTTGGATAACCACGATGCTGTCGCACCCGTTGCCAGCGGTAAGGGTGTCCTGTGCGGTGTAGGTGCCAGGCGCGGAGATGCCGGTGAAGGTGTGTCCTGCCACGGTAGTCTGTCCGTCAACGATTTGTGTGGTGGAGACGAACCGCCGCACGGTGTCCCTCCCGACTTCGGTGGCCGCCACGTGCAGCCGCACCGTGCTGTCGCAGCCGTGGACGGTGCGCATACGGAGGAGGAAATCGCGGTCGGTGGCCCCGTCCTCGACGGTGATGTCAGCGGTGGAGGAGGTAACGGCGATGAGGTAGTCTTCGGCGGCGGGGGAACGCTGTGCGGTGAGGGTCACGTTCGGGTTATGCTCGTAAGTTAGGGTCTCGGAATCTTCGTTCAGACACCAGCGGACAGTGTCAAAGAGTTCGTAAACGGGCAGCACAGTAAGGTGCAAAATGGCGGTGGTGTCCACGAGAATGCCGTCCACAATCTTGCTGCCTCGGTGTACGAACTCTCCTGTGACGGTCCCGGGGAGGAAGGTGGTGTCGAAGGGTGTGAAGACGTAACCGCTGGGATAAGGTTCGGTGTTGCTGATGTTGCCAGAGTTGTTGTTGCCAGCGTTATTGTTGTCAGAGTTGTCAAGGTTGTCGTTACCGGAGCCGATGATATTGTTGTCAGGGTTGTCAAAGTTGTCGTTAATACCAGTGCCGGCGATAGGACAAATGGTGTCGTAATAGTGCGCGTCCTCGGTGACGATGAGCTTGACGACCACGATACTGTCACACCCGTTGCCAGCGGTGAGGGTGTCCTGTGCGGCGTAGGTGCCGGGCGCGGTGATGCCGGTGAAGGTATGTCCTGCCACAGAAGTCTGTCCGTCAACGATTTGTGTGGTGGAGACGAACCGCCGCACGGTGTCCCTCCCGACTTTGGTGGCCGCCACGTGCAGCCGCACCGTGCTGTCGCAGCCGTGGACGGTGCGCATACGGAGGAGGAAATCGCGGTCGGTGGTCCCGTCCTCAACGGTGATGTCAGCGGTGGAGGCGGTGACGGCGATGAGGTAGTCTTCGGCGGCGGAGGGACGCTGTGCGGTGAGGGTCACGTTCGGGTTGTGCTCGTAAGTTAGTGTCTCGGAATCATCGTGGAGACACCAGCGGACAGTGTCAAAGAGTTCGTAAACGGGCAGCACAGTAAGGTGCAAAATGGCGGTGGTGTCCACGACAATGCCGTCCACGATCTTGCTGCCGCGGTGCACGTACTCTCCGGAGACGGTCCCGGGGAGGAAGGTGGTGTCGAAGGGCGCGAAGACGTAACCGTTAGGATATGGTTCGGTGTTGCTGTCAGTATTATTGTTGCCAATGTTATTGTTGT
>Ga0310690_10002056_pt1 | contig 33976 bp, 17 predicted proteins | sample AusTroGonzalo_MG_2_FD_207661 | JGI IMG/M metagenome (GOLD analysis project Ga0310690, IMG submission 207661) | Bovine rumen microbial communities from tropical cattle in Woodstock, Queensland, Australia - Gonzalo_04 (v2) (version 2) | ecosystem: Host-associated > Mammals > Digestive system >...
AGGGCAGTAATTCCCGTCGGTTGCATATTAATGGTACGGGTATTGGCCTGAACCTGTGTAAGATGATTGTTGCCATGCACCATGGCACGATAGAGGCTCATAATCGTACGGATGCCAAGGGTTCCGTTTTCACCGTCCATCTGCCGTTGGGTAAGTCTCACCTCAAGCCGGAGGAATTGGAGACCCAGACGGAGATTGTTCAGGTGAGCCGTGCCAAGACCTCCTCTTCGAAATACCACGTTCTTATCGTTGACGACGATTTGGAGATGGCGCGTTATGTATCCTCAGAATTGGGAAGGTATTATAAGTTCGGTATCTGTCCGAATGGCAAGGAGGGTCTGAAGGAACTGCTGACCAACGAATATGATGTCGTGGTGAGTGATGTGATGATGCCAGAGATGGACGGCTTCACCATGCTCCGGATGGTCAAGACCAATATCAATATCTCGCACATCCCTGTGATTATGCTCACCTCCAAGGCCGATGTGGCTAACCGTCTGGAAGGTCTGGAGCGTGGCGCTGATGCTTTCTTGGCGAAGCCCTTCGATATGGAAGAATTGCACATGGTGATTGAGAATCTGGTGCAGAGTCGTCTTCGACTCAAAGGCAAGTATTCGGGTGCGCAGCAGGCGCAGGCCGAGAAGGTGGAACAGCCTGAGGTGCGTGGTAACGATGAGGTGCTCATGGAACGTATCATGAAATGTATCAATAAGAATATCTCCGACAGCGACTTCAATGTGGAACGTCTGACTCAGGAGGTGGGTATCAGTCGTGTGCAACTGCATCGTAAGATGAAGGAACTCACGGGCATCTCCACCAGCGAGTTTATCCGCAATATCCGCTTGGAGCAGGCTGCAAGATTGCTGAAAGAACAAAAGATCAATGTGACACAGGTGGCTTATACGGTAGGGTTCTCCAATCTGGCCCACTTCTCCACCATCTTCCGTAAACACTTCGGCGTGGCACCATCGGAATATGCCGAGCGTGAAGGGTAGTTTTTCTATTTGTCTCATTTCTTTTCAAATATCCCGCTTCTTCCTGAGAGAAGTGGGGTTTTTGTTTTCTGAGCACAAAAAAGAAAGCAAATGAAACAATTAAAAAAACGTGTATGTGTGTTATTATCTACCTTTGCGGCCAGAAATTTCGATTTTTTTATTAACTTTCATTTAAACTTTAACAACATGAGAAAAACTTACCAAATGATTCTTGCCCTAGCATTACTGATGCTGGGTGTAACGAATGCAATGGGACAGAAGATCTATCGGGCAGAACTCGATAAATCCATGTTCAAGGCTTGGGACAGCAACCTGCCTGGTGCAAATGTGGTTGCTAACCCAGAGAATGAGCCTAAAGAAAATCACGCCTTTGCTTGTGCATTTGATTTGTACAAGACTGTTGAACAGGGTGGTATGATCTATGGTAGTGGCAATGTCTATTACCTTTGGTATGCCGACCTGACAGGTACGAAGAAAATGTATGTCAAGGGTACACCGGGTATGAAAATCCGCTTGATGCTTAACCGTGAGGCTCCTGCCGATGGCGTGGGTGATGCCGATGGTGGTAATTATGTGGAAATCGTTAAGGATATTCCTGAAAGCGGCGAAGTCGTGTTCGATTTTACGGCTGAGGAAAAGTTGGCTCAGTATATTCACCTGAATGCCATCAAGGTTCCTTATGGTTCTAGTAGCGGTGTTGTGACAGCGATTGATATCGAAGGTACGGTTAAGCCTGTTACAGGTATTCTCTCTATGATTAATAATGGTGATGCTGAAGGTGATGACCTTTCAAGTTTCCCTGTATCATGGAATGGACCTAACAATGAGAATACTGCTTCTGACCTTCCAGAAATCGTTGAAGGTCTGGGTGTGAATGGCAGCCGATGCTTTAAGGTAACCTCTTACCCAGAGCCTACAGAGCCTTGGCATACTCAGTTCTATATCTTGGCTGATGAGGTGATGCCGCAGGGTACAAAGTGGAAACTCTCGATGTGGGTAAAGGCCGATAATGATTGTAAGATTTCAACTTCTTCACAAGGTGCTCCCCGTCAGTATAAAGCAGGTGATTTCGTTCCCGCTTTCCAGGTTTCTAACGAGTGGAAACAATTTGAATGGAGTGGTGAAATCGGCGTTAGTGATTTCCAGAGTATTGCTTTTGACCTGAATAATGGTGAGGATGGCGCTGGCAATGGAAATTGTAACTTCTATTTTGACAATATCCAGTTTGGAGTGGATCTTGGTGGCAGCAATCCTATGAGTGATGTTACATTGTCTCATGGTGGTGATGTTGTCTGCATTGATTTGGCTGACAACACGAACCTGAAGAATCTTGTGAATACCAAAGGTATTGAGATTAGTGGCTATGATGAAAACGGTGATCCAATTAAGACGAAGACACTTGTCTTTGACAACAGTTGCGCAACTGTAACTTGGAATGGCAAAACCTGTAATATTACTTCTGTAGAGGGTCGTGAAGATGGCAACCTCTATGTGTTCCTTGATGATACGGACGGTGAGGGCAGTAGTGATTTCGATGATGAAGCAGCCGTTGTTACGGTGGCATTCGTCAATCCAGCAGATAATAATCATCATCTGACCTTCACAACAGGAAAATGGCAAGGTCAGGATGTACCTAATTTCGACGGTCTGATCTGTATTTATAATGAGGACTTGGGTTCAGGAAAGTTGTCTTCTTATCTGTGGGGTCCCCCTGAGTTGGAAAAGGCTGATCCTGAGAATGGTTCATTCAATCTGGATCCTAAGATGAAGGACTTTAAGATTACCTTCAATCAGCGTATCAATGCTGAGACGGTTGTTGCGAAATTGGGCAATGAGCCTCTGACTGTATCTTCTAATGAGGGTAAGACCATTACGCTTACTCGTACTGGTTCTGGTGACCTTAATGGCGCCATCAATCTCGTGATCTCTGCTGCTGTCGGTGAGAAGGGTGATGATTATGCACTTCAAGATCCGATTACTTTGAGATTGAACTTTGGTCCTCTGGTAATTGATCCGAATGACCAGCCTGAGGAACTGATTCCTGCTTCTTACTGTGAGTCAACCGCTGCAGGCTATATCCCTGAGGGCTTCTTGGCACATTTCGCAGATGCGGATCGTGTTGCAGGAACTGGATATGGCAGTGGCCCATGTATGAAGACCTATAACGCTGGTGGTGACTTCACCCGTGCACTTTACTTCCGTGAGGGTTATGTTATGTATGGAACACTTGAAGGCTACTCGCTTTCGTTGAAGGCTGGCAGAAAGTATGACATCCAGTTTAATTCTATGAAGTGGAAGTCCAATGGTACCGCTATTAAGTTTGAGATTCTCAACGAGGCTGACGAGGTCGTTTATACAGAAATGGTAACTCCTAATCCTGATATAAATGGTGCACAGAATGTAGTTGTTTCAGGTTCAACACTCACTACAGTAGCCTTCACGCCAGAGGCTGATGGTAACTACAAACTGAAGTGGACTGCTTCCGATGCAGACGGCAATCAGGCTTATAGTGAAGTTATGCTGGCTAAGGTGCAGGTTACTTATACTCCTTCTACACCGGGCCTTGCTGAAACGCTGGCGATAACTGCTGCTCTTGATAAAGCAAAGGCTACTCTTGAGGCTAATTCTGATTCTCGCTATGACGGTTCTGCCTACACCGCTCTTGACAATGTCATCAAGGAATATGACGGTGTAACCTTCACTGCTCCTTCTGTATGTGCAACTGCTGTGGAAGAACTTGATGCAGCAAGTCAGGCAATGACTGATCACCACAATCTCTGTGCTGATTATGATCCTCTGCCACAGGCTGGACAGGATGTCTTGGATAAGTTTGCTGGAACCAAATTCGCAACTACCGATATTTATGCTACTTTGGTTACCGTTGTTAGCAAGTATGGTGAGGTTAAGGTCGTGAAAGAGACTGATCCGGAAACTGGTGAGGAAAAAGATGTTAAGAAGGTGGAGATTGTAGTGCTGAAGGACGATGAAGCATTGAAGGCTGCAAGTACCGAACTGAAGAATGCAATCGCTATGGCTGTTGGTCATGCTGATGTGGCAAGAAGTGGTAAAGGTATGTTCACAGAGGGTGAGTCCAAGTGTAACAATTCTCCTACTAGCACGGGCTATGCAGTACTTGTAGACCGAATCCGTTCTGGTGCTGAAACTCTGAAGACTCTGGGCGTACCTGCAACAGATGATCTTATCATTGCTGCTAATAATGCGCTTTCTGATGATGATGCTTTGGCTGAGAAGATCCAGAACCGCATCAAGAAGGAACTCTATGGCCAGTTGAAGAACGCTGACAATACGTTGTTCCAGCCTACAATTGATGAGGCAACTGAGGAGTCTGTGACACCGACTTACGATATGAGTGTCTTCGTTAAGAATGCAAACATCTACAATTTGAATGTTACCGCAACTTATTCTCAAGAGAATGTTCCTGGTTGGGAGGTAACTGATTGCAGAGGCTTCTCTACAGGTTGGGATCCTGCAGTAGGAACTGCCCAGATTCCTGCTGACGCAATGTTCAGTAACTGGAGTGGTGCCTTCACCGTTTCTCAGACCGTTGAGAATCTGCCCGCAGGTGTTTACTCTCTGAGATGTGCTTATGGTGAGCGTAATGATGAGGCTTCTGCAGAAGGTTCTTACTTCTTTGTAAGCACATCGGCTAATGAGGCAGAACCTCTCACTAAACCTTGTCCTGTGATTGGTCAGTCTATTCCGAGCCTCAATATTGAGATTCCTGATGTGGTTATCACTGATGGTAAACTCACTCTGGGCGTACAGGCTGGTGGTAGTTCACATGTATTCTTCGATAAAGTACAGGTAGTCCTCACTGCTCCTGCAACGGGCTTCGACTACAGTGCTGCTTATGAAACTGAAGCCGCTGGTATCGAGACACTCGAGGGCACACCTGCTGCTAAGGTTCGTGGTATCCAGTTGTTCGATCTCAACGGTCGTCGCCTGAGCAAGGCCCAGAAGGGTATCACGATTGTCAAGAAGGTGATGAGCGATGGTTCTATCCAGACTGAAAAGGTCGTTGTGAAGTAATCACATCAATCTTTAGATACTCTCATTAAAGTGGCGGACTTCGGTTCGCCACTTTTTATTCCCAGTATGGGAATACTTTTTTCCCAGTATGGGAACATTTTTTTTCCAGTAAGGGAAATAAATATGCCATTATTTTTGTACCTTTGCAGCCGATATCGCAATTAACAAGGAAATGAAAGATAAACTGAAACTATTAAGTCCTGCTCTTGTCGTTGTGGCATTGTTGGTGACAGCCTGTTGTCTGCTCATCTACGAACGGGAGTTTTTGTGGAAGGCTCAGGAGATGAATCTGTTCCTGGATACACCGCTGTTTCTGAAGCAGCAGATGGTGACTTCAGGTTGGCTGCTGACGTGGCTCGGCTGTTATTTCACAGAGTTTTTCTATGTTCCCTGGCTGGGCGTTACCTTCCTCACCCTTTGGTGGGCGGTGCTCTTGCTGGTCATCTGGCGCGCGTTCCGCATACCGGTCAGGTGGACTGTTGTTTTGCTCATTCCCTTGGCAGCCGTCATCATCATGAATATGGATGTGGGTTATTGGATCTATTATTTGAAGTTGCGGGGGCATTTCTTTGCTGCGGCCATCGGTACGACAGTGGCTGTGGCTTCCGTTTGGCTGTTCCGTCTGGTTTCAATCCGCTTTTACGGATCATCCCTCTCAACCCTCACCGCTTACCTCTCACCGCTCTATATCTTCATTTCCACGGCTGTGCTTTATCCGCTGATAGGCTTCTATGGCTTGGTGGCAGCGCTCCTGATGGGCGTGCTTGTATGGCGCATGGAGAAACTGACATCTTCGGCTCGTCTCATTGGTTCGGTGGTCGCCGCCTTGTCAATCGTGTTCTGGCCGCTGTTCTATTATAATTATGTGTTCTGTCAGACAGGCATCCAGAATATCTGGTGGACCGGCATACCGATGTATTGGGTGGACAGGGAATTGAGCGCCTATTATATTCCTTATTATGTGCTTGTCGCCTCGTTAGTGTTCTTGGCCCTGATGTACGGCAAATGGACGGAGAAGAAAGAAGAGGGCAAGAAGAAAAAGGCCCGTATACCTGTGATGTGGCTCTGTATCCATCTGGGCCTTGTGGCAGCGGCTGGTTATAGCGTCTACCGCTTCTGGTATAAGGATCACAACTTCCACAAGGAGTTCCGTATGCAGCAGTGTATGGAAAATCTCGACTGGCAGGGAATTCTGGATCAGGAGGTTGCAGACGATGAAGAGCCTACCCGCGCTATTGTCATGATGCGCAATCTGGCACTTTTCCGATTAGGTCGTCAGGGTGATGAGATGTTCCGTTATATCGATGGCTCAAAACCTTGTGACTCGCCGGTTCCTGTGCGCATGATGCAGGTCGTGGGTTGCAGTATGTATTATAACTATGGACTGGCCAACTATTGTCATCGTTGGTGTCTGGAAGAGGGTGTTGAATTCGGCTTCCGCGCAGATTATCTGAAGTATCTGATGCGTTGCGCCATTGTGAATGGTGAGAAACAGGAGGCTCGTAAATATGCCTCGCTACTGAAACATACCCGTTATTACAAGGCGTGGGCTGAGAAATATGAGCGTTTTATTGACCATCCCCAAAATCTGAAGTCCAGTGAGGAGTTCGCGCCCATCCTCCAACTGATGTCGGGCGGAGACTACTTAGGTGCAGACCAGATGATGGTCGAGAAGTTTATCATGGAAAGGTTCGTGAATAGTCACAGCGACAATCCGCTTTATAAGGAACAGTCGCTTCTGGCTTCGTTATGGATGAAGGATATTCAGATGTTCTGGCCCCGTTTCTTTGACTATCTGCGCCATTTCCAAGGTGGGCATATGCCGACCCACTATCAGGAGGCGGCCTATCTGTATGGTCATCTGGAACATGAGGTTGATATCAGCCAGATGCCATTCGACGAACAGGTAAAGCGCGACTATGAGGGGGTAATGGATCTGGCTAATAACGCCACGAGTGAAAGTGAAGACGAGATGCGCCCCATCTTCTATGCACGCTTTGGCCACACCTTCTATTACAACTATTTCTTTGTCCACGATCTCAACATGTATTAATCGTATCTGTTATGAAAAAAGTATTCCTATATATGCTGGCCCTGACAGCCTTGCTGACGGCTTGTCATCAGGCCTCGGTGCCCACCCGGTTTGATGAGATTCAGAAGACACCCCAGATTTATCCCGACTATGTGGATGTGACGATACCTGTCAATATCGCACCGCTGACCTTCGAACTGGAAGATTCTTGTGATGAGATTGTGGCCCGTTTCACGGTGGGCGATCACCAACTGATATGCGGTGGTAAGGCCGTGCAGCCGGAGATAGATGACTGGCGCGAACTGGTCGGCAAGGCAGTTGGCAAGGACATCAGTGTCGAAGTGTTTCTTCGACTCGATCAGGAGTGGTGGCGATACATGCCCTTTCATATCACTGTTTCGCCCGACAGCATCGACCCATATCTCAGTTACCGACTGATTTCACCCAGTTATGTCGCCTATGAGGAGTTGACATTGAACCAGCGTTGCCTGGAGAACTATGATGAGGCTGTGATGGTGAACAATATGCTCTGCGGCAAGGAAACGACAGGCCAGTGCGTGAATTGTCACAACTACCAGCAGTATAATCCCCAACGCATGCAGTTCCATGCCCGTCAGTTCCATGGGGGTACTGTGATTGCCTATGATGGCAAACTGAGTAAGATCAACATGCGCAACGACTCCATCCTCTCTGCAGGTGTCTATCCAACCTGGCATCCTTGGCTCCCGTTGATTGTTTATTCCACGAACAGGACCAGTCAGAGTTTCCACACCCGTAATCCCAATCGCATCGAGGTGTTTGATGCTGTGAGCGACCTGATTGCATACGATGTGGCCAAGAACGAGGTGACCAATGTCGAAAACGAAGAAAACGAGTTCGAGGTGTTTCCTTTCTGGGCTCCTGATGGCAAGACCCTCTATTATTGCAGCGCGCATTTCGAGTTCCGCGATACGGTGAGTCATGACGTAGAGGTTGTTAAAAGGTATCAGGAAGTGAAATACAATATCTATAAGAAATCGTTCAATCCCGATACCTATGAGTTCGGGCCTCGTGAACTGGTGTTCCAGGCCGATAGTCTGGACCGAAGTGCCACCTTTCCGCGTGTGTCGCCCGATGGCCGTTATCTCATGTTCACTCTGGGCCATTATGGTGTCTTCCATATCTGGCATCGTGAGGCCGATCTCTATCTGTTGAATCTCACCAACGGACAGGTGCGTGCGATGGATGAACTCAACTCAAAGGAAACGGAGAGTTATCATGCCTGGTCGAGTAACGGCCGATGGGTGGTGTACAGCAGTCGGCGCGATGATGGCAGTTACACCCGTCCATTCTTTGCCCATATCGATGCAAACGGTAAGGGCAGCAAGCCTTTCGAACTGCCCCAGGCTGATCCCGACTACCACCGACAATTTATGAAGTGTTACAATATCCCCGAGTTCATGCGCGGACCTGTTGAGGTGTCGCCCCAGGAATTCGCCAGTGTGTTGAAAGCTGGCGATGGCAATCCCGTGAAGTATGTTCAGAAACTAAGTAAGGACAAATAATGTTGGCGGCAAATAGCCGCCAACTTTCGTACCGCGTGCCTTCATTTTTTACTTTTTGGCATTTAGGGGGTCATATTAATAGATGACAGACGATAATCATATCATCCCGTTGATTAGGGAAAACGCAGAAAAGGGTTTCCGACTGCTGATGGCGAAATACAAGGAACCCGTCTACTGGCATATCCGCCGACTGGTGGTCAGTCATGCTGATGCACAGGACGCGACGCAGGACACCTTCCTCCGCATCTTCCGCTCCTTCAGTCAGTATAGCGGTGAGGGGTCGTTCAAGGCCTGGATATTCCGCATCGCCACCAACGAGGCCCTGCGCCTGTTGGGTCGGAACCAGAACAATGCAACACTGTCGCTCGATGAGGCGCCTCTGGTCACCCTCACGATGAAGGCCGACGACTATTTCGACTATAGCAATGCCGAGGCCGTCAAACTGCAGAAGGCCATCACCGCCCTGCCCGCCAAACAGCAACTGGCCTTCAACCTGCGCTATTATGATGATCTGTCGTATAAGGAGATTGCGGCCGTCACTGGCGCTACGGAGGCGACTGCCAAGGCGAACTACCACTTTGCCAAAGAGAAAATTATCAAGTTTATGAACTCAAATAATGGATAGTAGATATGGAACAGAACTATGATTTCAGCAGAATCGGCAAGCAGATGCCTTACACTATTCCCGACGGCTTTTTTGACCAGTTGGAGGAAAGCGTGATGAACGAGGTGAAGGGCCAGTCTGCCCATAAGAAGGTTACCGCGATGCGTATTGCCATCCGCGCAGCATTGGCCATCGCCGCATGTATGGCCCTGTTCCTCATCGTCAAGACGGTTGTGCCACAAGGCCATGACACCGCTACTGACGATTTCGAGAATGTGGAACTGGCATTCAACAATCTCAGCACCGAAGATCAGAATTACCTGCTCGAGGTTTATCAGGAAGAACTTATTTTGAACAACAACTTAAACGACCCAAACAATGAATAAAATATTTAGAATCCTGCTGACAACCCTCATGATGGTTGTTTTCAGTACAGCCGTTTCGGCACAAGAAGCCAACGCACAGAATCCTAGTAAGAAACAGCGTATGAGCCGTGAGCAGATGGCAGGGATGCAGGCCAGACACATCTCCCGTCAACTGGCGCTTGATGAAGCCACCTGTCAGAAGTTCATAGAGACCTTCTGCGCCTATCAGAAAGAAGTATGGGCGCTTCGCCCTCAGGGCAAAGGGGCCCGTCAGAATCGTCAGGAGATGACTGATGCTGAGGTGGATAAAGCCATCAAGGAACAGTTTGAACATAGTCAGAAGATTCTTACCCTACGACAGGAATATTACAAGAAATACAGCAAGTTCCTGACTCCCAAACAGATTCAGCGTGTCTATGAATTGGAGAAACAATCAATGGACCGTCTCTCGAAGCGTGGCCCCATGAATCAACGGGGTGGGAAAGATGCTGACACCCGACCTGGAGCAGGAAAACCCAATGCTCCCGGTAAAGGCGCTCATGGACCTGTTCCTAATCCTCAATGATGCGGATGCGTCCCTGTGGCTGGGCATAAGCCTGGCCGGTGTTGCCGCCGAGCACCTTGCGCAGATAGTCTGACAGGGCCTCGTAGTAGCGCAGCGAACTCTCCTGAAGCACCACGCATTTCTTAAAACAGTCGAAGAAACCGCCCCCCTCATGGTTATAGTTTGTCAGGGCGACACTATAGGTGCGTTGCATGTCGATGGGTGCATACTTGCCGTCGGCCTGTAGGATTTCAATGTCGCTTACGGTGTGGCTCTTGCTGTGAATGGTGAACCGCAGACCGGAACACTGTGGGAAATTGCCATCGAGCACGGGCACAAGGGCCGTACAGCGAGTCAGCATCTGTTTCAGTTGCTCAGCGGTCACGGAGATGCGCCGTAGGGTATTGTCGTAAGGCAGCATGCCGATGATGTCGCCGTAGGTGATGTCACCGGCATGAATGTTGTTACGGATGCCACCGCCATTCTCGAAACCGATGTCGGCCTTCATGGCGTAGCGGTAGGCATCGGCCACCAGGTCGCCGGCATTCGTCTCTTCGCCACGCACAATCCACTGGTCATTCTCGTCGCTCACCACCAGGGTGTAGTCGCTATGGGCTACCACCTCCGAGGTGACGGCCTTCACCATCTGATGAATGCTGTCGGCGGTGGCGGTGACTTTTGCATTCTCGTAGGGGATATCCTTGCTCTTGATGAGTTGGGTGATGAAACGGCCGTCGGGGGTGATGAGCAACTTACCGACATTGGCAAACTGCGTGCCTGTCTGTGTCACAATGATCTCCTTGCCGTCGAGGTTCTTCACCTTCACGCCCTCGAAGATCTCATGTGAATGGCCGTCGAGCACGATGTCGATGCCGCGGGTGTTATTCACCAGACGGTATGAACTGAAGCCCAACGACTGCGGTGTCTCTCCCACATGCGAGAGCAGCACCACGTAGTCGGCACCCTCGGAACGGGCTGAGTCGACAGCCCGTTGAATCAGTTGGTAGAAGTCCTTCTGTCTCAGGTCGTAGAGCAGGATGCCGTTGGTGTCATAGAACGAGTAGCCTTCGAGAATCATCGTCTCGGGGGTACAGGCACCGACGTAGGCCACCTTTTTATTGCCGTATTGACGAATCACGTAGGGGGCAAAGACGGGTTGCTGCGCGCCGACCTCATAGAGGTTGGCGCACACCACAGGCGTACCCACCTGTGCCAACAACTGCTTCATGCGGGGCACGCCATAGTCGAACTCATGGTTGCCCAAGGTCAGGGCATGATAATCCATGTTGCGCAGGATATCGGCGATGTACTGTCCCTTCGAGATGGCTCCCGTGGTATTTCCCTGCAGGAAGTCACCGCAACAGACGGCGGCGGCATAGGCAGTGTCCGAACTGTTGATGGCATCACGCAGACCGGCAATCTTCGTATAGCCGTCAATACCACAATGAGCGTCGTTCTCATAGAGAATCACGATGCTCTTCTTTCCATAACTACGTTTACCGGCCTGTGGCCTTTGTCCCATCGCTGCCTGACAACCCATGATCAGGGTCACCACGCACAATAACAAATTCTTTTTCATCATGTTGCAAAGGTACGTAAAAAGACTGAAATCACAAAACAATTCACAGGAAATTAAGTGATTCTCTTGTGTAATTCAAGAAAAAGGGTTATCTTTGCAGCAAACTTGCCAAACAATAAAATTATGACTAGAAAGATTGTGCTGATCCTATCAGCGGTTATCCTGTGTGGCACTTTGCAGAGCAGGGCGCAGCAACGTTGCGAACCTTATTTCAGTGTCGACGATCTTCCCGACGCCGTAGTGTGGTTGCCTGCTCCTCCTGATTCCGTCGGGGGACAGTTCACAGGCGACATTCTGCAGTATATGTGGGGAAAAACCATACGCAATACCGAGCGTGGCGAACAGGCTGTAGCCCATAGGGTGACCGAAGTGGCCGATATGGCTGCGTTCTTCAGCGAGCCCTTTGGTATGACCATTTCCGAGACGGCTACTCCGGCCATTTTCCGCCTCTTGGCACGGGCCATACCCACCTTTCGCAGCACTGCCAGCAAACCCAAGAGATACTATCAGCGCAAACGACCTTTTGTCCGTTACAACGAATCGTCTGCCATTCCCTGGGAAGATGAGGAACTACGTTACTCGGGTTCCTACCCTTCAGGACACTCTATTCGCGGCTTTGGCATGGCACTGGTGCTCTGCGAGGTGAATCCCGATCAGCAGAACGCCTTGTTGAAGTTGGGCTATGAGTGGGGACAGAGCCGCGTGATTGCCGGCGTACACTGGCAGAGTGATGTCGATGCCTCGCGCTTCATGGCTGCCGGTGTCTTTGCCCGCCTGCATACTAGTCAGGCGTTCATAGCCGATATGGCTGCTGCCCGAGAGGAATTCATGAAGATTCGGAATCAAAACAAATAACTATACAAGATGAAGAGATTTTTGTCCGTGTTCGCAGCGTTGCTGGTAGTGGCTGTCAGTCAGGCCCAGGACGTGAAGGTGGAGTTTGTCACCCCCAGTATCGTACACATCGTGAAAGGTCAGGCAACGAAGAGTCTGGTGGTGATTGCCCAACCGGAGCAGGTGGCTGTCAACAAGATGGGCAACACCTGGAAAAGTCGTGAGTTGACAGTGAAGCAGGATGCCCAAGGCAACCTGACCTTCCTGACGGCCAAGGGTAAGGTGCTGCTGAAAGAGAAAAACTGCGATGTGAGCGGGGCCCGTCAGACCTTTACCCTCGACAAGGACGAGGCCATCTATGGCTTAGGCACCATCCAGGACGGTAAGATGAACCGTCGCGGGTGTCAGAAACGTATGGAGCAGTCGAACCTCGAGGACTTCCAGAACGTGCTGCAGAGCATCAAGGGCTGGGGCCTCTATTGGGAAAACTATTCGCCGACCGTCTTCGAGGATAATGCCGCGGGCATGACCTTCGATGCCGAGGTGGGTGAGGGCATCGACTATTACTTCATGTATGGTGGCTCGGCCGACGGCGTGATAGCCCAGATGCGCCATATCACGGGCGATGTACCGATGTTTCCGTTGTGGACCTACGGCTACTGGCAGTCGAAGGAACGGTATAAGACCGCCGCTGAGACGGAGGGCGTCGTCGACCAGTATCGCAGTTTGCAGGTGCCGCTCGATGGTATCATCCAGGACTGGCAGTACTGGGGCTCTAATTACTTGTGGAATGCGATGGACTTCCTCTCCGAGGATTTTAGCAACGGCAAGCAGATGATCGACAATGTCCACAAGAAGCACGCCCACTTTATGATCTCGATCTGGGCCAGTTTCGGACCGATGACCCAGCAGTTCCGTGAACTCGATGCAAAAGGGCTGCTGATGCCCTTCGAGACGTGGCCGCAGAGTGGTATCTCACATGTCTGGCCTCCGATGAAGGATTATCCCTCGGGCGTAAAGGTCTACGATGCCTTTCATCCTGAGGCCCGTGTTATCTACTGGAAATACCTGAAGACCCTCTATGACTATGGTACTGATGCGTGGTGGATGGACTCTACAGACCCTGATTTCTTCAATCCTCGCGAGAGCGACTACGAGCATAAGGTCTATGGTGGTACGTGGCGTTCGCAGCGCAATGCCTTCCCTTTGGAGACGGTTCGCGGCATCTATCAGGCCCAGCGCAAGGACGACCGTGGCAAGCGCATCTTCATCATGACACGCAGTTCGTTTGCTGGTCAGCAGCACTACGGATCGAACATGTGGAGCGGCGATGTGAACTCGTCGTGGGACATGCTCCGCAAGCAGGTGCCTGCCGGACTGAGTTTCACGCTGACGGGCAATCCCAACTTCAATACCGACATCGGCGGATTCTTCTGCAGTTCGTATAACACCCGTGGTGCTGGCTCGGCCCCCAAAAATCCCCAGTTCCAGGAGTTGTATGTGCGTTGGATGCAGTATGGTCTGTTCTGTCCTGTGTTCCGCAGCCACGGTGCCGATGCACCCCGTGAGATCTGGCAGTTCGGCAAGAAGGGCGAGCCGGTGTATGACGCCATTGAGAAGACCATCCGCCTGCGCTACCGTTTCTTACCTTATTTATATAGTATAGCCTGGCAGGTGACTTCGAACAACGACAGTTACATGCGTCCTTTGTTCGCCGACTTCGCCAATGACAGACGTGTGTGGGACATGACCGATGAGTTTATGTTTGGTCATAGCATCCTTGCAGCCCCCATCGTCGACCCGCAGTATACGGAGGAGAAGGTCATCCGCACCAATGCGATGACAGGCTGGGACAGGAACATTGAACGGTCTGGAGAGGGTGGAAATAATGCTCAATCTTCAATGCTCAACTTTCAATCAACAAAGTTGGCTGTGAAGTATCTGCCGAAGGGAACCGTGTGGTATGACTTCTGGACCAGTCAGAAATATCAGGGCGGTAAGTCTGTGACATTGACCACCAGTCTCGACCGCGTACCGATGTTTGTGCGTGCCGGTAGCATCCTGCCCCTCGGTCCTGAGATGCAGTACGTGGGTGAGCGGTCTTGGGACCATCTCGAGATTCGCGTCTATCCTGGTGCTGATGGCGCGTTTGTGCTCTACGAGGACGAGGGCGATAACTACAATTACGAGCGTGGTGCCTGTTCTACCATCACTTTCAAGTGGAATGACAACACCCGTCAACTCACCATCGGCACTCGAAAAGGTGACTTCCCCGGGATGTTGAAATCGCGTCGGTTTACGGTTGTGTTGCCGGATGGCCGCCAGCAAGAGGTTGAATACAACGGCTCAGAACGCGTTATTTCGCTCAAGTAACAGACGTGTGTTACATTTCCAAAGATATATGATACAAAAGAAGAGTCCGATGTGGCTCTTCTTTTGTAATTTTGCACCATTATTGCTAATAAACTATTAATTATTATTAGGGAAATGAAGAAAAGATTTTTAACTTTACTCGCCTTGGCTGGCTGTCTGTCTGTCCAGGCGCAAGGTCTGAAGGATGTCTATAAAGACTACTTCATGATTGGTGTCGCTGTGAACCAGCGCAATGTAACGAATCCCGATCAGGTCGCTCTGATCAAGAAGGAGTTCAACAGCATGACTGCTGAGAACGACATGAAACCCGAGCCCACGGAGCCCCAGGAGGGTCAGTTCAATTGGGAGAATGCCGACCGTATCGCAAACTTTGCCCGTGCCAATGGTATCAAACTGCGCGGTCACTGTCTGATGTGGCACTCTCAGATTGGTCGTTGGATGCTCGGCGACAACCCCACCAAGGAGGTTTTCTATGAGCGCATGAAGAAGCACATCCAGGCTGTCGTTAGCCGTTACAAGGACGTCATCTATTGCTGGGACGTGGTAAACGAGGCTATGGAGGACAATGCCAACGCTACCGACCCCTATCGTCAGAGCCCCATGTATCGTCTCTGTGGCGACGAGTTTATCGAGAAGGCATTCATTTATGCCCGTGAGGCCGATCCCAACGCCCTGTTGTTCTACAATGACTACAGCACCGTTGATCCCCACAAGCGCGATCGCATCTACAACATGGTGAAGAAGATGAAGGCTAAGGGTGTACCCATCGACGGTATCGGTATGCAGGCCCACTACAATATCTACTATCCTTCTGAGGAGCGCCTCGACTCTGCCATCACGCTGTTCAAGAGCATCGTGAAGCACATCCACATCACCGAGTTCGACATCCGTGTCAACGAGGAAATGGGTGGTGGTCTGTCGTTCAGCCGCGAGGGTGCTACGGTTACCGACTCTGTGAAGCAGCATCTGGCCGACCAGTATGCTCGTTGTTTCCGCGTGTTCCGTAAGCACAAGGATGTCATCGACTGTGTGACCTTCTGGAACCTCGGCGACCGCGACTCTTGGCTCGGTGCCCGCAACTATCCGCTGCCTTGGGACGAGAACTACCAGCCCAAATTGGCTTATGAGTATATCAGAGACATGAAGGCTCCTAAGTGGGATATGCCTGCTCGTCCGAAGCGTCAGCCCCGTCCGCAGGGTGGCTTTGGTCAGGGTGGTTTCGGCCAGGGCTTCGGTCAGGGTGGACAGCGTCCTGCCGGTCAGGGCGGTCCTGGTGCACAGGGTGGTCAGCGTCGTCGCGGCCAGGGTGGCCCTGGTGGCTTCGGTCAGCAGCGTCCGCAGTTTGATGCCGCTCGCGCCTTTCCGCAGCAGCAGGGGGTGAAGGAAGACTTCGTGCCTTCAGAACTGAACCAGCCCGGACAGCAGTATCCGCAGGTCAACTCTCAGGGTTATGCTCGTTTCCGTATTGAGGCGCCCGATGCACAGTCTGTGACGGTAGGTCTTGGTCTTGGCGGCCAGGGTGGTACCAAACTTAGCAAGACTTACGATGGTTCATGGGTAGGCACCACAGCCGGTCCGATGGACGAAGGTTTCCACTATTATCACCTCACCATCGACGGTGGTACATTCAACGATCCCGGCACAGGCAACTACTACGGTTCTACCCGTTGGGAGAGCGGTATCGAGATTCCTGCCAAGGATAAGGATTTCTACGCTATGAAGAACGTGCCTCACGGCAAGGTTCAGCAGATTCTCTTCTGGAGCGAGAGCACCAAGCAGTGCCGTCGTGCCTTCGTTTACACCCCGCCTACCTACGACAAGGATGCAAAGACCAAGTATCCCGTGCTCTATCTGCAGCATGGCTGGGGTGAGGACGAGACAGCCTGGATGACCCAGGGTCACGCTAACCTCATCATGGACAACCTGATTGCTGAGGGTAAGATCAAGCCCTTCATCGTGGTTTGCACCTACGGTATGACTAACAATGTTCAGATTGGTGGTCTTGGTGGCTTCACCGCTCAGGACTTCGAGAAGGTGCTCTGCGACGAACTCGTTCCTTATGTAGATGCTAACTTCCGTACCATTGCCAAGAAGGAAAGCCGTGCCATGGCCGGTCTGTCAATGGGTGGTATGGAGACACATACTATCACATTGCGTCGTCCTGAGATGTTCAACTACTACGGCCTGCTCAGCGGTGGTGTTTATACGCCTGAGGAGATCAAGGACAAGAAGCAGGTGAAGTACATCTTCCTGAGTTGCGGTTCTAAGGAAGGTCCCGACCGCATCAAGGAGGCTGTCGAAAATCTGAAGAATGCTGGCTTCAATGCCGAAGGTCACGTCTCTGAGGGCACAGCCCATGAGTTCCTGACCTGGCGTCGCGCCCTTCGTCAGATGGCTCTGAGCCTGTTCAAGTAATTTGAATTGAGAATAACATAAAAGCCCCGGACAAATCGTCCGGGGCTTTTATGTTTACAGGCTGTATTCCAGCATGACGATGGAGTAGGGGGCGAGTTCGTATTTGAACTTCTTCTGGGCCTTGATCTGCTCCTTCTGCGGCATGATGGGCTGGGCCTCGTAGTTGTTCTCCTGGTCGGGCTGGCCGCTGATGACGGTCTTGGTGGCCAGTTTCTTCACGCCGAAGCGCGAGAGGTTGATATTGGCCGTCTTGGCCTCGGCACCGGCGTTGCAGAGTTTGACGTAGAGTTTGCGGGTCTTGACATTCAGAACAACGCTCTGGCCGTAGTGGACATCCTTCTGGGGCTGCTGCACACCGGCGGCATCGCCCTCGAAGCGCACGCAGTCACCATAGTAGTACTGACCGGCACTCTGTCCGAACATCTGCTGCACATAATAACTGCAGGTGAGGAACGGACGCTCGTTGTCAAAGTAGATCAGGTCAGGGTTCCAGTTGGTATTGGTCTTCTTGGCGAAGAGGGGGGCATACGAGGTCATGGCTACGATGTCGCCGTTGCGCTCGACATGCAGCAGGTAGAGACCTTCGGCCAGGGCATCGATGAGTTTCTTGTCCTTGGCGGCATACTCACCAAGATAGACCTTGGTCTTGCGGTCGCGGGGATAGTCGTCGTACTGACGCGAAGAGAGGAAATACTTATTGGGCTCGTAGTAGTGCTCGTCGATGATGGGCATGCCCAGTTCCTCAGCCAGTTTCCAACCGTTCTCGAGGTCGGAGTTGCCAGGATGCGAACCAGGACCGGCCGTACCCACGATGACAATCTCAGGATGGGCCTTCATCACGCGTTCATAGATATACTTAAAGCGCTCGCAGAACTCCGGCGAGATGCGCTCCTCGTTGCCTAGACCGAGATATTTCAGGTTGAAAGGCTTGGGATGACCAGCCTCGGCACGCATCTTGGCCCATTTGTTGGTGGCGGGATCGCCGTTGGCCCATTCGATGAGGTCGATGGCCTCGTCGACCCATTCGTCCATCTCGCTCATAGGCACCACATCCTGTGCCTGACCGCGCATGCTCCAACCGCCATTGGCACCCTGACAAGATACACCACAAGGCAGGATGGGCAGCGGCTCCATGCCGGTGTCCTCACAGAACTGGAAATACTCGAAGAAGCCCAGTCCCATGCTCTGATGGTAGCCCCACGTGTTCTTCAGACCGCGACGCTGCTCCTTGGGACCGATAGTGGTCTTCCAACGGTAGGTGTCCCAGAAACCGTCGCCACCGCCATGCACCACGCAACCGCCGGGGAAGCGCATGAACTTAGGCTGGAGGTCGGTCAGTACCTGAGCCAGATCCTTACGCAGGCCGTGACCCTTGTAGGTGTCCTGTGGCATGAGCGATACCATGTCGACATCGAGGTCGCCCGTGTTGAGCACGAGGATCTGGAGTGAGGCATTCTGACAAGTGCTGTCGGGGGTCAGCACGGCCTGGTACTTCTGCCAAGCAGTGTTGCTGACCTCAAACTTAGCCTCGGCCAGAAGTTTCGGGTCTCTGGGACCGAAACCGAAACCACGACCCTGCGGCTGTGCCACCAGGGCAACGCGCACCGTCTTGGGCTTGTCGAGGTTGCGGAGGAAGACCGAGAAGTCGTATTTCTCGCCGGCCTTGACGCTGATGCCGTCGAAGCCGTCGTTCTGGATGCCGTAGCCTGTCCAGCCACGATAGTCATAATACTCCTTGGCGCGCTCGGTGTGCAGGCGCATGTAGGTGGGGTTGTTGGGATGAATGGGATTGTCCATGCGGGCGTCGAGACGTCCGAGGGAGTGACCCGGACGGAGCACCTTCCAGGCGGTGCCGGGTCCCCAGCCGTCGCGCTCAGAGGGGCTGTACTCGAACGAGCCGTTCTGGATGAGTTCGGCATAGAGCCCGCCGTCGGCACTGGAACTGATATCCTCGAAGAAGATACCGATGAGTTCATCGCTGATGGCCTTCCCGCCAGCGGGGGCCTTCATTGTTTTCTGGGCAGAGACACCCAGCGTGGCTACCAAGAAGGCAGCGCAGATTGTCATTCGTTTTTTCATTGCTTATGTTTTGAAATTAAGTGAATTTGCTGCAAAGTTACGAAAAAAACTTCAATGACGGATGATATGATACAATAAATAAACAATCAGAAACAAAACGAATAGCCATGATTACGGATTCTTTTGTAATTTTGCAACCGTATTAAATAGGTAATGTAAAGATGATATTCAAGAAAGTTATTCTTTCCGCAGTTGTCATGGGGGCGATGCCCGCCATGGCCCAGAATCCGTTTGTTCAGACATGGTTTACAAGTGACCCTGCGCCAATGGTGCACGACGGGACCATGTATGTGTATACCGGTCATGATGAGGATGGGGCCGACTTCTTCTGGATGCAGGAGTGGCGTGTGTATTCAACGCAGGACATGGTGAACTGGCAAGACCACGGTTCGCCCCTGGCACTGGAGAGTTTCTCTTGGGCCGACGACCGTGCCTGGGCCTCGCAGACCATTGAGCGCGACGGGAAGTTCTACTGGTATATCTGTGCCCATTCTCGCCTGTCGCGGGGTATGGCCATCGGTGTGGCGGTGTCGGATTCGCCCACGGGTCCCTTCCGTGATGCCATCGGCAAACCGCTGTTCGAGAACGGCTCCTGGGATCATATCGACCCCACGGTGATGATTGACGACGACGGACAGGCATGGCTCATGTGGGGTAATCCCCGCGTGTACTACCTGAAGTTGAACCGCGACATGATCTCGTATGAAGGTGAACTCGGCATGCTCGACATGACGGAGGAAGGCTTCGGCGCACCCCTGAGAGACAAACAGGAGAAGGGCAAGCAATATAAGGATAACTATACCGAGGGCCCTTGGCTCCGTAAGGTTGATGCCTCGAAATACAAGGTCGACCCTTCGAAGGCGTATCAGTTGCTCTATGCCGCCGGTGGTGTGCCTGAGCATATCTCATACAGCACGGCGCCGTCGCCTACGGGTCCCTGGACCTATGCCGGCGTGATCATGCCCCTCTGCGATCAGTACACCAAGTCGTTTACGAACCACTGTGGCGTGGCCAACTATAAAGGACACAGTTACTTCTTCTACCACACGGGCCGACTGCCCAACGGTGGCGGTTTCGGACGTAGTGTGGCTGTGGAGGAGTTCAAGTATAATGCCGACGGCAGTTTCCCCACCATCCAGCCTACCGACGCAGGTGTGAAGCCCGTGGACGTGTTCAATCCCTACCGTAAGGTGGAGGCCGAGACGATGGCTTTCTCGAAGGGTGTGAAGACCGAACAGAACAGTGAGGTGGGGGTCTACGTGACCGATATCCACAATGGCGACTATATCAAACTGCAGAACGTGGGCTTCGGCCATAAGGTGCCCCGCACGTTCACGGCCCGCGTGGCCAGCGGCTTGCGTGGTGGTCAGATTGAGATTCGTCTCGACAGCATTCACGGTCGCCTGCTTGGTAAGGTCGAGGTGCCCGGCACAGGTGGCTGGGAGAAGTGGCAGACGATTACCCTCGATCTGGACTATTCGACGCTGACCGAACTGAATGCGCCGCACCGTACCATCGCCGGCCTTTCGCTGCCTGAGACGGCCGACCTGTACTTTGTCTTCACAGGTCGTAAGGGTCCGAAACTCTTCAACTTCGACTGGTGGGAGATGCGTGGCCTGGAGCAGGTGAACATGCCGTTGTTCCAGACGAAATACACTGCCGACCCCTCGCCACTGGTGGTGGGTGACACCTTGTTCTTATACACGTCGCACGATGCTTCACCCGAGGATATCCCTGACCTGAACGAGAAGGGTTCGGCCAATTTCTTCATGTACGACTGGCTCCTGTGGAGCACTACCGATATGGTGAACTGGACAGAGCACGGTGCGGTGGCCTCGTTGAAGGACTTCCCTTGGCGCTCGCGTGAAAACGGTGCCTGGGCCATCCAGACCGTCGAGCGCAATGGCAAATACTATCTCTATGCCCCGCTGCACGGACACGGCATCGGTGTGCTGGTGGCTGATTCGCCTTACGGCCCCTTCAAGGATCCCCTCGGCAAACCGCTCGTATGGAACCAGAGCAACTGGTACGACATCGATCCCTCGGTGTATACCGATGATGATGGTCAGGCCTATATGTACTGGGGTAATCCCCATACCTTCTGGGCTAAACTCGGCAACGACATGACATCGCTGACGAGCGAGGTGACCCAGTTGCCCCATATCCCCAACTATCAGGAGGGTCCTTGGTTCTACAAGCGCGACGGTCATTACTATCTCGGCTTTGCCTCCACCTGTTGTCCTGAGGCCCTCGGTTATGCCATGAGCGACTCACCTACGGGTCCCTGGGAGTGGAAGGGCTATATCATGCGTCCTACCCAGCGCGACCGCGGCAACCACCCAGGTATCGTGGATTATAAGGGTCATTCTTATGTGTTCGGTCAGAACTACGACCTGATGCACCTGGAGACCTTCAAGCATCACGAGCGTCGCAGCGTCTCGGCACAGGAGATCCATTACAATGCTGACGGTACCATCCAGGAGATTCCCTATTGGCTGGATCAGGCGCCCATGAAGCAGTTGCACTGGCTGAATCCCTACCAGCGTGTGGAGGCTGAGACCATGGCCTGGGGCTTCGGTCTGAAGAGTGCCAAGATGGGCATCGAGAATACGGGCGTGGTGAAGGATATGCCTGAATCGACGGGTAAGAAGAATATGTATATCTTTGATATCGATGACGACGAGTATATCCGTCTGCGTGGTGTGGACTTCGGCACGAAGGGTGCCAGGAGTTTCGCCATCACGGCAGCCGCTACGGGTCGTTGCGATGTCAGCCTGCGCCTCGACAGTCCTTCGGGTGAGACCATCGGTACAGCCGTCATCACGGGTACGGGCTCGCTGGAGAAATACAAGCCGTTCACGGCAAAGGTGAAGGGCGCCACGGGCGTACACGACCTGTATCTCTGTTTCGGAAAGACACAGGGTGAGGTGCGTCTCGATTGGTGGACATTCAAACAATAACTATTTTTTTATATTAACATTTTCTAATTTATCACTTATGAAGAAAGTATTATTATCAACGATTCTGATGGGCTTTGCAGTCTTTGCTTCTGCACAGCCTCAGGGTGGTTTCGGAGGCTTTGGCGGTTTCCAGAGACCACAGGTGAAACTCGAAACCTCCCAGGAATGGAAGGATGTGAACTATGCAGGTGACGATCAGGCTTACCATACCTGTGACATCTATCTGCCGAAGAAAGAGGCTGCCAGTTATCCTGTGGTGATCCACATCTACGGCTCTGCCTGGTTCAGCAACAATAGTAAGGGTGCTGCCGACCTCGGTACCATCGTGAATGCCCTGTTGAATGCCGGCTATGCTGTGGTTTGTCCGAATCACCGTAGCAGCGGCGATGCCAAATGGCCTGCCCAGATCCACGACATCCGTGCCGTCATCCGCTTCGTGCGTGGTGAGGCTAAGAAGTATAAGTTCGATCCGTCGTTTGTGGCTACCAGCGGTTTCTCTTCCGGTGGTCACCTGTCCTCTACGGCTGCTACCACCAGTGGTCTGAAGCAGACGAAGGTGGGTTCTTACGAGATCGACCTCGAGGGTAATCTCGGTAACTATACCAAGGAGAGCAGTGCTGTGAATGCTGCCTGCGACTGGTCTGGTCCTGTGGATCTCACGAAGATGGACTGCGGTCCTGGCATGAGCATGGGTGCTAATAGTCCTGAGGATGTGCTGCTGGATTCGAAACTCGACAAGGAGCCGGACAAGTATCGTAGTCTGAGTGCAACTTACTATGTCAACAAGAACAACCCGCCGATCATCATCTTCCATGGTGAGAAGGATAATGTGGTGCCTTGCTGCCAGGGTAAGATGTTCTACGAGAAACTGGTTGAGGCCGGTGTGAAGACCGAGGCTACGTTTGAGCCTGAGGGCGGTCATGGCATGGGCATGTACTCTGAGGAGAACCTCCAGAAGATGGTGAACTTCCTGAATAGCGTAAGAACCAGCAAGAAATAATTGATTGGATATAAAATAAAAACAGCCCCCTCGAATCCGAGAGGGCTGTTTTTTTATGGGATGACTTATTGGATGACTTTCCGTCCGTTGCGGATGACCACACCCTTGTAGGTCTCGTCGACACGCTGGCCGGAGAGGTTGTAGATGGCGTCGTTGGTGTTGGCAGGATTCTCCCTGACGCCCTGAATGGCCGTGATGGCGTGGGGCTGAGCCACCTCGACGAGGTAACTCGTCCTGATGTTCGACTTCTCGATGGTGGGGATGTTCATCACAAACACGTCGGCAGCGCCGTCAGGATAGCGGCCTACGCTCTGGTCGCCCGCATGGGCGGTGTAGTTGAACAGGTCGCTCCACGACTCGTCGGCAGCCGTCAGTATCAGGTCGCCCTTGATGTCGAGTTCGAACGAGGCATGCAGTTGTGAGATGGCGTCCTTGTTCTTCTTGTCACACCAGATGATATGATAGCCATGGGCAGGGATGACGGTCGAGGCCTCCGAGTCGCCCTTGGTAATCTGGAATTTCTTAGGCTTGCTCAGGTCGTTCGACAGATACATGCCTTCCACGTCGATGGGACTGCTGGTGGTGTTGTAAAGTTCCACCCAGTCCTTGCGCTTGAAGAGATCGTTGACATAGATGCCGTTGTCTGCGCTCACCTCGTTGATGCGGACGGGTGTCATGCCCTGTGCCGAGCGTTCCTCCTGAGAGAGGGGGGTGAAACAGGCTGCCAGCGAGACGTAGTCGTCAGCGGACGACAGGTCTATGACGGGCTCTGTAGAGACGAATCCCTCCGAGGCCGAACCGATGGTGGTGAAGAGTTCTGCCGCCCAGCACATGTCGCGTGAGGAGGCCTTGTTGTTGTGGATCTCGACAGCAATGACGTTGTTGCCGCTCTTGAAGAGTGATGACGAGATCTCGATGGTGCCTGTCAGGGGCTCGTCTTCGGCATAACTGGATGCGAAGTCGTAGAAGTCCACCCTGCCGCTGGGCATCTGGAAGCGCGCGGTTTCCTGACCGTTGACATAAACGATGAATCCGTCGTCAATCCAGTAGTTCAGCAGGAAGATATCGTTGCGCGTGGGAGAGGACGACAGGCGGATGGTCTTGCGGAAATAGGTTGTGGGGTGTTTGTTGTTGGCATCGGAGCCATAGCCCACGGTGGTCTTGATGGTGTTTGTCATGCCGTAGCCCAAGGGGGCGGGGCCTGATGACCATTCGTTGTCGTTGAAATTGCTGGCAGTCCAGTTTGAGGGTGCTGCCCCCTTGTCGTAGTACTTCCAGGTGTCGTTGAAGCCAATCACCTGGTTGGTGGGACTGGCTTTCTTTTTCCAGCCCTGGAAGGTGTAGCCCGCCGGTGCCTTGGCCTCGACGGTTACGGGGGCGAAGAGTTGCCCGTTGAAATAGGTATAGGGCACGTGGAGGCCGTTGACAAAGAGACTGGCCCCGTCGGTCTCTGCAGAGAGGGTGACCGTCTGTTTCGTGGCACCGGAGAGTTTCATCGAACTGACGCCCTGCAGGCTGTTGACCATCCTCGACGACCGGCCATTGAGCAGGTTCTTGATTCGGTCGGCGGCTCTTTGTGGATCGGTTCCTTCATTGGATATATCTTTGTTATCATAGTCCCTGATGTCCCTCTGTTTCATCAGGTCGGTCATGGGCTTGACATGGGCCACCAGTTCGTCAATGATGCTGTTCGCGCGCTTGACCTCGAACACACTGCCTGCTACGAGACAGAAGGTGTCGACGAACTGTTTGCGGAAGCCATCGTGCTTGAGCAGGTTCAGAAACAGTTTGACCATCTCCACCGGTTGCTTGCCATTCGGGCCGTAGTCGCTGAGCGACGAAGCGATGGTACGACTCCAGGGATTGAAGGCATAGTCGAGGTCGAAACTGATAAAACGGTAACGGCCGTCCAACCGGCTGCGATAGGCCTTGACATTGTTCTCGGGCCAGTCGTCGTTGCCGATGAAGAATTCCACAGCCATGTAGTTGATGAACTCATCGACATCGAGCAGGGTGCGGATTTCATCATAGACACCCGGGTCGTTGACACGTGTACCCAACTGACAGAGGCGCTTGTAGGCCTCGTCGTCGCCGTTCTTGAACGTCTTGTTCTCGAACGCATCCAGTTCCTCGTCGTCGTAGCCGAAGTTGGCGTAGGCATATTTGTCGTTGTTGGGTTCGCGCATGTTCAGCACCCCACGGAGTTTGCCGTTCACATATTCGATGATGGGCACATACGACTGACAATCCACGTCGATGCCCGACCGCTGGATGATGGTCTCGAGGGCGGCATCCGTGAAACGGGCATTGGTGTTGTTCCATTTGTCATTACCGCCATTGCGCAGTACCAATTGCTTGTTGCGGATGTAGGGCTTTTGTGGGAAGAAGGAGAAGTCGAAGCGGTTCTGACCGTCGAAGACCTTGTTCGACTTCAGTTTCAGCGAACGGGGGAAGATCTGTCTCGTATAGCCACCCGAAACAGCAACGTTGACATCCTGGTTGAAGCGCATCTGTCCGTCAGGACTCAGGTAACTGAAATTCACGGGACGATCCCAGTCTTGGTTCCAGTTAGCGGGCTCATCGCGTCCCTTGCCGGTAATACCGTTCTTTCCAACCACATCGATGCCCCACATGTCGTCGGTGAAATAGCGCTCGTCGCCCACGATACTGATCACGGGGATGGTATAGTTGTCGCTGGTCTTGATATAACTGCGGGTGACAGGCACACTGGGCAGGTAGCCGTCCTTGAAGAGACGGAACACGTAGTTGGTCGTATTGTTGATTGAGAACAGGCCCGTGGCGCTTTCTGCGCTCTCTGTGGTCGGTACGCTACCATTGGTGGTGTATCTGAGGGTGGTGCCTTCAGGGATGGACACCTGGATCGTTAGCGACGATTTGAACAACTGACTGCCCTGATCGACTACGGGCGCTTCCAGGCGCTCCTTGGCGAAGGTAGCAGTCTCGTTGCTGGCTCCGGGGGTTGGCATGGCCGTCCATCCCCATTCGTTGCCGCCATCGGTCTTGCGGGCGTAGGCTGTACGGCTCATGCCCTCGGGATAGGTCTGCTTGATGATCAGGTCGCCATTTTTGTCGCTCAGTAGGATGGTGCCGCCGTCGCAGTCGAGTTTGAAGGGTGCCTGGTTGCTCTTGATCTCGTTGGAACCGAGCCAGATGACCTTGAAGCCGCCTGCGGGTACGGAACCCATGTTGTTGGGCATCTGCCATTGGTAGGGGTTGTTGGCATCGACACTCAGGAACATACCGCCCAGATTGACAGCCGTCTCACCGGGGTTATAAACTTCAATCCAACTGTCGAAATTCGTGGCGGGGCTCATTGCCATGCCTACATTCGAGGCCATCACCTCATTGATAACCAGTATTGCGGAAAGAATGGTTGACCACATAATTTATATCCTCATATTATTTTGGCTACAAAGGTACGAAAAAAAAAGAAATCCCCGCCGATTGGCGGGGATTATTTTGATTAGTGGTTGCGGAAGTTCCACTTCGAGTTGTCTGACTTGAAGTCGTACTTGGCGAGGGTCGGCGTGGAGTCGCCTGCAGAATAGAGGCAGATCTCCTTGTTGATACCCTCCTGACCGGGGATCACCTTCGGCATGATGCGGAAGGTACCGTCGGTCAGTTGCTCAATGCGCCAGAGTTGCTCGTCGGCACCGGTATACTCGGGAACCGTGACAACTTCCTTATTGGCTGTAGCAGCCAGTGCGCGCTCGGTGCCCTCGATCACAATCTTGAAGTAGGTATTGCCGAGGTAAGCACCCTTACCCTCTACAGGGGTAACGGTCCAGCGCTGGTGAGGACGGAACATATAGTCGCCGATACGGGCGGGGATATCACCCTTGGGCCATGTACCGATCACGTCTGCCAGTTTCTGGTTCTCCACGGGCTGTGGGGGCGCAGCATTCTGCTGAGGTCTGCCACCACCGAAGCCACCGAAACCACCGCCACGGGCCACGTTCATACGAACGAAGTCGACAGCCAGTTCGAGGGCGTAGCCACGACGCTCAGACTCAATCTCGAAGGTACCACCCTTGAACTGCTCACCGCAGTAGGGCCAGTCATTCTTCCAGAGGAGGGGACGGATGGCCAGTGTGGAACGACCGCCCATGTCGAAGTCGGCCTCCCAGTGGAACGATGCCACTTCCACACCCTCGTCGATGATGGTACGTCCGAAGTGTCCGGCACCGGTCTTGCGGTCGCCAGCGGCAACCACCATTCTACCGCCACCGTGGTACATGTCACGGCCTACATTATCAATATAGGGACCTTCTGGGCTCTTGGAACGGCCTACCACGATGTTATAGGTAGAGTTCACACCGTCGCAGCAGGTGCCGTGGGTACCGAGCAGGTAATACCAGCCATTACGGCAGATAAGGTCAGAAGCCTCACAGTCGATGGCGATATCCTTCTCTACGTTACCGCTCTTACGGAAACCGGTTGTCGGATCCAACTCAATCAGACGGATGGTGCCGAAATAGGTACCGTAACTGACCCACAGACGATTGGTCGTGGGATCGAGCATGATACCCGGGTCGATGGCGTCCTGATCCTCCATACCGTCGGAGAAGCAGACCTCCACAGCCTCAGACCACTTGAAGTCAGGTGACTTCGGGTCGAGGGTCTTGTTCCACATGGTGAGGATACGGCCTGCGTGACCGCCACCGAGACCACCACCTGTAGCACCGTAGATGCAGAGGTAACGGTCGCCAATCTTGATGATATCGGGGGCTGCACCGCCACCGGGACGCTCAGCACCGCTGTTCCAAGTCCAGCCGTCTTCTGAGATAAGACCGCCACCACCAGTACCGAAAGTATAATATTTGCCTTCACACTCGGCAATGGTCGAGGGATCGTGGATAAAGGGTGCGCCAATCTGCGCGTTTGCGGCTGTAGCCAATGTCATGGCCGCAAGAATGCTATATAGTCTTTTCATCTTTTATTTCTGATTTAAATTGATCTTGTAGTTCTTAACAGGGTTTCCATTCTCATCGAGGAAGCGGACACAGAAGTCACTCATACCCGGGCCATTGATGATGGCACCGCGCAGGATGTTGCGACCCTTCTTCAGGGTGATGCGGTTCGACATGGCGTCGTCCTTCACCATACGGCGGTCACCGGAGAGCAGCAGGGTCTCCTCGCTATTGAGCCACCACATAGAGGCAGAGTTGGAACCAACGGCCAGACGGACGTTCTCGATGTCCTCGTCACAGTCGATGATGGTCACAGCCCAGAAGAGCACACCGTAGATCTCCTCACCATACTTCTCGGCGAAGCGGAAGAGTTTCACGTTCATGTTCTCGCTGTCGAGGGCGTGCCAGGTGAGTGTCTGTTTCACAGTCTTAACCTGAGGCTGTGCGGGCTGCTGCTGGCCACCGAAGCCACGGCCGAAGCCTGCGGGAGCCTGCTCCTGCTTGAAGACGGCCTGAACCTTCTGGCCATTCTTCGGAATGATGGTCTGCTGACCCTTGAAGTATTCTCTGTTGAAGTGCTCACGCAGATAAGTGTCGGTGAATACGGTATTACCGCTGTTGGGCTTGGTGATAGGCTCCAGGAGCAACCAACGGTGAATGAAACCCTCAGCATCAGGCTGAGCTGTCGGGGTAGTCACGGCTGAGAAGTACTTCGGGCGATTCTTGAAGCGGACGTAGTCCACGCTCAAGGCACCTTCGCCTTCGTTGGTGATCACGAGGTCAGTTACGCCAGTGGGAACATATTCCAGTGTGGCTGTCTGTGTGAGCCACTGGTTGCGCTGGTCGCGGTTGAAGCGCATCATCATACCACCACCGGCACCACCACCGCCTGCGGGAGGCTCTGGGGGTCTGACAGTCAGTTTGATACGAGCCAGGACCTTGCCTGTAGCACTCTTCTCACGGATCGCGAACTCCGTGTTATCAGCGGCCTTGACACTCATGATGAGGTAACCGTCGGAGATCACGCTGAAGTCAACGTCGTCGTACTTGAGCCAACTGCCCTTTGCAGGCAGGGTAGCCATATAACTGCGGAACGTGTTGACGGTATCGATCAGTTCGCTGGTCACGCCCTCGCTGGCCGTGCTGTAACGGTCGATTTCAATCTTCTCAGTAGCCTTGTTGATACCAACGCCACGCATGGTCTTCTTCACCTCCTTGATGGTGCCGTCGGGATTGAAATACAACTTGTCAATCTGTACGGAACGGCGCTTGTCGTCACGGGGTGAGAAAGCGTTCTGGTGATAGAACAGATACCACTGTCCTTTGTAGTTGATGATGCTATGATGGTTGGTCCAGCAGCCATTCTCATGCTCGGGCATGATCAGACCCTTGTACTCGTAGGGACCCATCGGGTTCTTACTCATGGCGTAACCGAGAACCTCGGTGTTCTCTCTTACATATGGATAAGTGAGATAGTACCAGCCATTTGCCTCGAATGCGAATGGACCTTCAGCCTGGCGGTTGGGCAGACCTTCGAGGCAGTTCACACCGACCATTTCCATTTCGCGGTTGCCGAACTTCACCGTTGACTTGGGGTTGTCGTCAGCCAGTTCCTTCATATTGGGCTTCAACTTGGCACAGCGGCCGTTACCCCAGAAGATATAAGCGTTGCCATCGGATGCCAGAAGCACACAGGGATCGATACCGTTGATGCCCTTGATGGGTTCCGGTTCGGGAATGAACGGACCCTCAGGACGGTCTGCGATGGCTACACCCACAGCAAAGCCACCTCTGCCTTCTTTCGGAGCAGAAGGGAAGTAGAAATAGTACTTTCCGTTCTTTTCGACACAGTCGGGAGCCCACATAGAGTAGGAGTCAGGTCTTACCCAGGGCACTTTGTTCTGGGTAACGATCATACCGTGGTCTGTCCAGTCGGTCAGGTTTTCGGATGAGAACACGTGGTAATCTTCCATACAGAACCAGTCCTGTCGCTGTCCGACGGGAGGCTTGATGTCATGCGATGGATAGAGGTACACCTTGTTGTTAAATACGCGAGCCGTCGGGTCTGCCGTAAACTGGTCACGAATAATGGGGTTCTGTGCCAACGCTGTCAGCGACGCCCCCGATAACAGTAGTAACGATAGTAATTTTTTCATTAGTTTATGAATTGAAAACTTGATGCAAATTTACAGGAATTTTCGTAGATGGCCAAATGTTTCCCCGTGATAATTGTTCAATGATACTTACCAAATATCTTATGTTACATTTGGCAAAGTCTAAACGGGCAATTCTTAGTAATTTTGCACCATGATAAATATACCGCTTATGAGAAAAGTTATTGTTTTTATGTCGCTGTTGCTGGCAATTCCCGCGATGGCGCTGACTCCTTGGAAGAAAGGAGCATTTGAGACCAACAAGTACCGTAACCTGCTGGTAGAGATGGGCTATACACAGGCCGAAGTCGATGCCAAGGTTAAGGAAGTGTTTAATGATGTGTTCTTCGGCCCGAACAAGGTGTATTTCGAGGTCGGCGATTCCATGGGCTATGTTTCTGATATAAAGAATCATGATGCGCGTACCGAGGGCATGTCGTATGGTATGATGATTGCCGTACAACTGGATAAGAAGGATATCTTCGACCGTCTGTGGCGATGGAGCAAGAAGTATATGCAGCATCAGGACGGCATCCGTGAGGGTTATTTTGCCTGGAGTTGCCGTACCGATGGTACACAGAACTCAGCAGGTGCTGCCAGCGATGGTGAGTTGTATTTTATTACCGCTCTCATCTTCGCCTCCAACCGTTGGGGTAATGACACGGGCATCAACTACAAGGCTGAGGCTCAGCGTATCCTGAACTGCATCCAACCGAAGGAATATACGCCTGAGGCTCGTGGCGGTTTCGGAGGTTTCGGTGGTTTCGGAGGCTTCGGTGGAGGCCAGCAGGCTGCCAATAACCAGCAGCAGGCACCCCAGAAGCAGAAGATGTATCTCATCGATCCTGAAACGAAACTGATTACCTTTACTCCCGACGGTTTCGGACAGCGTTTCACCGATCCTTCCTATCATATCCCCGCTTTCTACGAGGTATGGGCCAAGTGGGCCGACGACGGCCGCAGTGATTTCTGGAAAGAGTGCGCCAAGAAGAGCCGTGAGTTCCTGCACAAGTGTGTGGATCAGAAGACGGCCTTGAACGGTGACCAATGCCAGTTCGACGGTTCTGAGCAAGAGGGATTCCGTTTCCCCGGCAGACCGCAGGGGCAGCAGGGTGGGGCACCTCAGACACCGCCACGCAACGGCAACAATAACTTCCGCTATGACTCCTGGCGCGTACCTATGAATATTACCCTCGACTATGAGTGGAGTTGTGCCGACGGTGAGTGGCAGCGCTGGTATGGTGAGACCATCCAGAACTTCTTCTACAGTCAGGGTGTGGATACGTTCATGGATCAGTATCGTAAGGACGGCACGCTGCCTGAGGGTAATGAGATCCTCGGTGCTGGCGGTTTCCGCAAACTCCGTCACAGCATCGGTCTGGTGGCTACCACTGCTGCAGCCTCGATGATGTGCAGTCACGACAAGAGCAAGGAATTCGTCGATGCCTTCTGGAAGGCTAAGCACGAACCCTTCGAGGATGGCTACTTCGATGCCTACTACGATGGCCTGCTGCGTCTCTTCGCTTTCATGCATTTGAGTGGCAACTATCGTATCATTACACCGCAGAAATAAGCAGCACTTATTTCAGGTTAAGATCCTCTTAATGTTCACTTTAAGGCTCCTACAATGGCGTGGGAGCCTTTTTCATCGTCCACTATAGTATTGATGTCCGTCTTGGCAATCAAGAGTCATTATGTTATGAGGGAAGAGTCTTTAAAATCTCTGCGTACAATTATATAAATATATGGTCGCGTATACGCGCGTAGTGATTAAATAGGATTATACCTAAACTGAAGGATTTGCGTGAACTATAGGATTTACATGGCAATTATTAACGAATTTTGTTATTTGTAATGTAAAAAGGGCCAAATGATACATTTTAGAAAGTGTTTGTTTCAAATAACAAGGCGCGTGTGTTAATTTTATAATACCTTTGCAACCGAAATCATGAATACTAAGCCGAAATTAATCGACTTACAGATGGAATCAATCTGAAATTGAATAAACCAATAGTAATATTTTTATAACATTTTCTAACTAATTAATTATTAAGTATGTGGAATTTTAAATCACTAGAAAAGCCTTTAGTGTTTCTGTTCCTGCTCTGTTTGTTCCCCATGGGGGCTTTGGCTCAGAGCGTTGTCAAGGGAACGGTAAATGATGAAGCAGGCGAACCGATCATTGGTGCCAGTGTCCAAGTGGAAGGTACTAAGACGGGTGCTATCACCGACTTCAGCGGAAACTACAGTGTTCAGGCTGGCAGCAATGCTACGCTGGTTATTTCGTATGTGGGTTACACCACCGAAAAGGTTAAGGTGCAAGGCCGCAGCAACATCAACGTGGTTCTGAAGGAAGATGTAACCGCCCTGAGCGATGTGGTGGTCATCGGTTACGGTGTTCAGAAGAAGAGTGACTTGACTGGTGCTGTTGCTTCTGTAAAGGGTGACGACATCAAGAACCTGTCAACGACTGATGCCGGTGCAGCCCTGCAGGGTAAGGTAACTGGTGTGCAGATCATCAACTCTGGTTCTCCTGGTACCGGCGCTGAAATCCGTGTACGTGGTTATAGCACCAACAGTACAAGACCCGAGGACAACCGTCCGCTGCTCATCGTTGACGGTCTGAAGGTTGACAACATCCAGTATCTCGATCCTACCATGATTGAGTCCATGGAAATCCTGAAGGACGCTGCTTCTGCCGCCATCTATGGTGCCCGTGCCGGTAATGGTGTCGTTCTGATTACAACCAAGAGCGGTGCCAACAGTGGTGGTAAGGCCAGTGTTTCTTACTCGCTGAAGGCTGCCAGCCAGTCGCTCGGTAAGAAGGCTGATGTCTTCAATGCTCAAGATTATATCGAGTATCAGACCCATATTGGCAATATCAAGGGCAGCATGCTCGAGGATAATGCCTACAAACAGGGCTTTGTTGACACCAATTGGTATGACGAGGTGTTCGGCAACAGTTGGAGTCTCCAGCATAATATCACCGTTCAGGGTGGTAACAACAAGGGACACTTCCTCGCTGGTCTCGGTATTCTCAATAACGATGGTATCGTCAAGGGCGACAAGGATGTCTACAAGCGTTTCACCGCACAGGTGAATGCCGACTATCAGATCTACGACTGGTTGAAGGTTTCAAGTAATACTTCTGTTGAGAAGTGGAGCACAAAGTCTTTGGGTGGTGGCTATCAGTCATTCCTGAATGCTGTTGTTTCTATCGATCCTCTGACACCTGCTTATGTCGACAATCTGGACGACATGGGTATGAACATGAAGAACCGTTGGAATGACCCCGAACTGGCTAATCATGGTGACATCCTGCTCCCGCCGGAGTATACTGAGGAGAATCCTATCTGGTATGGTACTTCTAAGTATGTAGAGGATGCTACTGCTAACCCTCTGGCTATGCGCGACCGTCAGAACGGTAAGAGCGAAGGTCTCAACATCCGTGGTACGTTGTCAGCAGACTTCACGCCCGTTAAGTGGTTGGTCATCACCTCTCGTCTGGGTTACCGTAT
>Ga0310690_10002059_pt1 | contig 33899 bp, 39 predicted proteins | sample AusTroGonzalo_MG_2_FD_207661 | JGI IMG/M metagenome (GOLD analysis project Ga0310690, IMG submission 207661) | Bovine rumen microbial communities from tropical cattle in Woodstock, Queensland, Australia - Gonzalo_04 (v2) (version 2) | ecosystem: Host-associated > Mammals > Digestive system >...
ACTTGTCTTGCCATACTATATTGACCACCCGTTGTTTTGATAGAATTCTTCATCAATTTAATCCAATCTTTAGAAACACCGTTTCTATCTTGATTATAATACGTTGGAATAATTTGATTTTCTAAGATGTGATAAATACTATTGCTATCTGCTTTATCTTGCTCTTCTTCATTTTCGTAATCTGTTTCTTTTCCAATAGCCCATCCGTTTGTTCCATCATAGCCTTCAGCCCACCAACCGTCTAGGATACTAAAGTTAACAACACCGTTAACAGAAGCTTTTTCACCAGAAGTTCCTGAAGCTTCCATTGGTCTACGAGGGTTATTTAACCAAACATCTACACCACTTACAATATATCTACTAATTCCAATATTGTAGTTCTCAAGCAAGAAAATCTTTCCTTTGAACTGTGGCATTAATGACATCTCATGAATTGTTTTAATCAATTCTTGTCCATCTTTATCGGCTGGATGCGCTTTTCCGGCAAATACCAATTGTACCGGTCTATTCTCGTCACATAAAATTTGTGTTAATCTAGCAATATCTTTAAAAATTAACGTTGCTCTTTTATACGTAGCAAAACGTCTAGCAAATCCGATGGTTAAAGCTTTTGGGTTTAATTGGTTTACAATTTCAGAAATTTGATCATAGCCTACCCCATTGTTTAAGAAACGATTGGTTACATTTTCTTTGATTAAACGAATTAATCTTTGTTTTCTAGCTAGATGCGCTTCCCACAATCTTTCATCTGGAATATCATCTACTTTATCCCAGGTAGATTGTAAATGAATTTTATCTTGCCAATATGGAGGCAAATAATCATTATAAAGTTCTTTAATTCTAGGGCAAAGCCATGAACATGTATGCACACCATTGGTAACATAATCAATTGGAGATTCATCTTGTGCGATATTTGGCCATACATCACTAAACATTTCTCTTGTTACTTCGCCGTGTAGCTTACTAACACCATTTTTCTTACCAGAAAGTTTTAACGCTAAAATTCCCATATGGAATCCTTGTTCTAAACCTTCTGTTTCTTTCATACCAAGCATTAAGAATTCTTCACGAGTAAGCCCTAATTTTGGCCAGAATTTTGTAAAATATTTTTCAATTAATTCTGTGCTAAAAATATCATTACCAGCTGGAACTGGAGTGTGTGTAGTAAATACAGTCTTAGAAGTTGCAATTTCTTTTGCAATTTCAAAAGAAACTTGTTGTTCTTGCATAATATTGCGAATCAACTCTAAAATTAAGAAAGAAGAATGGCCTTCATTCATGTGGTAAACTCTTGGGTTATATCCCAATGTTTGTAAAGCTTTGATACCACCGATACCCAAAACGATTTCTTGGCGAATTCTCATATCTCTATCACCGCCATATAGTCTTAGCGTCGTATCTTTCAAAGCTTCTGGGTTTTGGTCAATATCAGTATCCATCAAATACAATTTGATTCTACCAACGCTAATTTGCCATAATTTAATATATAATTTCTTATCTCCCATATCAATATCGATAATGACATCATTTTCGTCTTTATCTTTTACTGGTAAAATAGGAAGATTGTATAAATCGATATTATGATATTCTGAACATTGTTCCCCACGTACATTGATTCTTTGATGGAAATATCCATTTTTATAAAGCAAACCAACTGCAACAAATGGAACGCCCATGTCACTAGCAGATTTTAAGTGATCACCTGACAAAAGTCCCAAACCACCAGAATAGATTGGTAAAACTTCATCTATACCATACTCTGCAGAGAAATAGGCTACCAAATCATTGGTATTTTTAGGATACGTTTTATTAAACCACGTATCTTTGCTTTCCATATAATTCTCAAAGTTTTCTACTAGCTTATCGTATTTTTTCAAGAAATTAGGATCTTCTGCCATTTTTTCTATTTTGTTCTGATCGACTAATTTCAAGAACTTAACAGGATTTTTTTCTACTTTTTCCCATAAATCAATATCAATTTCTTGAAACAATCTTAAGAATTCTGAGTTCCAAGACCACCATAAGTTATTAGCAACTTCTGGAAGTTTGTTAATTCTATCTGGTAATTGTGGAACAACTGTAACTCTATTGAATATATACATGATATATCCTCCTTCGTAATTTTAGTGATAATCTTTCGTCTAAAAATAGGCGCAATACTACCTATAATTCTATCTATTATATTATCCTTTATAATCAAATTTTGGTCAAGCGATTTTAGAAAAATTTTAGGAAAAATTTTGAAATTTTTGGAAAGAAGTTTTTTTCGAAAGTGCTTAAAATTGACAAATACGCCAAAGTGCTCTATAATAGTGTTTATATATGTACTACGCAAGGTACCATATCGGGTAAAGGAGTGAATGGAATGAAGTGGCATTATAGTGTCCAAGATGGCGATGTTGTCCTCATCAATGAACGGAATGCTAATGATTTCGGGGGCAGTCTCTTTCTGACCGTCAAGCTGCGTAAGGGCGTATATAGTGTGACCAATTACAATGGCCAGAGTTTTCCCTTTCCGGCCGACATCATTCGATATATTCGCACGAGCAAAAATCGCGTTTGGTGGAAAGTAGACTCTGTTCATCACGCTCTTCCCCTTCCCCAAAGTGGAAGAGCCATGTATGTTCTCGACGACGTTAGCAAAACGGAGGCAAAGTCTCTGGAGGCATTGTTCATCTCGTATCCTTAACCCAGCGTGCTTGCTTGCAAGCAAAAGCCGCATTTCAAACTCACGTTTGAGATGCGGCTTCTTTTTGATTCTTATACTTTCATTCTATCTTCAATATATTTAGCAACTTCTTCTATTTTAATTCTTTCTTGTTCCATGGTATCTCTATCTCTTACCGTTACACATCCATCTATTTCCGTATCAAAATCTACTGTAACGCAGAATGGTGTACCGATTTCGTCTTCTCTTCTATATCTTTTTCCGATAGAACCAGCTTCATCATAATCGCACATAAAGCTTTTTCCTAACATATCATAAACTTCTAAAGCTTTCTCATTTAATTTCTTAGAAAGTGGCAATACAGCAGCCTTATATGGAGCTAATGCTGGATGCAAGTGTAATACTACTCTAGTATCATCCTCTGCAATTTTTTCTTCTTCATAACTATTGCATAAAAACGCAAGCGCTACACGATCAGCTCCTAATGATGGCTCGATGACATAAGGAATATATCTTTCATTCGTCTCTGGGTCTAAATATGTTAAATCTTGTTTTGAATGTTCTTGATGTCTTGATAAATCGTAATCTGTTCTATCAGCAATTCCCCATAGCTCACCCCATCCAAATGGGAAAGCAAACTCGATATCTGTTGTTCCTTTACTATAGAATACTAATTCTTCTGGCGAATGGTCTCTTAAACGAATATTTTCCTCTTTCATACCCAAACTCAAAAGCCAATCTTTGCAGAATTTTCTCCAATAATCAAACCATTCTGTATCTGTTCCTGGTTTACAGAAAAATTCAAGTTCCATTTGCTCAAATTCTCTTGTTCTAAATGTAAAGTTTCCTGGTGTAATCTCGTTTCTAAATGCTTTACCTACTTGTGCAATACCCATAGGAATCTTTCTTCTTGTCGTTCTTTGCACATTCTTGAAATTAACAAAAATACCTTGCGCTGTCTCTGGTCTCAAATATAATTGTGCTGTAGAATCTTCTGTAACACCTTGGAAAGTTTTAAACATTAAATTAAACTTACGAATAGATGTGAAGTTTCTTTTTCCACAAGTTGGACACACAATGTTGTTATCATTAATAAATTTTACCATGGCTTCATCTGTCATTCCATCTGCAATCATGTCTTTTCCATGGTCATGAGCCCATTCCTCAATCATTTTGTCAGCTCTATGACGTGTTTTACACTCTTTACAATCGATTAATGGATCTGAGAATCCACCTACGTGTCCTGATGCCACCCATGTTTCAGGGTTCATCAAGATGGCTGCATCTAGTTTTACATTATATCTAGATTCTTGTACAAACTTTTGAAACCAAAGTTTTTTAATATTATTCTTAAGTTCTGTTCCTAAAGGACCATAATCCCAAGAATTTGCTAAACCTCCATAAATCTCAGAACCCGGATAAATGTATCCTCTAGCTTTGCATAAGTTTACGATTGTTTCCATTGAATTAACCATAATAACCTCCTTCTGTTTTGCTTTTACCACAAAACGCTAAATTTTTTTCTGGAGAAAACAAAAAACTTTCGTTCCTCCAGCTTACGCTAGGGACGAAAGTTAAATTCCGCGGTTCCACCCTAATTGATTATTAAAAATAATCCCCTTAATTTAAAATAGACTCCAAAGCTCCAAAACTTTTTCCATATTACAAGTTTTCACCAACCACTTGCTCTCTACAAATATTTTCAAAATCTCCTCTTCTTCAACGTCATAAGTTAAATTCAATTATGTTACTATTTTACTCTCATTTTTCGAAAATGTCAAGTTTTTTATTTATTGGATATCGTTATATCTTTAATTTCTACTCCCAACTCTTTCGAAACAATATTCTGAATTTGGGCTACCTGTGCCTCTGACAAAACCGCAATTCTAACGATAACGCTTATTTGATCATTAGAAGAATAAATGACGACGTCGTCAAATCCCTTTAATTTAATCAATTCTTCTGCCACTTGTATGGCATTTTTCGTATTATTAATTTTTTCAATTTCCTGCATCGCAATTGCTTTTTGCTCACTTGAAATCGCTCCACTATCTAACATTTTTTGATAAGTTTCCAAACTCTTAGAGTACATTTCGTCTCGATCCATCTTTAGTTCGGAAAAATATTGTGATGTATTCGAACTAACTGTCTGTTCTGTTTCGTTTTTTACTTCACTTATTTCATCATTACTCACTAATGCACTATTCATTTGAGCCTCATTATTATCATCAGAGGTTTTGTTTTCTTCTATTTCCTCATTTTCCACTATCGTTGCCGAGCTACTAACTAACTGCACATCACCAATTCGGTTGGTGTTAGTTGCAGCCAAATCTACATTAGACTTGCTAGAAAAATTCGTATACCCTATTCCAATTAACACCGCTGCTGTTACTAATAAACCGCACCTCTTTTACCTTCTGCATATTAATGTTTTCGTTTTCTTTTTTTCCCTTAAAACTAATGAACTTGATTCTCGATTTTCCAAAATTAACCATCTTTTGGGTTAATTCTTTGATTCGCTTAAACATCCTATCTCTTCCTTTCTCTTTACTATTGTTTCATTTCAAACACTTGCACTTCATGGCTTAAAAGCCCGTGTTGCAGCTTCTACTGCAGACACAATATTCTTCTTAATATCGGCATTACCGTGCACCTTCCGCCAGCACAATAGCGCCTTCTATTTTGCAAGTATTCTCTTTTTGATACGTAATCAAAACATCCACTGTTCCGAACACCTTTAATTTTCGAGAGTATTTCCTCTAAATTCTTTTCTAATGCATCTTCTCCCTTATCTACCAAAACAGTTTCCTCTTTAGGAGCACTAACCAGTTCTACCCCTGTTTGATTTTGATACATTCCTTCCTTACTTCCGGAATCACTATTTAAAATCTTATTCATAATTATCAACGTAACCACTAATATCACTAGGAATGCCACTAAATTTTCTGTTTTCTTTTTGTCATCTTTTCCCTGAAAAATCTTCTTCCATTTTTCAAGCATGTTTTCTCTCCTTTCAGTTTAAAATATTTTGATATTTTCTTTTCCTACTGGAAACTCTTCTAAAACAATTTCTTGTATACGACTCGCATCATATTCTAAACCTGCTTTCATTTTTACTTCTATTTTAGCAATGGCGCTATAATCTTGTGTTATATAAAACTGAATATAGACTACTTCATACCCTAAAGCTTCTATCTTATCTTTCAATGCGTTTTCCAACCCAAGAATATACGTTCTTGCTACCTCTTCTTGTGAAAGCAAACTTTCCTGCGATATTGTCTCCATTCTGCTTTGAATATTGGAAAAAGCTAAACTATTTTCTAAATTCAAAACAGGATTCAATATGACATATAAAATATATAAACCACTAACCACTTCTACATATTTTTTGTTTTTCCCATTCGGCAAAATCATTTGAATTAGGATTGATATACTGGTAGCAATGATGATTTGACCGTGTCCATGCATTTAATTTACCAATCATTTGCTTTCCTCCTAAGCAGCAATATTCGTCATTCTCATCACAATCGTAATGCCAATCACAAACATAATCGAACACGAAACCAGAATTCCAAAAAGCATTTTATAACTATCACTAATATCTGCTAACAACTTTACAATTTTGCCATCTGCAATAGTTTCGCAAACGCAAGCCGTTAGTCTCAATAAAAACCACATGATGGTAATCTTAATAATTGGCAAAACTGCAATTCCTAATATAATCAAAACCCCTATCACACCAAAGGTATTTTTCAAAATATTGGCACATCCTATTACCGTATCTAGCGTATCACCCATAATTTTTCCCACGAATGGAATAAAATTAGAAATAGCAGCTTTGGCAGTTTTAGAAGTTACACCATCTACCGAAGAAGATAGTGTTCCTTGTAATGTTAAACTACAAACAAATATCGTTAATAAGATTCCTAATATCCATAAAACAGAAGATTTCATGAACTTAGCTAGTCCGGCAATTTGTGTTTTATCTGAAAAAGAATTGACAATTCCTAAAACCGTAGCACACATAATAAGAGGAATTAAAAGCATCTCTATAACGTTCCCTATAATATTGATAGCAAATATCATAATGGCACCTAATCCACTACTAGAAGCTAACCCTCCTGAAGTGAACATTAGGGTAATCAAAATCGGAATAAATAGATGCATAAAATTGATCAATTCTTGAATCGCCGTTTTTACCACTAACAATATCTCTGAAAAATTGGCTGTAATAACGGATACAATTGCCAAGTATTCCACAAAATAAGCAATTTGGCCAGCATTGGTATTCGACAAGTTTTCTACCACCGCTTTTAAAACGCTATGAAGAATAATCACAATTAAAACGGCTATTATTCCTGATATTCCAGTCTTTAGCTCGTCCCCTAATAGGCTAAGGATTCTTCCTGTTAATCCAGATATATTCAGTTTTCCTTGAATTCCCGATTGGAAAACCGTATTGAAATCCAAATCTGGAAAGACTTCTTTCGTATACGCGCGAGAGCGATCTAAAAAGGCTTGTATTCCCAAAGAACTCGCCTGTGATTCCACAATTTCACTATTAGCTTTTATTCTGGGAGAAAACAAAAGAAGGATCATACAGATTATTCCAAAAGTCCTAATAAGCCACTTAAAACCGCTGAGATAATTGGTATTGATAATGAAACAATGATTAATTTTCCTCCTAAATCTACTTTATTCGCAATAGCACTTTCTCCCATGTCTTTACAAACTGAAACCGCAAATTCTGTTAAAATAGAGATCCCCGTAATTTTCATTAATAACAAAATAAATCCACTGCTAATTCCTGTAACAGATAATCCTTTTACAAAATCTACCACTTCTTTTAAATAATCAATACAAAAATAAAGGATGATAGCACCACCAATAATTTCTGCATATATCACAAAATCTTTTTTATATTCCTTTAAAAGAATCGTTATGATTAGTGCTACAAATCCGTATTCCTACAATTTTAAAAATATCTGTCACAAGTTAAACACCGTCCTTACTGTCGCAAACAAATCGCTAATTTCTTTAATAATAACGGTAAGAACAATAATCATTCCAGCCAAACTTGTCATCATTGCTTGATCTTCACGCCCCGCCTTCGTTAAAATTTGATGTAAAACCGCAATAATAATTCCAATTCCAGCAATCTTAAATAATAAATCAATTTCCATGTTCTTCTCCTATTCCCCTTTTTAAATAAATATGATGGCAATAGCAATTCCCGCACTTGTTCCTAATACACGATATAACTTCTCATTTTTTTGTTTGATTTCATAGGCAGATTCGATTTGCTTATCGATAAATTCGTCTACCAAATATATTTCGTTTAACTGGCCATCTTTATCTAATTTTCCTAGCATTTTTCCCAATCCTTTTGCCACTTCTTTATCTTCTGATACAAAATATGGTTGTTCTTCCACTGCCAAATTCCAATCTTTATCATCTACAAATTTTTGAAACAAATTCTCTTCCCCTTCATAAACAATTCTAGAAATCGACTCAAAAATCTCATTTACTGGTTCATATGTAAATTCCAACTTACTTTTAAAAACACCAAGAGCCCTCTTAAACTTTTTTAATTCCTGATACCTTTTTCCAAAGGAAGCCGCTTTCAGATTTCCTATATAGCTACAAGTGCCAACAATTAATCCTAGAATTACCCATTTTATGACAATCATCATTTCACTCCTTAGTTTTCTTTCAATCGATACTCGCGATTCTTCTTGTCCAAATAATAAATTTCTTTGATATTGCCCTTTTTATTTTCATCTAGAAACACAATTCTTTCTATCACATTCAAAGCAATTAATTTCTGAGTAACAGGATTTAAGGTTAAATCTTGCATACTGGCTCCATGAGAAGTGAAAATTCCTTTTACGCCAGAACAAACGACATAATTAATCGCTTCCACATCTTCCTGAGAACCAATCTCATCTGCTACTACAACTTTAGGCGCCAAACTTCTTACTAACATTTTCATGCCAATATTTTTGGCAACATTTTCCAAGACATCTACTTTCGTTCCAATATCATTTTGAGGCACCCCGCGAAACAAGGCAGCTATCTCTCCTCTTTCGTCTACAATTCCTACATTGACAGCCTTAAATTTATACTCTTTGATACCAGAAGCTAAGTATCGTATTAAATCTCTTAGAATGGTCGTTTTGCCGCAACCGCGGAGGAGAAACAATTAAGGTATTATAAATCGTAGAGAGTTCTAGATTCACGATTTCCTTTAAAATATTCTGACTACTGCCAATGATTTCTCTTGCAATTCTAAAATTTAAGCTATACACATAATTAATATTGATGACTTTTCCATTTTCTATTACGCAAGAACCAGAAATACCAACTCTATGGCCTCCTCTTACTGTCACAAAACCGACTAGCAATTTCATTTTGATAAGAATAAATAGAATCTTCACAGATATGCGCCAAAGTATTCAAAATATCTTCTTGACTTACATCATATTTAACAATCTTTTCCTCTTCTCTTAGCTTTAAAATAATCGGTCTTAAAACCCTTAAGCGAATTTCCTCTAGCTTTTCAAAATTTTCATTTACTTCCATGAATAAAGCTTGTTCTATTTTATCAGGGAAATACCCTAAAATACTTTTTACTTTCATTTGTCCTCTTCCTTTTCATTCGTGTTTATTAATATATATTCTCTTCCTTTTTGTTTTATGACTAAAAAACAAAAAAATACCGGCAAACTTTTCGTTTGTCAGTATTCTATATATCAGGAAGTTACCAAGAACCTCCTCCACCACCGCCGGAACCTCCTCCAGATGAGCCTCCTCCAGAAGATGATGAACTTCCTCCGTCTAAAGAACTTCCTCCGCCACCAGTTGATGGCTTAGATGACATTGCTGATTGCGCAGATGACATAGTTGAAGTGATAAAAGAATGGAATGAATCTATATCAAAATCTCCCAATTCATTATACCAGCTCGGAGGTTGAAGCGTTATTGTTTCAAATTGTTCAATCCATACATTAGATACACCTAAAACATACGCATATGGTAATATATCAAAAAAATACTCTGGATTTTGTTCCACTAATTTTTCTAGTTGTTCTTTTTCCGCTGTTTCCAAAAATCTTTTAAAGCCTCTCAATCTTCCTAACATGGCATGTCCTAGTATTGTTCTTTTTGGTATAATCCTCATAAATACTAAGATAGCAATAATACATATTATTCCAATGATATAAGTAATAGTATACATAGTATCAGAGATCACTGCAGGCCATACATATACTATCCATGGTATTCCGCAAAGAGCTCCAAGAATTAACGTTTCTATTATTTTATTTACGATTGTTTTTTTGCTCAATAATGCTTTTACCATTGCTGGAATAGTGCACATTCCCCAATATATCGCTAAACCTATTATCGCTTGGGTTCCAAAGCATTCTATAACAGGTTTTGCCGTAATTAATGCAAATATAGCAATCACAATCATGATAAACCATTTTCTTTTTCTGCTAATCGTTGTTTCAAATACTTTATCCTCATACTCTTTGGTTAAATGAATTTTTATTCTATCTAAAGTGGTATAGAACTTACCAGATAACTCAGAAAGTGTTACAGACTTTTCATTAGAATATGGTGTAAATAATCCATCAAAGAAAATCTTTTCACATTTATTATTTCCATCATAATCTTTGAGTTTGATAATTCTAAATCTTTCATCATAATATTTCGCTGTTGCTTTTAAAAAGTATTCTTCTGTTTTAGATAATTGATAGTCAACTGGTTCATCTATATCTCTATATATTCGTAATGAATTCTCCCAAATTTTAATTTTAGGCGAATTGGCATCTTTTAATTTTTCCAATTTTATTTTATTTTCTAATTCTTGTATTTTGCTATTGGCTTTTTGGATAGTTTCGTTTTTTAATTTTATAGGATTTTTTGTATAATCTTTAGATATTTCATCTATTTTTAAATAGCCTTTATTTGCCAAATATATTAGTAAAGATATAACATCTTTATTATCAGCATATCCCTTATATAAAAATCCAACCTCAGCAGAATTATAGTCTTCTGGTGGATAAAATTCTACTGTTTCTATAACAGGGTTGTCTTGTCCATATTTAATCCATAATCCACCAAGCACTAAAATGCAAACTATAGAAAAGATAATTACTTCAGCGCAATATCGATCCACACGTATAGAACTACCATGAAAGTAACCCTCTGGTAATGTTAATCTAACGGTTAATGCTTCACCCGTATTTATCGCACCTTTAAGAATTCCCGTAATCACATTTCCATCTACACGATAAAATACATTTGAACTATTATCTGAACCTACTGGTCCGCTTGAAAAACCTAATAATGTTTCATCAAATTCTTTTGGCATTGTAATTTGAAAGGTAACATTATTAATGCTAGTATCCCATTCCGGTCCTATCAAATTAAAATATAATTCATCTGCATCTTTTAATGGATCTTTACCAATATCATAGGTATATTTTATAATATAGGTTTGCCTTCCTATAAGCGTTTTATTAGCATTACCAATTTTTATTATTTTATAGCCATACTCAGAATTGATTGTATACTTTTCATTTACTCCAATATTGCTCACTCTTGCTTTGTTTTTAGATTCTGTTCCATCTAATCTCGTAACTGTATTCTTTAATGGAATCTTTCTAAATATTCCGATGCTTTGGCACATGAAAATATACTGTTATGGTTTCTGTAATATCGAATGTATTATTCTCATTTACTACCATATTAATATCATATTTTTCTATTGTATAATCTTCTGTTGCGAAAACTTTATGAGGAATCATTAATAACAAGAATATAAGCAATACCATACTATATTTTAAAAAACTTTTTCTCATTCTATAAATCAACCTTTAACAATATCTTATATTTAAAGAAGTTACCAAGAACCTCCTCCGCCTCCGCCGGAGCCACCGCCAGATGAGCCGCCACCGCTAAATCCGCCTCCGCTATCGCTGGATGGACTAGATGACATTGCTGATTGAGCGGATGACATTGTTGTAGCCATAAAAGATCCAAAAGAAGTTATATTGAAATCTCCCATACCTTCATACCATTTAGGAGCTTGTAGTGCTATTGTCTCAAATTGTTTCATCCATACAGTAGATACTCCTAAAGCATACGTATACGGTAATATATTATAAAAATATTCCGGATTCTCTTCCACTAATTTTTCCAATTGTGGTTTCTCAGCTGTTTCTAAGAATCTTTTAAAACCTCTTAATTTTCCTAACATTTCGTTACCAAAAGAAGTTCTCTTAGGCATTAACATTAAGAAGGCTGTTATAATAGCTATACTTACTATTCCAACTATATAAGTAATCAGATACATCGTATCGCAAGTCAGCGCTGGTAACACCGCTATTGCCCAAGGTATACCTCCAAACATTGCTCCCCACATTAACCCAAACGCCTTTATTGGTAATGCAACATTTCCAAATAGAAAGATAAATAAGATTGGGAATCCAATTCCAGGGAACAATAACCAAAACAATAAAGATTCTCCATCAGCATTTTCTAAAACTGGTTTAACTGTAATCAATAAGAATATTAGAATCACCATTAGAATCAACCATATTATCATTTTTATTGGTAACTTTTCAAATATATGACGTTTATTCTTTTGGCTATTTAAGTTAGCGGTTATTCTATTTAATGTTGTATAGAAATTATCATATAAATCAGAAGAAGTAACCGATGTTTTTTCAATATTGGATTTTTTAAATAACCCTTTAAGGAATAGTCTTTCGTTTTCATTATCGCCATCATATTCTTTTAACTTTGTAATTCTAAAATCTTTTTCTTTGCCAAATAATCCTTTTTTCTCGGTTTCTTCAATTTTGATATATCCTTTATTAGCAAGATATATCAGCAATGAAATAATAGATGATGTACTAGCATATCCGTCATAAAGCAAACCAATCTCAGCAGAGTTATATCCCTCTGGTGGATAAAACTCTACTGTTTCCACAACAGGAGCATCTTTTCCATATCTAAACCATATTCTATCTGCAACAAGAATACAGACAATACAAAACAATATAACGCCACTACAATATAAATAGATATGAGTTGTATCAATAACAAAATAACCTTCTGGCAATGTTAAGCGAATCGATAATGCCTCTCCACTATTCAGTGTCCCATTTAAAGAACCACGAATCGTCTTCCCTTCCACATGGTAAATGACATTAGAACTGTCAGAAGATCCTACTGCCCCACTAGAAAAGCCTAATGATGATGCATCAAACTCTTTAGGCATTGTAATACAAAATGTTACATTGCTAATACTCGTATCCCATTCCGGTCCAATTAGGTTCAAATATAATTCATCTGCATCTTTTAATGGATCTTTACCAATATCATAGGTATATTTAATCGTATATGTTTTCTCGCCTGTAATAGTTCTATTGGCATTACCAAGTTTTATCACTTTATAATTAGATTCTGTATATGTTGTATAATTTTCATTTGCACTGATATCACTTACTTTTGCCTTATTTTTAGATTTCGTTCCATTTAGTCTAGTAACCGTATTTTTTAATGGAATCTTTCTAAATATTCCGATGTTTTGGTACATGAAAATATGCTGTTATTGTTTCTGTAATATCAAATGTATTATTCTCATTTACCACCATATCAATATCATATTTTTCAATGGTATACTCTGATGATGCTAAAACTTGATTAGGAACCATTAACAACAAAAATACAATTACTACCAGACTGTATTTCAAAAAACTTTTTTTCATTTTATAATTCAACCTTTACATTATTTTTCTCTTCTGCACTTGCTTCAAACATATTTGCTTGTTTAAAGCCAAAAATACTTGCAACTATGCTACTTGGAAACATTTGAATTTTATTATTTAATATTCTAACAGATCCATTGTAATATTTTCTACTATTTGCTATCTCATCTTCAATTTTAGTTAAATCCCTACTCAATTGTAAAAAGTTTTCACTTGCTTTTAACTCTGGATAATTCTCTGAAACCGCCATAATCTTGGAAATTCCTTGTGTTAGTTGTTCGTTTACATCCAATTTCTTATCAATTGACATGTTTTCATAACTATTTGCTCTTAAAGATGCTATTTCGCTAAACGTTTCTTGTTCATATTTCATATACCCTTTTACAACTTCTACTAAATTAGGAATTAAATCCCATCTTTTCTTTAGATAAATATCCATCGTCGAAAAAGCTTCTTTTACTATATTTCTTGCTTGTACTAAACCGTTGTAAGTTATAAAAACATAAATTGCCACCAGTAGGATAATACCAATAATGATATATGCAACTATAGACATAATTTTCCTCCTTTTTTATTTTATCTTTATTATTAATCATGACATAAATCTTCCAAAAACGCAAGTATTTTTGTGGAAATTTATTACCATAAAATCAAAAAAGATGAATTGTTTTTGATACAATTCATCTTTCTGCATTTCAAAATTAATTATTTTTCTTGTTTGGCTTCTTCTGGCTTTTTATGAAAAGATTTAAAAAATTTTTTCTTTTTCTTTTGCGCCTCATTTTGAGGAACTAACGCTGTTTCGTCAAACTTATATAATGCTTTTGTTTCTGTTTTTGTTTCTTCTTGTTCAAATTCCTCTTCCTCTTTGGTTTTTTCTTCTTCATAAATAGAAGACAATTGACTTTTTACAGAAGGATTGACATGTTTTAGTAATTCATTATTTTGCTCTACCGCTTTTTGAATAACCGTTAACTTTCTTAAAACAGCAATTCTCCAATAGCCATCTTGTACTTGTTTTGCTGTTCCTACTGTTAATAATAACGCCAATAAGAAAAATACAATTGTTGAACCGGCAATAATCATATTATTAAAAGACGTTAATTTTATTGTACTCTCTAAAATTTTTCCGATTAAAATTCCTAAAGCAGCTCCTATACAACTCAAAAGCAAAATCACTACAATTCTTTTTACTTGTACCCAAAAAATATAATTCTTATAACTCTTCTCACTATACATTTTACAATCCCCTATTTTTGTATTTCATTGTCCTTTTTCATTATAGCGCTTTTTTTCATTTTTGTACATATCTTTTTTCTCTTTTTTCAAAAAAATATTGGGAAAAGTGACAACACCTTTTCCCAACGTTTTTAATGCTCGATTAAATATTTTACAATCTGAAGTGCGTTTGTTGCAGCACCTTTTCTAATGTTATCTCCCACACACCAAAAATTAATTCCATTTGGAACACTAAAGTCTCTTCTAATTCTTCCTACATAAACCTCGTTATGTCCTGTTACATTAGCTGCCAAAGGATATTGGTGGTTTTCTAAATCATTTTCCACCATAATTCCAGGCGCTTCTTTTAAAGCTGATATCAATTCTTCTAAGTCAAATTCTTTTTCAAATTCCACATTAATAGATTCACTATGTGAATTAAAAACAGGAACTCTAACACAAGTAGCAGTTACCGCTAAATCTGGTTTTCCTAAAATCTTTCTGGTTTCATTAATCATCTTCTCTTCTTCTTTGGTGTATCCACTAGGCATTGCCACATCAATCTCTGGCAAACAATTATTAAAAATCGGATGCGCAAATTTAGCTAATTCGTAATCGCCACCATTTGTATATGCTTGAATGCCATTTTCCAAATCTTCAATACCTGCTTTTCCTGCGCCAGAAACAGCTTGATATGTTGAATATATAATTCTTTTGATTTGATATTTATCATCTAATACTTTTAAAGGTACTACTGCCTGAATGGTTGAACAATTTGGATTAGCAATAATACCATGGTTCCACTCAATATCTTCTGCATTTACTTCTGGTACTACTAATGGAACCTCTTTTTCCATTCTAAATGCACTACTGTTATCCACAACAATAACACCTTTTGTGGATGCTATGGGTGCAAACTTTTTGGAAGTCTCTCCCCCTGCGCTAAATACCGCAAAGTCAAATCCTTCATCAAAAGAATCTTCTTTTAATTCTTGTATTTCATATTCTTTACCCATAAACTCGATTTTAGATCCTGCTGATTTACTAGAAGCAAAGAATACATATTTTTCTATAGGAAGTTGCATCTCCTCCAAAACTTTTCTTGCTTCTCTTCCTACTACGCCAGTTGCTCCAACCAACGCTAACTTATACTCTTTCATAAAAATCACTCTCTTATCATTTTACTCACTAAGAAATTTATTTAAATTTTCTTACTTACTATTTTATTATACTTTTTCTGTTCCTGTTTATTAAATCTTGAAAAAATACGTAGCTTCCAAATCTGCCTCATGCAAAAGAAGGGCTACTGGGTATTTATGATACGCTAAACCTAACGATTGATAATTTTCTTTTGGTTCTGTAAATCCCATATGCCAACGAATTGCATATTTTTCTTCATTCGTTAATTTCATATATTCTGTTAACATCATAACACTTTTTTCACCATGTCCATAAGGAATCGTATCGTCTACCGTATAATAAGGTACTTTTTCCCATTCCCCTGTTGCTTGGTTTTTAGCGTTTCTATAATCCACCTTATAGTAATTGGCTTTACAAACATCGTGTAATAATGCCATAATGATTAAAGATTCTTGTGGGGTTGCAATTTCTAATTCCGCCTGTTCTACTTTCTTTTTAAAAATCTCATACACTTTCATACTATGCTCTAAAAGACCGCCCTCATAGCAACCATGATACTTCGTACTCGCTGGTGCTTGAAAAAAGTCAGATTTTTCCAAAAATTGAATTACCTCATCTATTCCTTCTCTTTTAGTACTTTTTAATAATTTTATGAATTCTTCTTTCATTCTCTTCTCCCCTTTAGCAAAATTTTTCACGAATTCTCTTCATTGCCTCTATTGTGTTTTCTCTGGTTCCAAAAGAAGTCAAACGAAAATACCCTTCTCCTGAAGGGCCGAATCCACTTCCTGGCGTTCCTGCTACATTTGCTTTTTCTAATAATACATCAAAGAATTCCCAAGAAGTCATACCTTCTGGAACTTTAAACCACACATAAGGAGAATTTTGTCCTCCTTCTACTGCAAAGCCAGCTGCTCTTAAACCTTCAATCATAATTCTTGCATTTTCACGATAATATTCTAAGTTTTCTTGAATTTGTCTTTGTCCTTCTTCGGTATAAATTGCTTCTGCACCACGTTGAGAAATATAACTTGCCCCATTAAACTTCGCTGCAATTCTTCTATTCCAAAGTGGATTTAATTCTATTTTTCTTCCATCACGTGTGTAGCCACACACTGCCTTTGGTATTGTACAGAATCCACATCTAACGCCAGTAAAACCAGCTGTTTTAGAAAAACTTCTAAATTCAATTGCAACTTCTTTTGCCCCTTCTACTTCATAAATAGAATGTGGAATATTCTCATCTTGAATAAAGGCTTCATAAGCTGCATCAAATAAAATCAATGCTTTGTTTTCTTTCGCATAATCTACAAACTTTTTCAATTGTTCCTTGGTTAAAACTGTTCCAGTAGGATTATTAGGGAAACATAAATAAATAACATCTGGAACTTCTTCAGGAAGTTCTGGAACAAAGTGATTTTGAATTGAAATTGGCATATAAATCACCTTTTCATACTTTCCTGTTACTTCATCATATTTTCCACCTCTACCAGCTTCTACATTGGCATCTAAATAAGAGGGATATACGGGATCCATAATCGCAACTTTTAAATTCTCTCCAAATAAATCAATGATATTGCCGCAATCAGATTTTGCTCCATCTGATAAAAATACCTCTTCTTTTGTGATACCTAAACCTTTATAATCAAATTCCACAATTTTTTCTTTTAAGAAATCATAGCCTGATTCTGGCCCATAACCTCTAAACGTCTCTGTTTTGCTCAAATCATCTACTGCTTTGTGCATCGCTTCTATTACAACTGGAGCTAATGGTCTCGTTACATCTCCAATTCCCAACTTAATGACTTTTTGATCAGGATGTTTTACCTGAAATTCTTTTATTTTATTTGCTACCGTTACAAATAAATAGTTACTGTGTAAATCTAAAAATCCTTCATTAATATAAAACATAACATTTCCTTCCCTCTTAAAATATTTGATCTTTGTTTTCAATCATTTCTTCTATAATATCATGTATCACAACTCTCTCATTATAAGGATGTTTTACATGGTCCTTTTCAATGTACAAATCGTTTCCTAATCCTGGAATAACAATCATATCATCCGGATTTGCCATATAGATAGCAAATCGGATTGCCTCGGTTCGATTTAAAATAATACTATATTGTTTCGTAACCTTCTTTAATCCAGCCTCGATATCTCTTAATATTTTGATTGGCTCTTCTGTTCTTACTTGATCAGAAGTTAACACTGTATAATCGGCTAATCGACCAGAGATTTCTCCCATAATTGGTCTTTTCGCACTATCACGATCACCTCCTACACCCCATACACAAATCAATTTTCCTTTTGTATATGGCTTTACTGTAGAAAGAATAGACTCTAAGCTAGATGGTGTATGTGCATAATCTATCATAATAGCTAACCCTAGCTTATTTGGCACCATTTCGCTTCTTCCAAACACATTAACATCTTTTAACCCTGCTCTACAATCTTCTATCGTAGCGCCAAAATGTTTCGCAATTCCAATTGCTCCTAAAGCGTTCATTACCATATAGTTTCCTGGAATAGAAACCGTTATCTCTTCTTCTTTTCCCTGGTCCACCAAAGTGAACGTTGTCGCAACATTGGTTGGTTTTAAATCTTTTGCTACCATATCATTGATTTCTGTTAAACCAAATGTTACGATTGGCGTATTCTTAATTAAGTTTGGAATTCTCACTGTATATTCATTATCTAGCGTTGTAACAATATAAGGAGAAAGTTTCATTAGCAAAAGCTTTGCACTAAAGTAATCCTCCATATCTTTATGTTCTTTGGGACTAATATGATCCTCTGTTAGATTTGTAAATAATGTTGCTGCAAATTGAATTCCTGTCACTCTGTCTAATACCATGGCTTGTGAAGACACCTCTAAAATAACAATATCTACCTTTTCCTCTACCATTTTTGCTAAGTATTGATAAATGACAAAGCTCTCTGGCGTAGTTCTGTCTGTTATTTCTAATTCTTCTTCCCCAATATACACGGCGATACTTCCAATTAAACCTACTTTATAGCCATGTTTTTCTAAAATAGACTTAATCATAAACGTGGAAGTCGTCTTTCCTTTTGTACCGGTAACACCAATTACCTTTAATTTTTCTGAAGGATGGTCATAAAAATTATTACTACTCAAAGCTAACGTTTTTCTAATATTTTCTACTTTGATATACGTTACTCCTTCTAAGCAATTTTCCATATTGAAGTCGCTTTCTACAACAACTGCTACCGCTCCACGTTCTTTTACGGCATTTTCAATATACTCTGTTCCATCCAAAGTAAAGCCTTTTATCGCGAAAAACATTCCGCCATAAGAAAGCTTTCTAGAATCAGAACCCAAATTGGTAATTTCTACCTCTAAGTCACCTTTTGATTCTAGTATTTCTACATCTTTCAAAACATCTTTTAGTTTCATTTTGTATCCTCTTTTCCAAAGGATTTGAATAACCCATAAATAAATTAAAATTTTAATTTAAATATTGATACACTTATTCTATCATATTTTCCAGAAATTAAAAGACTAAAATATAAATTTATTCAACTTCTGTATAATCTTCTAAATGAATTTCAAAATCTTTATCAGTGTTAAGTTCTACAGTATAATAACGTTTAGTTTGCCAAAACTCTCTAGTAACAGTTTCTTCATATTCTATAATACCAGTCTTTTTATTGACATTTTCTTGAAATCCGTTATCATGTATTAGTACATATTTATTATCTTTATTCTTAATACAGAAATCAGGTCTCATACACAAACACATTCTTTGAAAATCATTGGAAGCTCTATATTTTAAAGAATTTTGAAAATTTTCAATCACTTTTAATTGTTTTTCTTTTTCATCAAATCTTTCAACCCTATATGTTTTTTCTTTTACATCTATTATATATTTTCTTCGCTCATCGTAGTTTTTTAAAATAATAGATGTAATTTCCTCGTTTTTTAAATTTCTAAATACGGTCTTTAAAATACCATCTTTATAATATACTTCATAAAATTTATTTTCTAAAATATCATTACTCTTATCATCTTTATTTATTAAATATTCACTCACCTTGATATAATACTGAGTACAAAGATTCAATTTCTCCCATTTCTTTAGAATAGTTTGTAATCTATTAAACTTAATAATCGACAATATCATATAAACACTGATAATAATTAAACTAAATAAAAGAATTCTTTTAGAAATCCTTCTTCTATTTTCTTTATTATTTTTAGTTTTCATATCATCTAAATCATCTGTCTCTGTCCTCATTCCATCTACTAAATCTGATAATTCAATTTCTAATACTTTGCAAATTTTACTAACTTTTTCTACATCTGGCAAACTTTGATTCGATTCCCATAGATAAATCGTTTGTCTAGTAACTCCTATTGCTAATGCTAATTTTTCTTGAGATAATCCTTTTTCTTTTCTGATTTGAAATAGTTTGTTTCCATCGAATTTAATTTTATCCATGATTTCTTTCTCCTTTGTAATATCATTTTACTAAAAAATGATTTTCCAATCAATTCTTTCTGAAAATATTTTTATTAATTCAGGGGGAGCAGCCATCTGACTACTCCCCCTAGGTAAGGACTTTAAAATTTAATTATTGGTCTTTGAAAATCTTGAAATATTTATAGCTTGACTTAATCGCAGATTTCTACTATTGCATGAGCTGTATTCGCACTTCCTGAAATCCGGGTAAACGAAAATGTATAGGTTCCCTTTGCTGCATAGATAAGGGTCGCTATAGTCGTGAAATGCCCCGTCCCGGAAGTAACGTATGTCGTATACGACGAACCACTAGGAATTGTCATAACGACTTCATACATTGCTCCTGCATTTCCCGTTATCGCGACTAGGAAGTCTGCATCCCACTCCCCGCTCGTCATAGTAATAGAAATCGTCGTATAATTAACAAAGTTCGCCGTATCGCTGTAAAGAACAGGCCCAATAGCCCGATCCGGCTCGTTCGGAATGCCGGTGTTGGTGTCCGGGTTGGGATCTTCCACAGCCAAGGCGGTCACGGACATCATGGCAAAACTCATGCAGAGCACCATGATGAGTGACAGAATCCGCATCTTAAGACTTGTCTTTTTCACAGAAAAAACCTCCATTTTTGATGTCAAAGTCCTTACCTTTTCTCTCCCAAAAAAGTGTAATGGATAGCGAACCGATTAACACTTTTTAGAAAAGACTCAACAATTATATGCCTGCCAGCAAATTGTTACGTTAATAATTTACTACACCTAAAATCAGTAATCAAGCAGTTTTCATTAATTGTAAAGAATGTTTTACAAGTTTTATAAAAACTTCCAAATATTATTTACATGAAAAATCGACTTGCAAAATATTTTAAACTATTATGTAAAATTTTATCGATAAAAAAAAGAATACCTTCTACTTTTGTAAAAGGTATTACTTTTTTTATCTTTATCTCTACAAAAACATTGCTTATGCTTTTCTATCTTAGAAATCGCAGTTGTTTGGTGTTCTTGGGAATGGAATAACATCTCTAATATTCTCCATTCCAGTTAAATACATTAACAATCTCTCAAATCCTAAGCCAAATCCAGCATGAACATTCGTACCAAATCTTCTTAAGTCCATATACCAGGAAATTTGTTCTTCATCCATTCCTCTTTTTTGAATGACCTTTTCTAATTTTTTGAAATCATCTTCCCTTTGAGAACCACCCATGATTTCTCCTGCGCCAGGCACTTCCAAATCAACTGCTGCAACAGTTTTTCCATCTGGGTTCAATTTCATATAATAAGACTTGATATCTTTTGGCCAGTTTTTAACAAAAACAGGTCCATTAAAATATTCTGTGATATATTTTTCATGTTCTTTTGCCAAATCTTCACCATAATCAGGTTTAAATTCCCATTCTCTATCTGCTTTCTTTAAAATATCAATTGCTTCTTTATGGTCAATTCTAACAAACTCAGACTTTAACAATCTTGTTAGTTTTTCTTTTAAACCTTTTTCGATAAATTGATCACAAAAATCAATTTCTTCTGGGCATCTTTCCATCACATTTTTCACAATATATTTTAAACAATCTTCCTCAATGTCCATTAATTGCTCTAAATCACAAAAAGAAATCTCTGGTTCCATCATCCAAAACTCGTTTGCATGTGTTTTCGTATTAGAATTCTCTGAACGAAGCGTTGGTCCGAATGTATAAATTTTTCTAAAAGCGGGTGCAAATGTTTCGCCATGTAATTGACCAGAACCTGTAATATACGTTTCTTTACCAAATAAATCTTGAGAAAAGTCCGTTTGTCCATCTTCTAATTGTGGTAATGGTTCCCTTAAATTCATAGTTGTTAATTTGAACATTTCAGCAGAACCTTCACAATCGGCACATGTAATAATTGGCGTATTAACATAAACATACCCATTATTTTGGAAGTATTCATGAATGACAAATGCCGCTACACTTCTAATTCTAAAAATAGCACTAAACGTATTGGTACGTGGGCGCAAATGCGCAATTGTTCTTAAATATTCAAAACTATGATGTTTCTTTTGTAATGGATAATCACCATCTGCTTCACTTAAAATATTCACTTTACTTGCATGAATTTCAAATGCTTGTTTTGCATTATCTGTTTTCACAAAATTTCCTGTAACCTCAACAGTTGAAGCAATTGTTAATTTACATATTTTTTCAAAGTTTTCCAACTTGTCATCAAAAACAACTTGCACATTCTTAAAAAAGCTTCCATCATTCATTTCCAAAAACCCAAATGTTTTTGAATCTCTAACTGTCCTAATCCAACCAGAAAGAGTTACCTCTTTTCCATAAAATGCTTCTGGTTTTCTAAATAAATCTTTAATCACACACTCCATCATCTTTCTCTCCTTTTCGCAAGAACATTATACTAGAAAAACGTTGAGTTTTCAAGATAAAATACAGAATTTTTAACAAATCTCTTAAAAAATAAAAAGCAGCCGCTTACACCTGTCCGAAAACAAGTGTAAGTGGTTGCCTCTGTATGGTCTACATTATTTCTGGAAGATGGTTTCAACCGGCGCAGCATATCCAGCACTTACCGACACTTTGTCTTGCGAGATCCACATGGTGGTTTTCCAAGGGAATCTTTCCGTTCCTACGCCAGTTTCTTCAGCGACCTTGCTGAGAATGTGATCGGGTCCATAGTCCACTGACAGAATCATTCTGACATCGTGAGATTCAACAAACTTCTTGACGGTATCTGTTCATTGTTACTAATTAATTCTTTTATTTGTTTTATTTTTTCATTAGAAACCATATTACTTCCATCCTTCAATTAACTATTGTATAATTATCCATTTGCTTTCATTATCTTTTGCTAAAGAAAGCTTTTATCATTTTGATAAATCTAATTAATATTTTTTCCTTTTTCACTTCTACTGGCAAATTACTTTTATTATCATCAATTATTTTTGTTTTTTCATTTTGTTCTTGTTTGTTTTTGAACATATCATTATAATTATATTTTTCTTTTTTTTCATTTTCCATTAAGTTAAAACAAAATCTATCATATTCTTTCCAGATTTCTTTTTCATTATCTTTTGCTAAATATTTTTCATATAATTCAACAAATAATGCTTTAGTTTCTGTCATAAAATTTTGCTGAGTTATATCTTCATCCTCTTTTATATTAAAAACATAATTGGTATTCATATCTTCTCTTAAATTTTCTATAACTGTTTTAGGTATTTTCTTTTGTTCATTATCTGGCAACCACTTAATAAGTTCATACAGTTCTACATACGCATTTCTATATGTATCACTTTCACTATATATCATTGTTTCATCCCTTTCCATATCATTATTATTTTTCTGTTCCAGATTTTTCTTTAACGTCTCTTGTTTTTTCCAATTCGCTTATTTTTTTTCTAGCTTGTGTTTTTTTGGCTATAACTTCTTTTTCGTTTGCGAAGCCTTTTGCAATTTTTCTAGCTTTTTTTTTCTCATTTGCTGACATTCCAAATAATTTATATATCAAATTATTTCTAATTGTATACACACTATCTGTATTCATATTGTCGTATGAAAAACCTTCTTTATTTGCTTCATATATGTCATCTTCTGAAAAATCAATATAAATTTCTTTTTGACTAAAATCTTGAGGTAATCTTTCTACATATTCCTTCCCCAAAATCAACTCAAAAAACTTGGTATGATTTCCTAAAAAATATTCAAATACTGCTTCTGAATCTCTATTATCTCTTGATAACCCATACAATGCACATCTAACTAAATTATTTACTTCATCATAATGGTTATTTATTTCTTCATATATAATGGATTTGCCCCCAAGTTCTACTTTCTTACCATTATATGCAATATTATCATGTTTTTTTGAATATAAATATGTAACTAAATCAGCAAAAGTATCACACATGCCTTCCTCTAATAATTTAGTATCATCAACAAAAATTGCTGTTTCTCTAAAATTTTTTGAGTGAATTGCATGTCCATATTCATGTATAAGATAAAGAAGCAATACATGTGGAGCACAATATTCTGATACAATTGGAGATACAAACATTTTATTTATTTCAACTGCAAATTCAGCTGGAACATTAGGCACTAATAATGGCTCTATCGCAACATCTGTCCTTCTAAATACCATATCCAATTCTAATTGTGCTTTTTCATCAAAGAGTTCTCCACAATTTGTTTGAAAATATTCTTTAATCATATCTTGAACCAATTGAACAGGCTCTTTTAAATTATCATCAATCTCATTTTCAATACTTTCTAAAATTATTCTTTTGTTGGCCAGCGAACTTACTCTATTAAAAAATAAAATTTTTATGTCTTTATTTTTTATTTTACTTATATATTTACACATTTCTTCTTCTGTCATATCACTTGTAGCTTCTAAGATATTTTTATACTCGTTATTTTCCTGTTCAAATTCACTCAATATATCACTTTCAATATTTTTTTCAATTATACTTCGTATTTTCATTATATAGAATGTATCATTTATTCCATCTACACATTTTGCATATTCTATATTTTTAGTCTTTTTTATTAGTTCTATTATATATCTTGCTCTTTCTTCATCATTACTTATTGCATTTATTCTCTCTTTTTCTTCATTTGAAATCATATAAGGTTCCTCTATTCTATCTTTTTTATTACTATTTCAATTTATATACTACATTATTGTTTCTCTGGTAGCATGTTACACGGTTGTACCTAATCTAACAAAAACTCCATCTATTGTCATGCCTTTTGATTTTTGAAAGTAATTCATTTTGAATAGTTATTTCTTTTTTACTGTTGATATCATATCACAAATTTCTCCTTCCTTCAATATTTTGATACTGTTTTTACTTTTTTATGGATTTTTTCATAAAAAAGCAAAAAAATAAGCCAATGTAAATTGACTTTTTAAAATGATATGATATTCAATTCCGGATTGCTTCAAACTCGCTTATAGCAATGTTTTTCGCGAGTTCGAGTAAATCCATCTTTGGTGCGGGTGAGAGGACTTGAACCCCCACGGTTACCCACTAGATCCTAAGTCTAGCGCGTCTGCCAGTTTCGCCACACCCGCAATAACAATACTAATATTACCACTTTCCTACAGGATTGTCAAGTTTATTTTCAATAATATCGTTCCATTTGAATAATCACGCCTAATGTGTTATAATAGAAATGTCATTTTTTTAAGTAAGGAGGAAAAAATAGGATGACAGCTGAACAAAGACATCTAGTTGAAGGCGAATTATGTTTTGCTCTAAAGGCTTTTCAGGATATCGATGATGAAAAGCAGAGTAAGGCTCTTACTAAAAAATTTTTTTGGGATTTTTGTCAAAAACATAAACTAGATCCTCAAGAAACTTTTTCTGTTGTAAAAATCGTCTTAGAAGCGCAACCCTACATAAATGATTATTCTGATTATACTGATACTATTAAGTTATTAAGAGCAGAAATTAGACAAAAAGAGCAAAAACAAGAGGAAGAAAGAGAATAAAAGATTGGTGAAAACGCACCAATCTTTTGTTTTTTATTTTTAGCCTTTTATTCTAATCCGAAACTGATTCCAATGGCTCCATTTACTTTATCCATTAATTTACTATCCTCAATGTGCCCTATCTTCTCTTTTAATCTACTTTTATCAATTGTTCTTATTTGTTCTGTTAATACAACCGAATCTGCTTTTAATCCATTTTCGCTCGACGCAATTTCTATATGGGTAGGAAGTTTCGCTTTACCTGTCTGTGAAGTAATGGCAGCTGCAATTACTGTTGGACTATATTTATTTCCTGTATCATTTTGAATAATGAGAACAGGTCGAATGCCTCCTTGTTCAGAACCAATCACGGGACTTAAATCTGCATAAAACATATCTCCTCTTTTAATTACCATAATACTCACTCCTAATTGATCACAATTAAAATAGCATTATTGAGACATTTTAAGTTATAATACTTTGATACTTGTATATTCTATGATAATTTTAGGGCGTTTGTTACTATCTTTTATCATCAGTATCTCCGGCATTCCAGTCTTTTTATTTAGATATAATTCTTTATATTTTATGTATCTATTTCCGTTTTTTAATGTAATTCTTATCATAATATTATCATCTTTCTCTTCTTCTTTTCTTTGATTGGTTTCTTGATATTCTTTGCCAAAAGTACTTAAAAACAAACTACTATCCATCACTTCTCTATAATTCTCATATATTTTATCTAACTTTAATTTTGTGTTTCTAATGATTAAATCTCCATTTTTCTTTTCCATTCTTAAGCCAGAAATACTATTTTCCCCAATGGCTTCTATCAAATTTTCTTCTTGGTTTTCAATAATTCTTAAATCATATTCATTTTTATTTTTATTGCTATACACCGTTACTTTTATATTTGCCTCATAAGAAACATCTTGCTTTAAAATATCTTCAATAATCTTTTCTTTTTCTATTTTAATTATAGTATTTCCCAGTTTTTGATTTTTATAATAAAAAATCAAAAAAAACAGAATAAAAATTCCTAGTATTATGTATCTTTTTTTCAAAATAAAAACCTCCTTGCATCTATTTTATGCAACGAGGTTTTATTTATTTGAATATTTGATAAAAAGAATCTATAGATTCTATGGTATTCATTTTTTCTTTAAAGCGCCTAGCATCTGGCATTCCTTTCACATACCAAGCGACAAATTTTCGAATTTCTCGTGTTGCTGTGTATTCTCCTTTTTCTTTTAGTAACAATTCAAAATGTTCTTTTAAGACACTCAATCTCTCCTCAATAGAAATAGGCTCTAGTATTTTGCCTTCTTTTAAGAAATAAGCAATTCTACTGAAAATCCATGGATTTCCAAGACTTGCTCTTCCTATCATAATACCATCACAACCCGTTTGCTCAAAACATTGAAAAGCACTTTCTTCATCTATGATATCACCATTTGCAATAACAGGAATAGGAACCAATTCTTTCACTTCTTTGATTGCATTCCAATCAGATTGGCCTGCATAAAACTCTTGACGTGTTCTACCATGCACCACAATCATTTGAATTCCTTCTTCTGCTGCAATTTTAGCAATTTCTTTATAAACTAAATGGTCATTGCTCCAACCTTTTCTAATTTTTAGGCTAACTGGTTTTAAAGAATTTTTTACTACTTCTTGTATAACGGTTTTAGCTAACCCCAAATCTGTCAAAAGTTTACTACCATCTCCATTTTTTACAACTTTAGGAGCAGGGCAACCCATATTAATATCTAAAATATCGCATAACTTACTTACTTCTTTGGCTGCTTGTCCCATGCTTTCTGGGTCACTACCAAAAATTTGCATAGAAATCGGGTGTTCCGCATCCGTTTTTAACATCAAACGCGTTTTTTCATCTTCATAACAAATTGCCTTTGCACTTACCATTTCATTGCAAACCAAGCCTGGATTTCCATATTTTTTGGTAATCTTCCTGAACGGTATATCTGTTACACCAGCCATTGGCGCTAATATTAAATTATTTTCAAGTTCTACATTACCAATCTTTAATTTTTTCAAATACATTTTAATTTCCATACATATTAAATTTACTATTATAAGTTATTCCTTTTTTACGTCTAGAACTTATATTTAATAAAAGCCCTATACAAATAAAGTTTGTAATTAATGAACTACCGCCATAACTTACAAACGGAAGCGGAACTCCTGTAATAGGAAGAAGTCCGATTGTCATTCCAATGTTTTCTACCATATGGAAAAACAATATTCCTGCAATTCCAGTTGCAATATAAGACCCTATACTATCTTCGGCATTTTTTCCAATACCAATCGCCTTCGTAATCAAAATAACATATAACACTACTATTGTACTAGAAACAATAAATCCCATCTCTTCCCCAATAACAGAATATATAAAGTCTGTTGTTTTGGGTGATAAATAGCCTAATTGTGTTTGGTTTCCTTTCAACACTCCCATTCCTAAAAACTGCCCTGCTCCAATTGCTAGTTTCGATTGAATTAAATTATACCCCAAACCTCTAGGATCACTTTCTGGATTTCTAAAAATCTCAATTCTAGCACGTGCGTGTGCTGGCAAATGATTTACAACATATGGAGTACAAAACACAACAATTAGAATCGCCAACACCATATATTTTTTATCTAACCCAGAAACAAACAACATAAATAGCATTGCTGTTGCATAAGATAATGCTGTTCCTAAATCTGGCTGTTTATAAATTAAGAATATCGGTAGTATCCAAAAAGCAAAATAAACAATCAATTTCCAAGGTTTATTAATTTCTCTTTTCCCTTTTAATTGCAATTTGTATAAAATAAATGACAAAAACATAATCACAACAATTTTAGCTAATTCTGATGGTTGCAATGCTAAACTATCTCCTATTTTATACCAACTTCTCGCTCCATTAATTGGTTTTGTAAATAAAACACCCACCAGTAACAGAATAAATATCATATATAATACTGGTGAAAATTTTACGATTAATTTATAATCCACAAAATAAACAATAATAAGAAAAGGAATACTAAAAATAGCCCATTGTATCTGCTTTTTAAATTCTTCCAACTCTGTATTTTGTGTGGCAGAATAAAGTGCTATTAATCCTATTCCTAATAAACTCAAACTGATTATTAAAACTACCCAATCTGTATTCTTGAATCTTTTTTCTTTCATGAAAGACCTCTACTTATTTTAATTCATTTAGAAGTTTTTTTCTTTTTTTGAATGGTTTTTTTCTTATGACGGTCCCCTCTATCTTCTTTCTTTTCTTGTAATTGTTTTAATCTTTTTTCCTCTTCTTCAGCCGCTTTTAACAAATCATCAAACGTAACATCGTCATCATCCTCTTCTTCATCCACTTCGTCGTCAGTTGCTTCTGTTCCCGCTGTTCCTTCTTTCGGTGCATTTTCTCCTGCAGTTTCTGAATTCTTCGTTTCGGTAAAATTCTGTGATTTGTTTTCTTCGGAATTACTTTCTTCTTGGCTTGTTTCCGTTTTCCCTTCTACTTGTTGTTCTGTTGTTTTTTGCTCTGGTACTACTGTATTGGCTTCTTTGTCTTGAGCTTCTTGAACTTCGTTTTCTTTTTCAAATATTTCCTCTCGATTTTCTTCCAAACTAATTTCTTGTTGACCTTCTATCTTATCAATAGGTTCACCATTCATATAACTTCCTTTTAAATCATTTCTCACATTCAAAATAGGGATATTAGCATGTAATAATGGTGCTCCAAGGCTTCCATCTTCATTTTCTTCATTCGTCAATCTAACATCTATTTTAGATTCATCCACCACAATATATTTTTTAATAACTTCAATGATTTCTTCTTTCATTAATTCTAGAAAGTCTGCAGAAACATTGGCTCTATCTTGCATTAACACAATATGTAATCTATCTTTTGCAGTATCTTTAGATTGTGAAGTAGGATTTTCTGCTAATAATTCTTTTTTATCGCTTTGCATAAACCTTTTGAAAAATTCACTAATATTTTCAAACATTGCCATTCTCTTTTTTACCTCCACTAATTAAATCTAATTATCTTTTTTGAATAATCTTTTTAATTTAGCAAAAAAGCCTTTTTCCTTTCCAGGAACAGTAACCTCTATATTTTCGCCTAAAATTCTTCTTGAAATTTCAATATAAGCTTTTCCAGAAGGGGCTTTCTTATTAGTGATTACAGGTTCTCCTTTGTTTGTTTGAATAATAATATTTTCATCATCTGGTACGACCCCTATCAAATCTATAGATAGTAAATCTACAATATCATCTACATCCATCATTTCTCCACGTCTTACCATAGAAGGACGAAGTCTATTGACAATTAGTTCTGGATTTTTAATAGATGATGATTCCAAAAGTCCTATGATTCTGTCAGCATCTCTAATTGAAGAGATTTCAGCTGTCGTAACAACAATTGCTCTATCAGCACCTGCAATAGCATTTTTAAATCCTTGCTCAATTCCTGCTGGGCAATCAATTAATACATAGTCAAACTCTGCTTTTAATTTTCCTATTAAATCTTTCATTTGTGCTTCTGTAACTGTCGTTTTATCTTCTGTTTGCGCCGCTGGAAGCAAATATAAATCGTTAAACTTTTTATGTTTGATTAATGCTTGTCTTAGTTTGCATTTTTCTTTAATAACATCTACTAAGTTAAAAACGATTCTATTTTCTAAGCCCATAACGATATCCAAATTTCTAAGCCCTATATCAGTATCAACAAGAGCTACTTTTTTTCCTGCTGATGCTAAAGCTGAGCCCAAATTTGCAGTTGTAGTTGTTTTTCCAACGCCACCTTTGCCTGATGTGATAACGATAACCTCTCCCATATTTTCTCCCCCTTAAATTTGTGCATACAGTTTGGTTTTTTACTTTATAATTTGTTCCTTTTTATAGCTTAACTAAATTACTCTATTATAATATCTTCTTTTTTAAGAAAAGTCAATGAAAGTTTGTAATATTTTTGTAATATTTTAGAAACTAGAGACTAGAAACTAGAAACGAGAGAGTTTTTTAGGAAAAATAGTATTCTTCATAGCCAAAAGTATCCTATCTTTTAGATTGACTTTATTTTTTCGTTAGAATATAATTAAATTGTCTAAAAAATCTAAAGAAAGGAAACGGAAACTATGAATGATTTAATTGAAATTAGATGGCATGGTAGAGGCGGACAAGGTGCAAAAACAGCTTCTCTTTTATTAGCAGATGCTGCTTTCAATACTGGAAAATACATCCAAGGCTTTCCTGAATATGGTCCTGAAAGAATGGGAGCTCCTATTGTTGCCTACAATCGTATTAGCAATAATCCAATTACAATCCATAGTAACATTTATGAACCTGATTTTGTTGTCGTTGTAGATGATTCATTACTTGACTGTGTCAATGTTACTGCTGGATTAAAAGAAAGTGGAGCAATTGTTATTAATTCTACCAAATCAGGAGAAGAGCTATCAGCAAAACTAAGCAATTATAATGGAGCCGTTTATAAAATTGACGCAAGAAAAATATCAGTTGAAGCATTAGGAAAATATTTTCCTAACACACCAATGCTTGCTGCTATTGTAAAAGTAAGTGGTGTTATGAGTGATGAAGACTTTCTAAATGACATGGTAGGATCTTTTAAACATAAATTTGCTAAAAAACCAGAAGTCATTGAAGGCAATATGAAAGCCATTGAAATGGCCTTAGCCCAAGTTGAAAGAGTAAAATAATGGAAGGAGTTTAAAACAATGAGTGAAATAAATAACAACACCCCAATTCATGAATTAACAATTGCTGGAAACATTTATACTGCTGGCAATGCTAAAAATTTTAAAACGGGAGATTGGAGAAGTGAAACTCCTAAATATATTCCTGAAAATTGCACACAATGTGGACTTTGTTTCAATGTTTGCCCTGATAATGCAATTCCAGTTAATGGTGAATTAAACAGAGAAAATTTTAATTTAGATAGTTGCAAAGGATGTGGCGTTTGCGCTAAAGTATGTCCTTTTAAAGCTATTATTATGGAATAGGAGGTTAAAAATGAGTATAAGAGAACGCTTAAGTGGAAACGAAGCTGCCGCTACTGCTATGAAACAAATCAATCCTGATGTTGTTGCAGCCTTTCCTATCACACCTTCAACAGAAATTCCACAATACTTTTCAACATTCGTAAGTAATGGACAAGTCGATACGGAATTTGTTGCTGTTGAAAGTGAGCACAGCGCTATGAGCGCTTGCATTGGTGCTGAAGCTGCTGGAGCAAGAGCTATGACAGCTACTTCTGCCAATGGTTTATCTTTAATGTGGGAAATGATTTATATTGCTTCAAGCTTGAGATTACCTATTGTTATGTCTTTAGTAAATAGAGCAGTATCAGGTCCCTTAAATATCCACAATGATCACTCTGATGCAATGGGTGTTAGAGATGCTGGATGGATTATGCTTTTCTCAGAAAATAATCAAGAAGCATATGATAATTTAGTGATGGCACACAGAATTGCAGAACATAAAGATGTTCTTCTTCCTTTGATGGTCTGCCAAGATGGATTTATTACATCACACTCTATTGAAAATATCGAATTAATTGAAGATGATAGAGTCAAAGAATTTGTTGGAAGATATCAACCAGAGCATTATTTATTAAATGATCAAGAACCAATTGCGATTGGTCCTTTAGATTTACAAGCATTCTTATTCGAGCACAAAAAACAACAAGCAGATGCTATGAGAAACGCTAAAAGAGTTATTTTAGAAGTTGCAGAAGATTTTGAAAGAATGACAGGAAGAAAATATGGTTTCTTCGAAGAATATAGAATGGAAGATGCAGAATTTGTTATTGTTTGTATGAACTCTACAGCAGGAACTGCAAAAGCAGAAATAGATAAATTAAGAGAAGAAGGTATTCTAGCAGGTTTAGTAAAAGTAAGATGCTTTAGACCATTCCCTGCTGACGAAATTGCAGAAGCTCTTAAAAATGCTAAAACCATTGCTGTTTTAGATAAATCTGATTCTCTAAACGGCGCTGGCGGAGCTTTATTTGAAGATGTCGTAAGTGCTATGTATACAAAGAACTATCACGTACCTACTGTAAGTTATGTTTATGGTATTGGTGGTAGAGATACTACGACAACTGATATTAGAAAAGTATTCAATGATTTAATTTGGATTAAAGATACTGGAGAGTTCGGCTATCCTTATAGATATTTAGGTGTAAGGGAGGGATAAAAAAATGGCATATAATCATAAAGAAGTCGCAGCGCAAGAGGCCAGATTAACATCTGGGCACAGAATGTGTGCAGGATGTGGAGCCCCAGCAGTTGCAAGAATGATTTTAAAAGCATTAAAACCAGAAGACCATGCCGTTATCGCAGGTGCTACAGGATGTATGGAAGTTTCTACATTCATTTATCCTTATACTGCTTGGACAGATTCTTATATCCATACAGCATTTGAGTGTGCAGGTGCTACCCTATCTGGTGTAGAAGCAGCTTATAAAGCAATGAAACGACAAAATAAATTACCACAAGACAAAACCACCAAATTTATTGCATTTGGTGGAGATGGTGGAACTTATGATATCGGAATTCAATCTTTGAGTGGTGCTATGGAAAGAGGTCATGACATGGTTTATGTTTGCTATGATAATGGTGCTTACATGAACACTGGTATTCAAAGAAGTTCTGCAACACCTAGATTTGCAGATACAACTACTTCCCCTGCTGGAAGCGTTATTCCTGGAAAAATGCAATCTAGAAAAGATTTAGCCAAAATTATGGCAGGTCACAACATTCCTTATATTGGACAATCTGCTGCCATTGGAAATATGAAAGATTTATATGAAAAGGCAGAAAAAGCTATTTACACAGAAGGGCCATGTTTCTTGAATGTATTAGCGCCATGTCCTAGAGGATGGGGCTATAATACACCTGATTTAATGGAAATTAACAAGTTAGCAGTTGAAACTTGCTATTGGCCATTATATGAAGTCGTAGATGGTGTATATCACATTACTTACAAACCAGCCAATAAACTTCCTGTAACAGATTTCTTACAACCTCAAAAAAGGTTTAAACACATGTTTAATCCTGGAAATGAATGGATGATTGAAGAATTTCAAAAAGAAGTAGATAAAAG
>Ga0310690_10002060_pt1 | contig 33894 bp, 55 predicted proteins | sample AusTroGonzalo_MG_2_FD_207661 | JGI IMG/M metagenome (GOLD analysis project Ga0310690, IMG submission 207661) | Bovine rumen microbial communities from tropical cattle in Woodstock, Queensland, Australia - Gonzalo_04 (v2) (version 2) | ecosystem: Host-associated > Mammals > Digestive system >...
TGATATCATCCGTCTTTTTCTGCTCGATTATGCCTTCATCTGGGCTTGGAAATTTGCTCTTTGCAGCTCTTCTCTGCTGGTGTCTTTCCCATGTGTTCATAAACAGGAAAGGATGATCGCCGACCATGTACACAGTGACCAGATCAGCGGAGATCAGAGCATTCAGAGCTTCCTCCATATCCTCCGGTGAGATGCTCTTGAGAGGGAAGAGCCGGGAAGATAATATCTTCGGTCTCGCATCGAATCTGCCGAAATCATCACAATTGACCATCAAGCGGATGAATACATTCTCTTGAAACGGTGTCAATCGATCGATGTTATCGCTGGTGCAGATCGATTCTTTGATGATCCGATTCGGCACTCTTATCCCCTCCAATACCTCGCATAGCGGCAGGGCTGCCCATTCCTTCTGACACCTTTGACCATCTCGGTACGGATGTCGATTCCGATCGCCTTGAGGTCTGCGACCCTTGCAGCGAGCCTGTGGCAGCCGATCACATCTCTCGCTTCATTGTCGGTAATCGATCCATGCTTATCGATATAGTCAAGAATCTCTGTTGCCTGTGACATCTGATTTGCCCTCCTTGTCTTTTTCTTTGCCCCATTTCGAGAGCAGCCGATCGGCTTCGGCTCTCAAGGTGGGGATGCCTTGCTGCTCGCATTCTTGTATAATCAAATTGCACAAGCGAGCCATCTGCGACCTGTCATAAGTTGATGAGCCATAATAGAGGATCACATTTGTGCAGCCTTCTATCCGGCTCGGCAGGATGTCTGTCTGCCATCCGATACCGTTCTGCTCCCAGCCGTACCGCAGCCGATCGACCGCTTTAGTCTTTACACAGACGGTATCGCTTACTCCGCCGATATCCTTGATGGCTTTCCGGTATATCTCATTTTTCGGTATTCCGGTCTGCTCTGCGAGCTTATCGATCAAAGCCCAGCAGAAGGCATTGGCATCCTTGCTGCGCTTGGCGAAAGCCTTCTTGATCTCGAAGAAGATATCGACCTTGGAAAGCTCATCGAAGAGATTTGCGATGCTTTCCCTTGTGGTGATGGTGATCTCCCACTCTCCGCCGAATAATCGCCGCAGATTGGTCAATCTGCCAAGCATTCCTGCTGCCCTCCTTCCTCTTGGTCAATGTGCCTGTGGATGCATACATACTCACTGAAAGGCGATGCATTCCGGGCAATAAATTCATCACATTGCTCCTGTGATAAGTGTGTCTTGATCACTCGATACTCATAGGCAAACTGCCCGGAGAGTTGCTTCTCTGCGATCCGCTGCTTGATCTCTTCCTCTCCGTAATTGCTCTCGATCAGATAGAGATCAAAATCCTTGGCTGTCACATCGTCCAGATGTCCGGTATCTGTTGCATAGAATGCCCTTCCTCCCGGGAAAAGCACCTTGTAGCCGCAATTTGGCACATCATGATGCAGGGCAAAAGGGACGATGCTGAATGATTTGAAATACACGAATTGATATCCGCATTCCAGAACATCGATCTGGCTGGGCTTGATGCCTGCATCCACAAGCGGCTTGATCAGCCATTCGCAAGCACCAAAGCGAAGGAGCGGTCTCTCCTGCGACATCCGCTTCAGTGTGGAAGCCTTGAAGTGGTCTGTATGGATGTGCGTAAGCAGCACAAGCTTCAGCTCCGGGAGATAAGGCTTCACAGCACTGAATGGGACACCGCAATCGATCAGAATTGAATCCCCAAGGATGACCGCATTGCCCTTCGAGCCTGTGGCGATAATCTGATGATTGATCATCACAGATCAGCCAGATTGATCTGTTCTTCTTCGCCGCTGGGCTGCCGCTCTTCTGCCGCTTGTGGCTCGACAGGAGCAGGCTCTTCATAGTCACCAGAGAAAGAGCCATCATTGCCCATCTGGATAAATTGGGAATCATGCACAAAGCCCTGCTGCATATCGATCGACATCATTCCCCACTTGGAGAGGATTTGCCGCAGCATGGTCTTTTTTGCCATCGAATCGAAATCCTTATACCAGAATGAGGAATACTTCCACATATCCTCTGGCTTGACTTCGCCGCTTTCGATCTTCTGCATCACCTGTGCGGAGAATGCTGGAGAATACTGATCTGCATGATTCAGCATCTTTGCCTTTGACCAATAAAGGCTTTTCTTGAATCCGTTGAGATATTCAAAATAAGCCAGATATCCAGCGGTCGGCAGGGCTTCTCTCTCATCATCATCTTCGATGAAGCGGAATCTCGGCTTGCCTGTGTCAGCATCCTTGCCCAGATATTCGCCTTCCTTGATGGTGATGACATCGATGTCCTTATACTGACCGGAGCGAATAGCGAGCTGAATATAGCCCTTGAAACCCAGCACAAATTGCGCCTTTTTCTCGGTTACCGGAATCCATTTGCCCCTTTCATCGAGCAGCTTCTCGCCTTTCTCATTGGTCATGTAGAGGGCTTTGCCATCCTTGCCCTTGACCCGGTTCTCGAAGGGAACAAGATAATACTGTCCGAGCTGCGGAGAGGGAGAGAGATTCAAGCTCTCACCGAGCAGCGCACCAGCGAGAATGGTGCTCGGATTGCAATCCTGCAATGCCGGATTAACAGCCACAGCGGAAGTGATCGCCGCAATGAAGCGGCGGCTGCGCTCTGGATCGCCCAGAGTATTGGAGATCATGCTCCGATAAGCATCTGTGGTGATAGCGACAGAAAACCGCTGCCGCTGTGTGGTGATCTGATTACTGCTGCCCATATTCGTAACCTCCCTCTTCCAAGAAAGCCTTGAGGGCTTTCAACTGATCCATGGTAGCTCTGACAGTGAATTTCGCTGTGAAGAGCTTCGGCTGCACTTCCTCAACCTTTTCCGGCTGCTTGATCGGAACATCGACCATCTGGTCGGTTTCCTTGATGACGATCTTGACCTTCTCTTCGGCTTCCTTGGCGGCAGCCGTAGCGGCTTCTCTCTCTGCCCGGCGAGCCTTCTCGGCTTCGATCGCCTTTTTCCGCTCGCTTACGATCAGCATGGCGGATGAAAGATTTAAGGTCTTGCGATACTCTGCATATACCTCATCACGATCATCCAAGGTCTCGATGACCTTCAGATCGGAATCGATCCGATCGAGGAATGCGGCAGCCTTCTCATGCAGGGATTTCCGGCTGTCTGAAAGACCGACCTTGATGCCAGCATCCTTGAGAGTGACAATCTCCGGCGATATGAGAAGGCTCTCCCGGTATTCGGCGAAATAGGCTTCGAGATCGGCTTCCTTTTCTGCCCGGAGACCATCCTCGACCTCTGCGATCTTCTGCTTGAGCTGCTGATCGGCTTCGGTATAAGGATCGCCGACACAATCCTTGTAAACCGTCTCAAAATTCTTGTAGGGATCGAGAATCTGTTCCTTGATGCTCTTGCGCTGCTGCTCCAGAGCTGCATACTCCTTATTAAAATCGCTGCGCACCTTTTTGATCTCTTTGTAATTTTCCTCGGTGCATACCAGAGAACGCACCATGCTCAAGCGGTTCTGGATGCCTTCCTTTACGGCGAGCAGCCTATTCTCGATAATCGGAAGCTGCTTGATCACAATCAGATCATTGTCGGCAGCGATGGTGATGATTTCACTCATATGATTATTCCTCCATGTTGTGATTTCTGTTTTTGTGTGTTAAGATAAATAAGAAGATTCGCTTGATTTGCCCTCAAGTTATGCTTCTTTATCCGGTCGGATTTGCAGCTCCGATCGGATTTTTTAATTCACTCATAGCAGCAGCATCATCCTCTCCCTCTTTTTTCTGGCTCTCCGCATTCTGATCCGGTCAGCGATGGTCAACCGCTGCCCTCTGGCTTTTCCTGCCTGTGGACACCAATAGAAGCTCAAAATCCCCACTCCTTTCTGATCTTGTCAATCTCAAAGCGCAGATCAACAATCTGATCATAGATTCCAGCCAGCTTGGCTGCATCGACAGAGCCTGCGATCTGATCAATTCCGCTGGAAAGGAATTCGAGACCATGCTCGAAGCAAGATGAGCAGACATTGATGCTTGCAGCCGCATCTGCCAGCTCTTCCTTCCCCAGCTTTCGCACTTCCGGGATCACGATCTGCTGATCTTCCCAGATTCGCTCATTCTCCGCTTGTATTGCAGCATCCAGCGCAGCAGCACCATTCAGCGGATATCCGACCATAATGCTCATTGATTAGCCCTCCCTTATTCTCGGTATATGCATTCTCTCCGGGAGATTCACGGTGATCGGAGGAAAGAAAGCGATCTTTCCTGTGCCGACCCTTCTGGATTCCTCCCAGCGCATCAAATCGGATTCATAGACACCGAGCGGATTCTCCAGATGTCCCTCGATCCGTCTGATGTAATTCCTTGCGCACTGTGCAGAGCAGCTATACCGCTCGGCGATGTGCTTGACGGTAAGGATTCTCTCCATGGTCACACCTTCAGCTCGGAAACATCCACACCAAGGACGATTGCGATCCGCTCAATTGTTTCCGGCTTCGCACCTCTGCGACCATTCTCCAGATCGGACAGGTAAGGCTGGGAGATATTCGCATATTGAGCCAGAAAGCTCTGCGATATCCCTAATTTCTTCCGAATTTTTTTGATTCGATTCATGCATTTTTCACCTCACTTTATAGCCAGATATTACCCATCGAGTGCATTATAGCTATATATTACAGATATGTCAATAGGGAATCGCAAAAATATAGCGATAATTTTTGCATTTCCAATAGCTATATATTGTGATAGTATAAAATCATTGGAGGGATTTGGTTTAATGAACATCGTCAAAGAATTGAGAAAAAAGAAAAATATCCAGCAAAAGGAGCTGGCTTTGATTCTCAATGTATCGCAGCCGACAGTGAGCGAATGGGAATCCGGGAAGAAAGACCCATCCGGCGAAAGGCTGCAAAAGCTGGCAGATTTCTTCGGTGTAGATGAGCTTGTCATTCTGGGCAGGAATATCGTCACAGGATCGGAAGAAGAGCCGAAAACAGAAGAAGCAAAGATTCTGGCAAAGGGAATCGATCAGCTACCCAAGGAGCAGCGAGAGCAGGCTCTGAATGTGATTCGAGCCATGTTTGCCCAGAATTCGGATTTGTTTGAAGGGAGAGAAGGCAGATGATGCCGGATTACAACAGGGCAGCGATTCTGGCTGCAAAGACACTGATCGATTACAAAGTGACCGCAGCTCCGGTCGATCCGATGCCAATCCTCAAGCAGCTCAAAGGAGTGCTCCTTTTTTCATATGCAGAGGTATCTGAATGCATAGGGATCGACCGGGAAAATATCGTCAAGCTTTTCGGCAAAGAGAATCAAGATGCTGTCACCTCTGTCCAGAGAGTGAATGGAGAGCTGCGATATATAGTCGCATATAATAAAAAGCTGCCCTTCTATCTATTGCAGAGGGCATTGGCAAGAGAGCTTGGGCATATCATTCTTGGGCATGATGGCTCTCTGCCGGAAGATGTGCAGAATGAGGAATCCGCCTGTTTTGCCCGGCATTTTCTGTGTCCGAGAGCCTTGGTGCGCTCAATCTTTGATTCTGATGCGCTGCTGACCGTCACAGTGCTCGGCAATCTGACCGGATGCGATGAGACCTGTCTCGCTGGCATGAGAGCAACTCCCGGCACAGATGTCCCTGCCGATCTGAATGATAAGATCAGAGAGAGATTCGCCGAGTATGTCAAGAATTTTGTGGATTATCATGAGATTCTCCAAGATGCCGACAAGACCAAAATCGCCAATTTCGGATCGTACATGGATGGATATGAGGATGATTTCTCATGCCAAGGCTAAAGAAGCAAAAGCTTAAACAGCGAAAAGATGGAAGATATGCTTGCCGATACAAATCGATGTGGTTTTATTCGACCATCAGCTCGGATGATGCGCTCGCCCAGAGGGACGAATATATCCGGCAGGAGAAGCTTGGAGAATACCGGAGCAAAGTGATCACTGTTTTCGAGTATAGTCTCCGCTGGCTGCCGATCGCACATCCGAATGTGACAGAATCCACATACAGAGGATTGAGCATCCATCTCCAGCACCTTGTGGATCGGCTTGGCGCATATCCGATCAGCGAGATCAAACCGAGCCAGATCAAAGAGGTCTATTCGACCGAGTATGCCAATGCATCGAATTCTTATATCAAAGCTGCCAAGCAGCTTTTTTCTTCTCTGTTCGATGCAGCTGTCGCTGATGGCATATGCCGATCAAATCCTGCCCGGCAGAAGCCAGCGCAACCGCACAAGGGATCAGAGGGAGGGCATCGAGCGATCACGGAGCAGGAGAGGGAATGGATTCTCACATATTGCCATGACCATCGAGCATATCCTGCTATTATAACCATGCTATATGCAGGGATAAGACCGCAGGAAGCAAAGGCTTTCGTAATCGAGAAGGCAATCGATGGGGATGTCATCCACATCACCCAAACAGCCCACAGAAAAGGATCGAATCAATATGAGATTACAAACAAAGGCAAGACAAAAAACGCTAACCGAGATATACCTCTATTTCCACCCATTCGAGAAGCTCTGGAGGGCAGGAAAGGGCTTCTCATCACCACAGCCAAGGGCAAACAGATCACATCGACCACATGGCGCAATGCAATGAATTCATATCGCTGCTGCATGGAGACAGCCATCAATGGCTGCCAGAAGCGATGGTATGGAAAGACCAAGGAGCACAAAGCCATCCTCGCAGCTGGAGGAAAGCTGCCACCTTGGATAGAATTCAATATTGTCCCTTACGATCTCCGGCACAGCTTCGCCACATGGTGCAGAGATGCCGATCCGCCTGTCGAGCTGCATACTTGCATAAAGTGGATGGGTCATTCTGATGCATCGATGATCATGAAGATATATGATGAGGTGTCCGACAACCGGAGCAAAATCGAAGCCGAAAAGCTCTTAAAATCGGCTTTTGGTAGTCGAAATGGTAGTCAGACAGATGATACCGATCCCGGAGATGCATAAAAAATAAAGCATCCAGCATGGTATAATCTTTTGCTTCATACCCGGAGTGTCATAGGTTCGAGTCCTATTTGAGCCACAGAAAGAAAGCCCAGAGAAAAAGCGATTCTCCGGGCTTTTTTCTTTGCTATCGAGCAGACCAAAAAACAAAAATACGAATAAAAAGCCAAAACATTGTAGTCAGATGGTAGTCAATTGGACACATCCCGGATGCATCATGGACACATCCCGGACACATCCCGGATGCATCATGGAAACAGAAAAGAAGAGAGGGCTTTTGCCCTCCCTTCAGACAAGCCTGTCCATCACAGCTGCATATAATCTTGGCTGGATGATGCTCAAAGTGTTCATCAGATCATCCATCAACGGGAGAATTTCATCTTGATCTTTTCCATTGATTGCTTTGGCGAAATCGCTTCCGCTGTTGATTTCGATAGTGTTTCGGATCGGAGCTGCCGCAAAGGAGTAATCTGATCTCGATTCCTCTGGAAACATCTCATGTCGGATAGTATAGAATGCAGCGAGCATGATGCAAGTTTTCGCATCTGGATTCCGCTTGCCTTGGCATTCGGCGATCGCCGCATCGAGGTCTCTTTGTGTGATCACGGCTTTCGCCCTCCTGTGTTACATCTTTTCGATGAGCCGCTGAATCTCCATCCGGGAATGATCATCTGGAGCTTCATCCATCAGATGCCGAAGCTTCTCGGAGAAATCGCTCATGGAATAGCCATTCCGGGAATATCTTCCCATGCTGTCCCTCTTCCGGGCATATGATCCTCGCATCATGCCATCATCATATCTGCCGGAATAATTATCAGCATATCTGCCGGAATAACCATCATCGTCGATGATCTTGTCGATGTTTTTGACCGCATGGGCAATGGTGTCGATCGCAGCCAGCGACCCGGTCGAGATTTCGCCTTTCCTGCCGTATTCCTTCAGCTCTTCGCAGAGCATTTCCCGGAGATCATGCAATTCTTTCATGCTGATCACCTCAAGCTGCCGGAGTTGTCGGATTGGTTACGGTATAAGCCGGGACAGGATAAGGAGCGATCCTGTTCACAAGGTACTGTGTCTGCTGTGTGTTGTCAGCAACCAGAGCTGCTGTCTGGGCGGTCTGGGAAGCTGCGAGAGCCTGCATATTGATCTGGTTCTGGAGTGCGATGTTCTGGGATTTGAGGCTGTCCAGCTCCTGCTGGCACATACGATCCAGAATGCGCTGGACACCAGCATTATTTTCAGCGACAACAGTTCGCAGAGCATCAGCGATCGCAGAGCGATCAGCGCAGGCTTCAGTGGCAACCGTATATTTCAAATCGGCTGTCGCTGCCCGGTTTTCGCAGCAGCAATTCTGGAGAGCACTCTGCACAGCGAAACTGCGCTCCATGTCCGCCATGGTGTTCTGGTTCATGGTGTTAGTGATTCCGGCAAAGCCAGAGCACAGGGCATTCTGGACATCGCCGAAGCCAGAGGTGATGCCGTTCTGGATTCCGTTGATCTGGTTTCCGATCATCTGATCCCGGAAGCCATCGTTGATGTTCTGGCTGTTATTCATCCAAGGATAAATACCAGCCCCATCAAAGCCGCCGCCAAAGCCGCCGCCCCAGCCGCCGAGCAGGATGAACAGGATCAGAATCCAAAATCCGCCGCCTTCGCCGAAGCCAAAGCCATTGTTGCCGCCGAAGCCAGAAGGCTGCACCAGCATAGTAGTGTTTGTTCCTTCATCAGTGAGAGCCATTTTTCTTGATTCCTTTCGATTTTTCTATCCTTCATCGATCTATGCGCACTCGATCGAAAAGAATCAATTTGGAAAATTTTCGATGTTTTTACCAAATAAACATCAAACATGAGCACTTTCTTGGAAAAAATGATCAGTTTTTTCCAAGTTTAATATCATTTGATCCCCAGCATCCGCTGGAGCTGCTGCGCCATCTGCACAGCTTGATTGTATTGATTCTGGTTAATCCGCCCGGAATTCAGCATCTGCTGCACCTGTTGCCTTGGATCACCTCTAAACATTTGTTGAAATTGCTGAAATCGCTGGAAAAGATTGTTGTTCTGATTCATCATTCCGAAGAGAGGATTCATTCGTCATGTACCTCCATTTTCTCGATTCGCTTCTGAAGGGCTGCCATCTCATCAGAAATGGCTCGAATTTCTTCTTTTGTGGCATAGCCGGAGAATTTGTCATTCTGATCTGGAGCAGGGTAATTCGCTCGATTTTGGGCATTTTCTCGGATGGTATAATCGAGCACCTTCATCGAAGGCATCCCGGAAGCATCTGCGCTCTTCAGATAGATCGTCTGGGATTCCGAATCCCAGAGCTGCACAGTGCTATTCGGTGCGACCAGATAGCTCTTTGCGCCAGCTTCTCCCTGCACCCAGATGATAGAATTCTGCCGATTCTGGGCAGCCGGAGCTGGCTGGTATATGGGCTGGTATGTTGCCGGGAATCCGTTATACATCTTTTACCTCCTTCGCCTTCCACCAGAAATATTGTGGAATTTCTCTGCTGCTGTCCCATGAATCAAGAATCTGACCATCTTTGACCGTTGCGACATGATTGCCGAATCCGAGCACAAATGTTCCCTCTGGATGATCGGCAGCGAATTCTTCCGCTGTGTAGCAATCCGGGCAGCTATTCGGTATTACAGACCGCCTAAAGCCATGCTGCCGCAGCACCGATCCCCAGACCGCATTGCTGCTGGGCATATCACCCATAGCGAATGCATTGGCAGCGATCAGAGCGAATGCATCTTCCCAATCGATCCCCAAGGCTGCGCTGACAGCTCTGACAGCACAATCGCCAACATTCCGGGAGACAGGATTCGGATTATATAGCATCCATCTGCTCACAGCTTGAGACCTCCACAGATTCGACATACCTCTCGAAATCGGCGAGCCTGCCTTTTCGCTTATATATGCCGTACATATGCAGAGCGACATCCCTTGACATACCGCAATCAATCAGCCTTGCGATCAGCTTATTCATGGGATCACCTCCTGCCTATATGATGGCAAAAAAAGAGCCTTTGCACCATGTAATGCAAAGGTATCTTTCCGGGCTTTTTCCGGGCATTTTACGATCAAAAAAAGGGCGGCTTATTTGCCGCCCATATCTCGCCGGATCAGCTCCTTGATATAACCTGTCTGATTCTTCTGCTTCTGAAGATGTTCCCAAAGCTGCATATCTTCCGGGCTTTTCGGATTGAATGAAAGGAGCTTCGTTTCCATCGCCTTATGGTATTCGTTCTGGTATTTCTTGTGATCATATTCTCCGCTTTTCTTCCTCGGCATCTTTCACCCTCCTATACTCTCCGGGACAACCAATCAATCATATATGTGTTATTTGTTTTTCGGTAATAATCAATGTTATATGTCGGAACAATCTGTATATTATAACCGGATCGATAACAATCATATTTGTTGACATAATAGGCTTCTCTGTCTCTTAATTCGACAAACATCATATTATCACATTTTTCGACAACCTCGCACACAAATTTATGACCTTTGTCGATGTCCTCTTGAAATTTGTTATTGCACCATCCTCTTCTCATATATTGATCATGTTCTTTTATTCTATTGCATATATGTACCGCAGAGCCAATGTATATTTTCCCTGTTACGATGTTTTTGATCATGTAAATCCCTGCGCCATTATAATCTGGGATCGAAATAATTATTCTATCCTCTGGCTTTATTCTCACAGCAGATCACATCCTTGTATTGTTTGCCTTCTTCATCCATACATCCAGCAAGAATGAAGGAGTGACGAAAATCCCTCTCTCCTGCTTCAGCTTCTCTGCAAGCTCGACAGCTCTATCGAGAGTAGGCTCTTCATCCGGCAACAGCGGAAGCAGGAGATCGCTCGCCAGCGGTATCGCCGGATGAGGGCAAACCATATCAATCAGCATGATTTATCCCTCCGCAACCTCAATAAATTGGTCGAGCTTCCTTTCGATGAATTTCTCGATGTGTTTTCGCTGCTCATCGCTCTTATACATCAGAGCGAAATCGCTCGGATTGACGATCAGAATGCACATTGCGAAGCCATTCTTGATATCGACATTCCAATCAACTCCAGAAAGCCATGTGATCGGCGGCTGCTTATCATTCAGAATGATCGATTCGAGGATCGGCTCATTATTATGCTTGAGCCAATCTATGGATGTCTGGAGCGGAGTTGTTTTGTATTCCGCATGATAGAATGGCGAATGATCGTCCTTCACAGCCTTTGTGATGATGAACGTTACCCTCTTATATGGGTAGAGCTTTTGCAGATAATCCTTGACATTCATTTCGAGAATCCTCCTTTCTTTCTCTGATGCTCTGGCATCAGCTACAAGCGGCGATCTTGCGCCGCCTGTCTGTTGATGTCAGCAGATGATTCGCTCTTCCTGCTCCCGGCAATCGAATAAGGCTCTAATCGTCTGCCTGCCCTTGGATTCATATGTGACCTTCTGATCGCCGCCATCCGGGAAGCGCATCCGCACATATGCGAGAGCTTGGTCGAAAGAATCAGCGATAACATCCATCTCTTCGGTGAAATGGAGATCGCTCTCCATGAATCTCTTCCGCTGGACATTGGCTGCGATTTTATAGATCGTCATTTTGATCCCTCCTTGTATGCTTTCCAGATTTCTCTGGCTGTGCGCTGGCTGATGAAATAATAATCGGTGCGCCCTGTGGCTCTGGCATTCCAATTTGAGTAATGCTTCTCGGAGAGCCAGCCTTCCCGGCAGAGATCGATGATGGTCTCTCTCGGATATCCGGCTTTGACCCAATGCGGAAGCCAGCGACCATTGAAGATGTAATTCATGAAGTGCTTCAGCCCCTCGAAATTCATCTCCGGCTTGGTCTTGCCCTTCTGCCAGCCGTACTTCTGACCAAAGGCGAAATTCTCCATCTCATCCCAATCCTTGAGATATTCAAGGAAGGAATCGATCAGCTCATTGCTGATCAGCTTTTTTGCTTCGATCGTTGTCATCTTCGGTAAATCCTCCTATTCCGGTCGGTTAGCATTATCGTCATCCTATTATTGCACATTTAATATTAAATGTAAATACCCAAATACAAAAAAATATAAAAAAATTCCCGGCATCAGCCGGGAAGGTGAGAAAATATTTCAGCTTCTCCATCTCGGAGGTGCTTCCATACTGTTTTTACATTCCGATTAACAATACCAGCGATCTCCTCCTGCGATTTCCCTTTCACAAGGTACAAATAGAGCATTTTCTGATCGGTTTCGTCATGAATCCATTCCTTGATCAGCTCTATTGCCTTTTGATTACTGTACCGGGGACGGATTCTCTTCTTCGGCATTGGCATATACCTCCGAGCATCCGGGATGATGCAGGCTTGCGATCTGGATGATGGAATTATTCATTTGGGAAATTGTTTTATTCCATATCCACATTCTGAATGTGAACATGAGCACCAGAAAGACAATGATGAAGATGTATGCCTTATGCTGGTCTCTGGTCACCTGTCGCATGGTCTCATTCAGCCGCTTATTATCTGCATCCTTCTGCATCATGTCTGCCTCATGGACAATAAAGGACACAACAGGCTGCTCCTGTTCGTTATCGATCAATTCTTCCAAGCTTTCGCTTTTGTTTTCAACCATTTTCATAATCCTCCTGTCAATAAGAAAGGGCAGGCGAAGCCATCGCCTGCCCGGCATTATTATTCTTTCTTTTCATCCAGCTTGCGGAAGGTAACCTCATAAGCCCCCCACGCAGCCAAAGTGACGATCCCGGCATTGAGGACAGCCAGAATGGCGGAGCTGGCATCCAGCCCTGCGGTAAAATATGTTGCTGTCTCCAAAATGATCAGTGCAATGAAATAAACCACAATCTTTGTCGGAATCTTCCAGATTTTATCAATCGGAAGCTTGAGAATCTGGACAAAGACCAAAGTAGCGGCTGTTGCGCCGAGGATCGTTGCGAGGTACTGCCATGTAAACGGCTCGGAGGGGATTTCCCCTTCAGCCAGAGCCACAATGGGCAGAAGCAGCATCAGAATAACAAACAGACACCAGAAAAGCTTTTTCATGATCAAAATCTCCTTTCTTTTACTGCCGGACGATCGGCAAGTGAATCAATTCATCGTATAGCTGCCGGACAGTGTCATCCACATCATCCTGTGATTCACACAGTGCAATATAAGATCGATACACATCGCCGATGGCATCCTTCCGGCTGATGGATATATGCCCATCAGCCGAGCACTTCTCATAAGTGTCGATGATCTGGATGCGGAGAATGCCTTTCAAGCCATTCTCGATGGCGATATTCTTTGCCCTCTCTCGCTTGAGGGCTTTCTTCAACCGGGCATATCCTGCGCCGATGGCTGCCGTTGCGATACCGAAGGCGAATTCAAGCCAATGATTAAGCAGCCACTCCTGCCATTCCTGCATTGACATCGCCCTCCCTTACTCTGCGGCAGGCTCGCCGGGAACATTCTCGCCGGGATGGATATAGCAGGCAGGTTTTTCCATGTTATTGCCTTTGTTATCAATCCACATTACTGTGTGAATCATAACAGTGCTGTCATTCGCTGCCGCTCTGGCTTGGAGGAAAGCATCTTCAGAGGTGTCCTTATCCTCGAAGCCTGTGACAAGGTTTCCTGCTGTTCCGTTGGAATGTGTCTGAATCTCGATTACATAATACTGATACATGAGATCACCCTTTCTTTTTATTTCTTATTCTCCGGGTTATCCGGCGAATTGAGCCATTTTTCATTATTCGGATCACGGATGCAGCCATCCGCATAGGGATCATTCCGGCAATCAGTGCCATTCCAAGCTGAACAGCCTTTGCAGAAATCGTCTTTCATAAAATCATCCTTTCTTGAGGAAAGTTACCTCACAATCACCATTCCCATCGCTCCAGATCGTATTGTTTCCCTTGATAGCGTTAATCTGTTGCGGTGTGAGTGTGGTTATAAGGACAGGGGATGCAAGTTCTCCGCAGATTTGAACCTCTGTGTTCTCGTCTGTTCCTATTGGCAAAAACAGGATGAAGTATGTTTTTTCACCGGATGCAGATGTGTAATAATGCACAGAATCACGAGAATAATCGTAAATAAAATCTGCAATATTACACTGTTTCCCTGTCGCTGTCGTTATGTTTGCAAATTTTGCGTCAAGCAGTTTGCTTCGCCTTGTGACAGTTGTTAGGTCTGTTGTGTTACCCATTTCAGACCACTTGCCATGCCATTCTTGATATGTCGCCCACACTTCCCCTGTCACCATATCGACATACCCACCGTAGACGGTGGAAGGGAAGGAAACAGGGTAAACGGTTTCAAATGGTTCGTATCCGGTCTCCGTTGCCGGGAAATTGATAGAAATTTTAGACGTGTATGTTTCGCCGTATCCGCTCCCCGTGTGGAATTTTAACCATTTGCACTCCGCAGGAGTTGTAAAAGTCGCTTTGTTGTATGCAGAATACGAAATAACACTTCCGTTTTCACTGCAAAAATAAATTCTACAATTAACGTTTGAGTTAATATAAAAGCAGTATTCTGTTTCCGGTTCAACGGGAATAAGATTTTTTGACCGGATTTGATTGTTACCCGTTACCGGATTTCCTATGGAGTTATATGCTCCTGCTTCCCATTGTTCATCCCACCTGTTCACCCCTGTTGGAATGAACACTTTCACCCTATCCCACCCGGTTATCGGAAGGATGTTTTCCGGGGAAGGTGTGCCGCTGGCTTGCACAGGAAGGAAATTGGCAACAAGGCTTTTCAGCGGCTTGGCAAGGTCGGTAAGGAAGGTGACAGGATTGCCGATCGCAGAATCCTCAACCGCAGGAGAGCTGGAGATCGCATTCAGCAGCATCAGCTTCCTCAAAGGAGTGCGGATCATTAGCTACCACCACCCAGCTCGATCTGCTCGACCCATTCTTCGCCGGAGCTGGCATCTTCATTGTAGGAATAGATTTTCTTTTCATCTACTACATGAAGCAAGCTCCCGGTCATGTATGCACCGACAGGCTTGACATCCGTTGACAGGCAAGCCAGCTCGACATATTGCTTGCCATCCTGCACATTCCCGGCATGAATCAATCTCAACATCTTCAGATCACCCTTTCTTTTTTAGCATTTGGATATTTTGCAATAACCGCATCCGCTTCGCTGGCTGTGAGATGCGGAATTGTCACATCGTAATAGACCACCGCAGGCTGGCTCTGGAGGGCATCCACCGCCTGCTGGAGTGCTGTCCATGTGTTTTTACCCACAACACCATCGACAGCCAGATTGTGGGCTTTCTGGAAGGCTCTGACAGCCTTTTCTGTGGCTGTGCCGAAATCGCCATCAACACCACAGATGCCCAGATCATAGCCGAGCTTCTGAAGCATGGTCTGACACTGTTTGACCAGCTCTCCCATATTGCCCTTTCTGATGGTCTTATTCACTGTGCTCTGCCCTTTCTCCGGCTGTTTTTCCGGCTCTTTCTGCGGCTCTGAAGGCTGCTGCGGCAGTTGGTAGCCATTCTCGAAGCATTTTGCGACCGCCCAATGTGTCCAGCGATTCGCCTGCATCTTCTCATGATACTGCACACCATTGCTGCATTCACACGTACTGCCATTGTAAAAGAATCCCGTATGTGTCCATTTGCCGCTGGTTTTATTCTTGATGAAGATATTCACCAGCACATTCTGCGGAATGGGATCGATCCCAATCTGCCCTTTTACGATCCAATTCTTTTTGCTGTTCCATTGTGTCGAAACGATATCGCCTTCAAGATCAAATCCGAGCAGTACAAGCAGAATCCAATGCACAAAGCCCCGGCAATCAAAGCATCGAGTGCGCTCGCCCTCTGGAAACCATTGGCAGCCGTTACAATTGCCATTGTCGAAGGCTTTGCATTTTGCCTTGATGGAGGTCTTATCTGGACACATCTTAAAGCGTTTTCGCCGCTCTGACGGTGTGCATTCAGCTCCCCAAGAGCTATATACATATGCCCATGCGAGACAGGCAAGGCACAGCTCCCAGCAAGCGGCAGAAGCCGAGATAATCGTCTGAATGATCCGATTCTTCAGATCAGCGATCAGATTATCGACCTGTTTCACATTATTCACAGGATCACCACCTTACTGATATGCTGGGAAGCATATGCAAGCCTGTGCGACATCGCCGCTCGTATTGAAGCTGTTATATCTTGCGGAAATTCTAACAGCACCATTGCTCTCCACAGAGATCATTGCTCCCTCATCAGCGGATCGGTCAACCACAGCCCTTGCCAGCATTCCGCTTGCAGGTTTATATCCGGCAGGAAGAGTGCCGATTGTCTTTGAATCCCATGCATCAACATCCCCGTCTGATTGATGATATACAACTTGCACACAAACCATAAAGCCTTGCCGCCAATAGTCAATTCTCGAATTGTTCCCGTAGGAAATACGAGTACCCCATGTATAAGCGGCGAGCTTATCCTCGATCTTCTGCATATTTCCATTCCAGACATCGAGATCATAGCTCTCTCCAGCCGCTGGCTTTGTTAATCCGAGCCTTGTGGTACTTGTTGACATTATTCAGACACCTCCCGGATAATCAGCTCATCCTTCACATAAATCACATCTTTATCGATGAAGTGCCGCATCGCAGCCCCACAATATGGCTGATTGCCTGCATATGCAGCGACCATTATATCGTGATATTTTGCATTGGCGGCTTCCTCGCAGGCATTCTTGGCGGCTTGCGGTGTCCGGTTTTCAGAATAATCGGACACATCGAACACATAAGGAATGCGGCTCTTGTTCTGGATTTCAACAACCTCAAATTGTTCCGTCATGGTTTGATCACTCCTCATAGATAAAATTGACAAACCCGTCAAGCTGGTCAATCACTTCGCCTGTGATCCCCAGCTTCTCGACAATCTCCGCATTGACCGGGAGATCGATCGGATTTTCCTCATACTCGACATCTGAATCGAGAATGTCGGCGAATTTCGACCGTATTTCTGCGGTCATGTTGATTGTGCCATCTTCGCCGATCGCATTCTTCTCCTTGAGGATGGAATTCTCCATCTCGGCTTGGAGGTCTATAAATGGCTGGAGCTTCTTTTTGAGCATGAAGAGCTTGCAGGAGATAGGGAAGGGAATGCCGCTCACCCTATACAACCGGAGAAGCACCTTATTTGCAATGGCGATCTTTTTCAGTTTCATCCTAATTCCCTCCTTGAATTACGGATAATAGTAGGTTGTGCAGGCAACTTTGCCATTGGTTGTGTCGGTTGTAGCCACCATGCCTTGGCTCGAAATCGATAGGCTCTCATAATTCAAGCCATAAATGTAGTAATACAATTTCTGATTCTCGCCACACAGGTTATAGCCCACATGACCGGAATCAAGTGTAAGTGTCAGTGTTCCACCATTGCCGCTGATCGTCCCCGTCACTTCCGGCAGAATCACATTCGCCTGCGCAGCTGCTTCTGATCTCCGGTCACCACTCGGAGACAGGCTAAACGGCTTATTTGAAAGATATACTTGCACATTGAGAGCACGATAAGAAGATGCACCATTGTACAGATTCAATGTCACAACATAGTCATACCAATCGGCTTGACCGCCGAAAGCTCTGCCGGAAGAGCCGCTCTCTGTATATTGATTGGTGATGACAGATTGTGTCTGTGATGCGCCGGAAGAACCGACATAATTGATGGATGCATCATAGAATGGGCGGATCATAACCCAATCATGCAGCCCTGCCATGTGATTCTCGATCTGTGCGACCGTCCGCCGCCAAGAATCTGTGGCATTGGGATTCATAATAATGATGTCATCCCGGGCGAATATTTCATTGCCATTGACCTTGATGCGGTTTCCCTTGACATCGATGCCATTCTGATCGATATGGACATAGTTATTGGCATTAACATCAAGCTTGATATATTTATTGCCGGAAACAGCGACACCAGCGGAAAGGATATCGATCCCGGATTGGATTCCATACTTATCAGCCACAGAAAGGCTGATCTGATCGACCCTTGTGCGAATCTGTGCCAATCCGACCCATGTGTCTTCAACCCGGATCGCGACAGCAGACAGGTCAAAGCTGATCATTGCGATCTGGTGCCTTGCCTCAACAGGGTCATCCACCATCACCCAGACTCCGGACTGCCGCAGGTATTCCACATACCCTTCCAGGCCTTTGTAAGTGTAGGAGGCAAGCTGTGAATGGGTTTTTGTGGCCATCTCCGAGTATGTGTGTACCGGTGCCGTCTTGAACCACACGTCCCCGTTTTTGACCGTGTTTCCCTGTTCCGTTGCCGGATCTGTCCATTGGTTATAGGTTGATCCGTACCCGGCGACCATCAGCTGAAGATACTGATTGCCGCGGATGTCCACGGTGTTCAGCTGCGTGATCGTCGCCTGTCTGGCAAAAAGCTCCTGCACGTCGATCCTGGAGGCCGTGATCTTGTCAATCAGTGCGTTAATGGCCTTCATGTTGGAAGCGGAAAGATCACCAACGGCCAGATCCGTTTCTATGATCGCGCTGTGCCCGTCAGAGGTCTCTCCGGCAGCGATTTCTGCCGCCGTAAGGCTGGAAGTAACCTCGGTGGGCGTCAATACGCCGTATTCATCAATATCCAGCCTGTAATACTTGTTGTCCGATGCCTTGACGATCAGCTCGCCGACCGTCGCCTGGACCATCTGCGCGGAGCGGACGGCCAACTTGTCGATGAAATACCGGTCCGTTACCGCGTCGTGGGCGATCAGGTTCTGGATGTCCGCGTCCTTGATCTGCGCAAAGCCGATGTCCGCGTTCTCGATCGTAGCCTCGGCAATATCAGCGATTGCCACCGTCAGGACGTTGATATCCGCAAAGGCCGCCGCAAGGTCATCAACATCAATTTCGTTTGCTGTAATCGTTCCCGCTGCGATCTCATCCGCGGTGATCGTGTGCGCTGCGATGTGATCCGCTGTGATGATGCCATTCATCAACGCAGCCCCGGCAATAGATGCATCCGCATATGCGCCAGCCAGAATGCTCTTCAGCCGGATGTTTTCTCCGTTGATCTCCGGCACTTGCCATGATGCGATTTTCCGCACTCCGTCCCAATTGTTGAGCTTTCCGATGGTGACGGATTTGAGCATCCCGGTCAGCAGATCATGGACAACACCGACCACTTGCGCTGTGTAGTTGTAGCCCCTCTCTGAATTGACAACAGTGAGAATGTCATACAGATAGACCTTATCCAGATCACGATATTGCGCATATTCCTCGGTATCACCAAGGCTGATGAATTCGATCTCCATATCCACAGCAGGAAGATCGATATGCTCTTCGTCATATCTTTTCTGCGCATCAGCGAGCAGCTTCTCCTGCACATTCTGGGCTGTCACATCGTTTTTGCCGATCTGAAGCCCGGAATCATAGATCAGCGATCTCGGTCTGGAATAATCATTGATGTGCGAGCTGTCGAGATATTTCAGCCCACTATTATTCATCCAGAGGATATTGCCCTTATCATCCTTCGCATAAGGAGCGAGCCTTGTGACAACATCGTCAAAGTTTTCATGCCGCTTGACACCGAGCAGATTCTTTTTATCTTGAATCACGATGCCCCGGTCATAACCTACATCCTTCAGAACATAGAAATCCCAATTGTCCCGGATCAGAGAAAGCCCATACTTGGCGCAGATGCCTTTTTGCGGATCGAGGAAGCATTCGATCAGATTCTTCCGGGCGAAATCGAGGTCTTTGCCCGGCATCTGATCGGTGCAATCCGTTGCCACTCTCGATGCGACAGGAGAAAGAGCATTCGTCAGAATATTCCGGCAGGCATCCCCGGCAGAATATTTCTGATTTTGATCCGGTGTCCAAAGAGTATGATTCTCCCGGTTGTCATACCACACATGGCGAGCACGAATTACAACACCGTCATCCTCTTCAGAGATGTCATATACACGGAATAATTGATCTTCGAGCCTTGTCGGCACATCGACAGCTTCAAGCCCGGCAAAATTCGCAGGAATATTGGTCTGCTGCGGCAGCAATTCCTCTACATCTGACCGCCGAGCATAACCATTGACCCTTTTCTTTTTCTTATGGTTTGCCACATCCATCTGTGCGCAAACCTTGACATAATCTGCATATTCTTGAGTTGTTTTGTCATATAGGGTAACCACATCTTCATCGATGACAGCGACCCAATTGCCCTCCTGCTCTGTATCGACTTGTGATGTTGCGCCAAATATCAGCGCACCAGCAGCAAGAGCAGCACCGACAATCAGCACACCCATTAGCTGCCACCTCCCCTTGCAACAGGTACGCTGTTAGCATATTCATCATTGCTGATGACGGGCGGCATTCTAACAGGCACTTCTGCCTTTATGATGCAATCATTCTTGACAGCCTTCCATTTTCCCAATTTGTCATATGGCATTTTGATCACAATCTCGCTGATGCCATTTTTATGCTCTTCAAATTCGGCTTCTATCGGCATCAGATCGCCCACAAGCCCTGTGTCAGTGAAATCTGTGCAATCAGCAGGATATACAAAAATTTGCTGTTTATCTGCCATCAGACCCACCTCCAATGCGGTGTAACATCGATCTTGGTAGGGCTGTGCTCTGGATTGAAATAGACACCAGAGCTGCCGAGAGGAATCTTCGGAATGCTGCCGACTATGCTCTTCCCAGAGCCATCATCAGCGTAAATATAACCATTCTCGCAATCGATATTCACAGGATTATTCGCTTCCATGCCGTTAATGATGATATATTCACCGCAGAAATCGAATGCGACCGTATCAATGCCATATACTTTGATATCCGGCATTGCGACATCTGTTCCCGGGTTAACGATCGGAAACATCTCCGAGCCGCCAGAAACGATCGTCCCTTGCCCTGCGATAAGGCTCATGGTAGAATCGACCGCTTCATACATATGCGGATAGCAATTGAAGGTGATGTCTGCGACATCATACACACCCTTAACCAGCCAAGATTGCAGAGCAACATCCCCTGCATTCCATTGCCCCTTATGGGATGCTGTGAATTTGTATATCTGCCCGGAATAGATGCAGAAATTCCCGGAATAATACTGCTTGGTAGAGCTGAATGTTTCGATGAAGGCAGAAGCTACATCTCGATACCATTCAATCTCATCCTTGACAAGTGCCTTATAGGCAAGAGTAAGATTGTCGGATGTTACCAGCTTCCCAAAGCCATCAGCCCAAGCATTGACGACCTGCCGGGCTGTGGCAGGAGCATCAATCAGAATGATCCGGGCTGTGATGTCGAAATTATCAAAGCCATCATCGGTGTGAAGAATGCCATCCCTGCCTTTGATGCTATATTCTGTCATCCGCTTCGCCGCTTTTTTGTGGCTGGGCATCTCCAGAACCTCAATCCCGGCAAGGCTTGCTGTGCTCGACCCCCTAAAGATTAAATATCCCATTTTTAACCTCCATAAGCCTTCTGCACCGCATAGCTTGATGCATTGATATTGCGCTGCACTCTCCGGGTTGTCAGATCGCCGACCTTCTCACCGCTCATCATGACCTTGACATCTTTCAGCGATTCCTTGACAGCCCTTCTTGCCGCATAGGCAGCCCCACCATCAGAATAGCCTTCTCCGTCCCGGTATCTCCGAGCTTGGCTCTGATTCAGCACTATCTCGCCTTTATGCAGCAGAGCCTTCTGGTTATTCCGGGGAATATTCCAGCTTCCTTTGGCAAAGCCATCCCAGCCCGGCACAGAAGGCACATCGAATGTCTCTCCCCAGCCAAGACCGGAAGGCTCGCCGCCTTGGAATGTGCCACTATCATTTGTGACAGATGTAACCGCACCCTTTACAAAATTAACAGCGACATTGATTGCTTCCGGGATGCTGGCGATAAAATCCGTAACACCTTTTACAATGCCCAGAGTGAAATTCACAACACTGTTATAAGTTTCGACAGCCGCATCTGCGATAGCATTCTTCACATCATCCCATGTGCCAAGAATCCAATTGACGGTGGATGTTATTGTTTTATCAACCCATTTCCCAGCTTCAGTGAAAGCATCATTAACTGTGTCCCATGCGTTATTGACCCATTCAACCGTAGCTTTGACGGTTTTATCGACCCATTCTGCCGCATCAGTAAATGCGCCGCTCACAGTGTCCCATGCGTTCTGAAGCCATTCAACGGTTACCTTGTACACATTGCCGACCCACTCAACAGCAGTATTGAATGCATCATTGACATCTTTCCATGCGTTCTGAATCCAATTGATTGTGATATCCCAGCTCTTGCCGAAGAGACCTCTGCCGACCTCATTGACCAGATTGCCAAGCTCTGGAGCGATCTCCTTGATGCCTATGACAAGCCCCTCGACAGCATTTCTCACCACAGGAGCTGCATTCTTGAGGGCTGTTTTCAGTGTCCCGGCGAAGCTCTTAACCGCCTTCTTGACACCTTTGCCGCTGCCCATGGCGGTCAGAACATCCTGCCATGCAGCCTTGGCGGCATTCATCGAGCCGGAAACAGTGCTCATTGCTTCCTTCTGTGTAGTGCCTGCAATGCCCATTTCCTCTTGAATGGCATGGATGGCTTCATACACATCGGAAAGATTCTTGATATCATATTTCTTCTTTGTGAGCTTGGAAGCATCGTCCAGAAGCCGCTTCATTTCCTTCTGTGTGCCGCCATAGCCAAGCTTGAGGTTGTCCAGCATGGTATAATTTTGCTTCGCAAAGCCCTTATATGCATTCTGTACAGATTCCATTGACGAACCCATTTTGTTAACGTTGTCCGCCATGTCTATCATTGCCATATTTGAGATGTCTGCCGCTTTGTCAGTATCTCCGGCAAGGCTTTGCAGCAGGGAAGCAGAGAAGCTGGTCACAGTTTCCATGTACTGATTTGCAGACACACCCACATTCAGATAAGCCTTGGAAGCGTATTCCTGCACCCTCTTCGAGCTGCCCTTGAAAAGCGTATCGATACCGCCGACAAGCTGCTCATAATCGGCATATGCATCGAATGCGCCTTTGATTGTGTCCTTCACAACCCTTACTGTTGATTCGACAGCCTTTGTGGCAAAATTGCCGATCATCTGACCCTTGGCAACCGTCCAAGCAGAGAGCTTATTCCCCCAGCTCTTGACCTTGCTTTCAGCCTGTCCGAGCTTGGAATTCAAACCATCATCTTTGATAGAAATGAGGTATTCAAGTGTCCCCAGAGTTGCCATCGTATCACCTCAATTTCTCTAATACATGATCAATGATTTCGGCTTTTGTAAGCTGCTTACCATTTGGCTTCTTCAGATTCGGATGAACAAGCTCCACATATTGCGGCATCTCATTCGGTTTGTCCGTCATGAGGTGCTGGATCGTTGTGATGTGCCAGATTGCTTGCCCCATATAATCCCGGAAATTCTCTTCACGATGCACCCTCTCGATCTCATCTTCCACAAGGCAAGAGAATGAGTAAATATCATGAAAACCATACCGGGCGAGCAGGCTTATTATTCTTCTGCGGTCTCGCTCGTTGCCTGCTGCATAGTTGAGGTAAAAAAACCATGCAACACCCCGTCATAGCTGCTGCGAACAAGCCGCACGGTTTCGCCGAAATTCATCTTTGCGACTTTGCCTGCTGGGCAATCATTCAGAATGCCGATGATCTGATAAACATCATTTTTGTGCGTTCTCAACAGCAAAGCCAGAATTTTCGGAAGCATTCTGCCGATCGCTTGAATGACAGGAATATCCTTGATAGCCTTGTATTCATCAACGATGGCAGTAAAATCTTCAGAATCGCATATATTTCCAACCGGAATGGAAAGCTCGATCAAAGCTTCCGCCGCTTGATCGTTTGTCATTTCAGAAAGCTTCATTTTCTTTTATTCCTCCTTATAAAAGAAAGCCGGGGAGGGGATTCCCTCCCCGGGCAGGGATTCTTATGCGGTCTTTACAACCAACGTACAATTGCCGGATATCTGTGCTCTGCCATAGGCATTGACCACAGCGATCGTGATCTTCTTGCCATTGGCGGCAGCACCGACATCGATATCGGAAGAGCCATCCCATTCCGTCCATGAATAATCCGCAACAGCGTTATAAGCAATGGAAGGAGCGGTATTCCCAACCTTATACACGAAGTGCTCTCCGGTTTTCAGCGTATAAGTTTTGGTGATCTTCGTACCGCCGACATTAGTGCCAGCAGCAGAGCTGATCTCCATCGCTTCCGGTGATGCGGTCGGATAGAAGAAATGCAGGACAGCCGGAATCGCTTCATTATCATTCACATCGTCTTGATGCGCATGGAATTCGGCTGTGGCTGTGCCTTCATTCTTGTCGGTGAAGGTGAAGGTAAAATCAGCGGTATTCAAACCGTTGTAAAGCTCGATAGCGACAAAGCCTTCGCTGGTATCGCCGATCCAGACAATATTGTCCAGATAATCGCCTTCATCGATAGCCACCCTCACTGTGACCTTCACATGATTCGGATCAGTGCTGTCAATGTCAGCATTGCCAAGCACACTCTTGATGTGCTCCGGTGTGATCTCGATCAGTGTCTCGGAGAGATATGCATCGGCAGAATCAACGATCTCCGAGCCTTTGAATCTGCTCCGAATGCCATCAGCGGTGACCTGTCGGATATCTCTGGTAATAACGAAAGAACCTCCGTCTCTGGTAGCACCGAGCAGCTTCTCTCCGCTGGCAATTTCAGCAGCGACAGCAGCTTTCAGCGCATCTGCGCTGGAATAGCTATCAAGGCTGAAATTGATCAGAGTAAGACCAGCATTCAGCTGGAGATTCTTGAAGGTTTCGGTGCGGATCGCAGAGGTAACATTGCTCTTGATTCCCATTATTGCTCCTTTCTCCGGGAATCACATTCCCGGCATATGATATGCATTGATGACCAGAGAGATATATGCAGATTGTGATTCATCGTCACTCATGATCTGTGCCTGCTGCATCTGGTCTGCGAGCTGGATATACAGATAGCCCCCCGGCATCTCGATCTTCAGCCCACAACCTATGGCATTAATGATCTCATCAGCTTTCGCTGTCAGCTCTTCGAGCATCCTTTTTGGGTAATTCACTTGGCAATATGAATTGCATTGCGAATCCCATCTCGGCTCATATAATGGATAGGTTATATATGGGAGATAGACCTCATCCGGGATGCTGTCTTTCTCATATGCAGGAAGATCGAATCCGCTGAAAAATGATTTCAGAGCGGAGAAGGTTTCCATCATCTGCGCTCCCACCTTTCAGCCGTAACCTTGCGGATCGGAATGGTGCTCGCCGCTGGAGCTGCCGAATCCTTGCCCCGGCTTGTCACTTGAAACAATTCGCCATCGGATTCCCGTTTGATAACATCATGATAATCCAGCGTAACACTCGATTTGGTGACAATTGTGAATATTTCACTTGCCCCTTGTTTTTCAGCGACAATGGCTTCAGTGCTGCTATTTTTGATTATCGCTGCATCAATGGAAGCCCCTTCGACATATGTTTCCTTTGTGCTGCCGAGAGCATCGTCAGATGTGCGCTTGTCCATGATGTAGCAGCTTTCCATCAGCTCAAAGATCAAAGCTTCTGACATCACCAGCACACCTTCCTATACGGCTTCAGCTGATCACTAAAGGCATCCTTCCATGTGATCGCTCCGCCTGTCCCAGAGCCGCCGCTCGCTTTGGTGTATGAATAAACACCGATTACTTCTTCGCTGGCATAAGGAGAGGATGATTTCTCGCCGTATTTGTCCACCCATGCCTTGATCTCTGCTGACAGCGCAATCACCGCAGGAGGAACAGCGAGAGCGCATATCGTTCCGGCAAACGTTTCGTCATGCAGCCCCACCACAGCGGAATCATCATCATTCTTTATGCCTGCGGCATGATATGTGTATAACCCATCATTGAGGATTGATCCTTTGATAAGGAATCTCTGCCCCTCAATCAAGAAAGGGAGGGAGATCGCCCCTCCAGCGATCTCGAAAGTGCCGGAATATTCCCGGATTTTATTTCCGAAATCGTAATTGTGAAGAAATTCACACATTTTCTGGAGCATTGGTCTCCCTCCTTTCAATTATGCTGGATTAGGTTTTCTTGGTCAGATCAGCAGAGCCTGCCGCCTGCGCCCTGTTCTGGGCATCAACCGCAGCCACAGTGATCTTGGTCATGGTAGCTCCGGGAGTGATATTATCGCCGGAATCCAGCTCCGTCCATCCGGTGGTGAGCTTCTGACCATAATTCACACTCGGAGCAGCGGATGCGCCGCATTTATAGACGAATTTCTCGCCTGCACCGAGGGAATAGCCGCTCATAGTGATGATGGAATCCCCGGCTGCCGTTGCGCCGCTGCCTGTGGAGTTGACAGTGATGCTCTGGAGGCTGGGAGTGCTGTCGATCTGACCCTGCACCACACCAGCGGCATATTCGACAAGGAACTGAATGCCGGACATGACCAGAGATTCGATCTGCGCTCTCTCATTGTTCGGATAGCCGCTCTTGATTCCGATATATCCGGTCTCATCAGCGGTGAGCTGGAAGGCATTGGCGATATCGCCATTCATGGTGATGTAGTAAAGGATCAGATTGTCCTTCGCCGTAGAGACCACCCTGCCGACCGGGATGCCGGAATTCATGAATACAGTGCCGAGACCGAGGAAATCCTCGATATAATTCATGCCGAAGGCGGTCTGGATGGTGATGCTGGCAGAAGCCAGATAATCGCCGATGGTCAGCGGATTGATGAAATGCACCGCTTCGATCGCATCATCCTCGAAAAGCACTTGCAGCATCGCCCAGCTCTTCGCCAGAACAGCCTGCAAGGTAGCAGCACCGACAACAGTGCCTTCGATGCCGTTGATGTGGTTGAAGAAATCGGTGCGGATGCCCTTCTGCACATCAGACAGCAGCTTCGCATCGGTCTGGGTGACCGCTTCATCAAAGCCGCTCTTCTTGATGGATTCAGCAGAGGAAGCCTTGCGCCATTTCTTCAGCGTAATCTCGCCGACAGCGACCTTGTTGCGCTGGTACTGCGACAGGGGAATGATCTCACCTTCCGGGACATTGCCACTCTGGAGAGTGCCTGTGGTGGTGTACATATACATAGTTGTACCTTCCGCCATAGGGATCTTCCGGGTGACACCCAGAGCTTCCAGCAGCTTTTTAAGGCTGTTGTGAGCGAACATCTGGGCAAAATCGACCTCTCTGACCTTCGCCATCTGCTGCTGGGTGATCAGATTGGTTTCGGCATCAGTGGTCACATCAGAATGAAACTGTAATTTAAGCTTCAGCATTTTTGCTCCTTTCCCGGAATCTCTTATACGATTCCGAATAGCTCCTTGTTTTCAAAGATTTTCTGCTGCCGCTCGGTGCGATCGGTGATCGCAAGGATTTCCTCCTTGGTCATCTTGGATTTTTCGCTCTGCTGCGGCGGCTTGGCAACCGATGCGCCCTGCTGTTTGACAGTAGGCACAAAATCGCCCCATTCATCGCTGATGGATTTACGGACAGCAGCTTCATTATCGAGCTTCTGATCGTCATCCTTGTCGAGCTTGAGCTTGGTGAAATCGGTCACCTTCTGGATGGCATCGATGCGCTTGTCGCTGATGCCCATATCCTGCAAGATTTTCCGATGCGCCGCTTTGACTTTGGAGATCACAGCATCGCTGGCTGTTTTCTTCTTGAAATCTTCAAAATCTTTGTGCTCCTGCTCATACTTGGTCTTGAAATCTTCGCCGCCATTGGCATCATCCAATTGCTTCTGGAGATCAGCGGCTTTGGCTTCCGCTTCTGAAGCCTTTTTCTTGAGGGAATCTCGCTCATCTTTCACCTCATTCATCTGGGTGAGATGCTCATCCATGATGGCATTCGCCTTCTCCTTCGGAGAAAGCTCATCATTTTCGAGAATTCCGTCCAACCATTTCCGTCCGAATCCCATCAACTATACCTCCCATTGCTTCGGTGCTGTGCTTCGCACTAACGGAGTTTTTTTATTAGAGCGATGCTTTGCTCTATGATCATTTTCTCGCATGGTATCGGCATTCTCAATCGCATATAGGTGAAAAATAAAAGAGAGCAGGCTTTTCTGCTCTCTTTTTGCAGGATTTTTCGATCAGAGCTTCATGCCCTGCTTAATAACCTCTTTGTACACATGGGCATGACCCTCAATAGCAGGGCGGAGAAAGGGCTTTGCAGGCACATAAGACCGCACCAGCCGCTTCTTGATCGCCGGGACATATCTGCCCGGCTTCTGGTGGTGTCCAAGCTCCACATATGGCGCATATTTGACATTAGTGCCGACAGCAACAGTGCTGATGCCCCTTTTCTCATGGGTGATGCTGCCGACCAGAGTGCCGGACACCACAGAATGATTCTGCTCGATCTTGTCCTTCACATGACCCTCTGCCATGCTGCCTACCACCTCAAGGCAGACCGACATCCTCTGCTTGATCTCTTCGCTGATCTCTCTCTTATGCGATGTGAATTTGAAGCTCATGCGATCACCTCACAGGATGATATCTTTGTCCTTGTCGGCATTCCAATCGAGCAGCTCTCGCCATGGTATGCCTTTTTTGATGCACTTCTTATAGATTTTCTCTGCGCTTCTTATGTCTCTCGCAGCCCAAGGGATCGGAATGAGATCATCCGTTCCGAATTGTAGGATATATTTCGCCATGTTTGGATATTTCTTCATCCATGGGAATTTTTCATACAATTCCGATGTGCTTCTTATCATTTCAAGATCACTCCTTTGATAAGATTGAACGTATTCGGACAAAGATCGAGCATCGCATTCGTCATATCTTCATCATTCAGCATCAATGTGCAGAAAACATTGGCAACAGATTCCGTCAAGCCCATTTTATTAACACTATAATAATCCGGTGTATGACCGCCGAGCGATATGAAGGCACTGAAAGAGCCATTCACACCACCATCGAATGTGTCCGTTGCCCCTCTGATCATTTCCTCTTTGTGCTTTACCTTTTTATTGATTTCCTCCCATTCATCCATAAGCTTTCTCATGTCATGGGTTGATTCAAATTTATCAACTTGGTCATAGAATTCCCGGATCGTTTTCTGATATTCTTCTCCTGCGCCTTTAAATTTTTCCCTCTCCCGGAAGAGCTTCCGCTTCGGTGTATAATATGTTTCATAGTATTCACTTCGATCCGGTCTAACAGGATATCCCTGCTGCTCAAGGTATTCATTTGCGTATATATGCCCGGTAAAGCCTTTTGCCCATTTCTCCAATGTGTGCTCAAGCTCTGTCATAGTCTCAAAGCTCGGATGCCTTGAATCAATCCAATCTCCATCCTTATGCCACAGACCAGCGGAGTAATTGCCGCTTGCATATCTGCACTCATACCGATCAGCCAATCCCATCCGCTCAAGGAATGCTTGCGTATCTTTGGCGGCAGCGATGCCCCATTGATCATCCTTTTCGGCTTCCATCTTGATCCCATGGAAGAAATAATCACCATATTCGCTTTTATAGCCATATCCGCTGCCAGAGATGGCAGCATCATCCACAAAATGCCCATACTCATGCCAGAAGGTATGCAGAAGATCATCGACCTCTCGCACCTCATCCACAGCATCATGTGTGAGAATCTGAATTGATCCGGTATGCTCCCAATAGCAAGAAGATGGATGATATTGGTCTTTCTCTTTCCACTCGATATTGACCTTATCTGCGGTCTTGTTGACAATCTCCAGCATCTGATCGCTGGCTCTGTTAAGGCTTTCAATTATAGCATCTTTGCAGCCATCCGGCACACTACCATTGAAGCAATTCTTCGCCAGCTTCTCCCGGATTTCCTCGATCATCTTATCCCTGCGATCATCAAAGCCCGGCTGCACTTCGCCCTTTTTGACCTTGCCCTTCTTCCATTCCTCATAGGTCTGACCGTCTATGATCTCATTCTCTCGCCATTTCCCATCATTGGGATCATCATAATCCGGCAGGAAGGTGCGCATGGTGCAGCGGCAATTGAATATCTCTCTGGCAGCTCCAGATGGGTCTTTTGGGAACATCAGCCCATTGTCAAAGTGCTCATTATAGGGGATGGTGACATTGTCCAAGGCTCGATGGGTGTCTCTGGTGACACCGTCCAGAGTTGCCAGCCATCGCTTCATGACCTTGACACCCATATCGGCAAGATCATCCATCTGCTTCTGCCGCCCGGCTTCCTGTGCGCTTCCGAGGGCTGTCCGGGCAAACATAAGCATTTTCTTGTAATTGGATGTAGACAGCCCCTCACAGAGCCGATCGGTGATCTCGGAAACACCTTCGCCTTGGATAATGCCCTGCCGGATGATGTTATTCACCCGGCTCGCATTCCATACATAATCCTTTTCTTCGTCGATCTTCCATTTCGGCAGCAAATCCGGCTCTTCGAGCATCAGCCTTGCAACAGCCTGCGCATTGTAGACATTGAAAGATGCGATCATTGCGCTCTCGCACTTGAAGGCTTCAAAATTATAGGCTTCTGCAAAGGTGTCGATCGTTCCATTGTTGATCAGATTCATTGCCTGCCGATTATGGTCGAGCATGACCGCATTCACTTGCCGGAGATTCTGCTCGAATTGTGACCGGATGAATACCTGTCCGGTCAACCAATCCTTATATTCTTTCTCTGTGATCTCTCCGGCTGCGAGCTGCTTCTTCTTTTCCCGGCTCTTCTCGGCGAATTTGGCATTGAAATCGGCGAGCTTCTCCTTCAGCTCATTCTGCGCCTGCCGATATGTCTTTTTAAGCTCTTTTGTTACCTGTGAGAGCTTGAGATCGGCATATTTTGCCGGAGAAGCCTTCGCCATGGAATCACACCTCCGTCATGGTAACTGTGGCAGCCACTTCATCGAGCTTTCGAGCTAGCACGATCTGCACTTCATCCGGTGTAAGGAATGGCAGCTTGTTGAGGATCGTTTCCTCATCCAGATGATCGGCAGAATTGACAACCATTTCCGTCTGCTCTTTCTGATTGCTGATCCTGTTCCGCTTGAAGATCGGAGTATCTTTGACACCCATCAGCCCCAGAATGCCCTGCACCGCTTGGATGATCTGATATTCAAAATCATCGGCTTCCTCATCCACAGGCTGATAAGCGGCATCGATGTGGTCATTTGTAGCCCCAGCAGCAACAGTGTGAACATCCAGACCACCATAATCCTCATAAATCTGCTCTCTCAAGCCCTTGAGCAGCGATTCTCTGGCTGCGACAGGAATCTCGACCCTTTCAGCCTTGACCGGAGTATCGGAATCGGCTGTCACAATGTGCTGGAGCTTCATCCGATCACGGAATTTTGCCAGATCGGCATCGCTCATGCCGAGAGCATTGGAGATCACCCAATAAATCTCGGCGCATTCCTCGACATCATCAGCAAAGCCGCTCTTGATGAGATCATAGGCATCAATCTTTGCCCTCATGCCGACCAGATCGCTCTGGTGGTGCTTATCGCCCCACAGAGGAACGATCGGAATGGAGGAATAATTGCTTTCCCCGGTGATCTGATCGCCATCGGCTTCTGTGTGCTGGATGTTCTGGATATAGCCCCTCTTCGGCTTGTCCAGCATAAGATCAAGCCCTTTGCTCCCGGTCTTGGTCTTATACTGTGTATATCCATCCTCTTCATACTTGACAACGATGACAGGCTTCTTCTCCCAATCCAGCGACCAGAAGCGGAAGCCAGCCCGGAGCTTTCCGGTCTCTTCATCCAGCAGCGGCAGGAATTCGGTCATCTTGAAATAATCGGAGTGATCGAGATTCCAGAAGAGATATGAAACCTTGTGAATGCGAGCATAATGCGCTGCCAGATAAAGGATTGTGTCGAAATTTTCGCCCAGCTTGTCCTTTGTGGCATCGATGATCTTCGCCTTGTTGTCGCTGATCTCGACCTTCGCTCCCGGAAAGCTGATGCCGTTACCGAGGGAATAGGAAACCCTCTGTGTGGTCAGACGATGGAAGAAATTCGATGCGATCTTGTTATTCGCAGCGGTGAAATCCGGCACTTTTATCCCGGAAGTGGTGAAGATGCATTTCATGAATTGGAGAATAGTGACATTCCGCTCCGCTTCATACTCATCGGCATCCAGAGCGATCTTGTAATCATCAGAGAGCTTATATTCCTTGATCGCTGTCTGGATGAATTCGATCTCTTTGCCCTTCTCAATAGCAGCCAGATAATCTTGGTATGTTTTCAAATCAATCACCTCAATCCTTTCATCTATCCATCTCCGCTGATTCCAGCGAATGATCAGCCTGCGCCGCTTCCTCCCGGTCAATTCTGGCTGTTATGTACTGCTCAAGCTCTTCTTCTGTCGGCATATCATTCCCCTCCTATGGCTTGGAGAAGTAATTTTTCCTCGACACCAATCTCGCCTGTTTCAATCGCATATCCTTGCTCTCCGCATCCGGGGCATTCCAGATCACAGAGCCTTGTTTCAATTGGTCTTGCTGCAATCCATCTTTTCATGCAGCCAAGGCAGATTGTTTCGGATACTTTGCTACCATTGATAAAAAGCATCAATAACCTCCAAATGGTGAGATATATTTTGTGCTGTCTCTGGGATCGAAATAGCGGCAGATGCAGGCTGCGCTGTCTGGAGCATCATCATGCTCTGCCTGCTCATTGTATGCCATGATTTCATCGATGTAGGCTTTGTCTGTCCCTTCAAGGAATACGATATTTCCCCACCATTTCCGCAAGTATGTAGCGATCTTGAGGAATTTATTCATGGTCTCATCATAGAGCTTCGGCACATCTCCCATGCGCTTCAGCTCCTTTCCGACAAAGCCCTTATCAGCATTCCGCTCATTGAGGATCGGCGAGCACCGCAGCCGCCTTGTCTCGGAGCTATAAAAGCCGAGCAATGTGTCGATGTGTGCCTGCCGCCGCCTGCCAAACATATAGATTGTGTCTCCTTCTCGCTTGGCACAGGTAAGGACAGAGCTGTCCGATCCGCCATAGGCTGCATCGATGTGTGCGATGCCGTTATAGAGCAGGGAAGCATCCGATGTAAATGTCGGATATTTGATAAATAGCGCACCTTCGCTGGCTGCCCATTTACCAAGGATATACCGATCATAGAGCACAGTGCCGGAGTATTCCTTCTTCAGCTCCCGGACGAACACTTCCGACAGGAATGGGTTATCATCGATGGAATACTGCTGATAGAAGATATCCGCATCGGAATCCAGAAAGAGCTTCAGCCAATGCAAAGGGTCTTTTGGGTTAAATGTACCGTCAAAGCAGGAATAGGATTGATCAAGGCGGCTCTTCAGCAGATCAAAGACATCTTTGCCCCAATCAGCCACCTCATCACCATAGCAATACTTGACGGAAGCACCTCGGAGCTTGCTGACCTGTGACAGCTTCTCCGCTCCCAGCGCATAAACCCTCTCGCCGAACAGATTGACGGTATTGTCGCTGCTGATATAGCCGACAAGCGCATCCCCATAGATGCGCCGCATCGGCTCAAGCACATTGCGCTCAATCGTTGCCTTGGTGACACCAAGAACAAATGTCAATCCCGGCAGACCGATCCGCTCTCTGATCCGCTTGGGGATCACATAGCGATAATCGAGGTATGTCTTGCCGGATCGAGTTGCTCCGCCCTTGAAATTCCATCGATGATGGCATTCCCGGAGGTATTCAGCTTGTTTCGGTGTGAGCAGCATCCCATACCTCCTGCAAGAGCTTGTCGAGCTTCTCCATTGTCCCGGAATCATCGGTCTGCTTGATGTCAGATGTCAGATTCTTATAGGCTGCGGTTAAATCCCGGATGTTATAGGTCTTTGAGGTCTCTTTATCCCTCAAAGGACGATTCCCAAGGATCACCTTTCCGCCCTTCTTCATGGAATACTCATGATCGATGGTCGAATCTCTCTTCTCGCTGCCAATCTCATCTGGCAATGCATCGATCTCTTTTTCGAGCTTTCGGAGCAGCTTGATCTTGATCCGATTGGCA